>JAAUXU010171364.1_pt1 | contig 27231 bp, 30 predicted proteins | sample 7278151 | NCBI WGS metagenome assembly JAAUXU01 (sample SAMN14350113, study PRJNA611818) | marine sediment metagenome | isolation source: surface marine sediment (1.8m) | place: French Polynesia: Moorea | collected 2018-08
TAACGCCACTCCCTTTTTGCAACCCTGGCTGGGCAATCCGGAGTTACAACAATTATTTTTTTCAAGCATCAACGTGTGCAGCAATAAATGTGTCCCAAAAAGGAGTGGCCTTCCCAGCACAAAAAGGACGTCCCACTCCAATTTTTGGGACACATTTATTGCTGCACACGTTGATGCTTGAAAAAAATAATTGTTGTAACTCCGGATTGCCCAGCCAGGGTTGCAAAAAGGGAGTGGCGTTACACCCGTCTCCTCCATCAAAAAAGGAGTGCCACTCCCTCTCCCATTTCTCAATGTGAAAAGAAGTACCGGTCCACCTTTTACTCCCCTAAAAAGGAATGGCATTCACCTACTAAAATTGATCATTTTGTTTAGGCAGCCTCTAAAAGTGAAAACGTTTTGGAATGCTAAACAGAAAGCATTCACCGTAGTGCAAACGCATTCCTGCGGCTTGTATTGAGATACGTGCTACCTGCGTCTTCGACGTCGTCATCAATGCTGGCTTTGCCCTGAAGTCTGTCTGGAGGTAATCCACATTGTCGAAGGCCCCTTGCACAACGAAGAGTCCACAGCTAATGTGGCAACTATGGCCCCCGACAAGACTACCGCCCAAGGGCTCTTTGGTACATATGGAAGATACGAAAGTCACTGAACGAACCAAACCATTGTGGATACCCCATTGGACCATTGATAAAGTTTCGTTGGCATACAAGTGGAGTGGCATCGCAACCCTGTTCCATAATAAGTGGGGACGTTTTCGCAGCTTCGCAACCCATTACATTCACCCTTTCTGGAGGCGGTTTGCATTTAGCGTACATAGGTACGTACTTATATTGTATCAGAGTTTGTTTGAGTCTAGCAATAATTCCCACTGAATCTGTGTTCCGTACACTTCCTCGTGCAGCCATCGCTCGTAGTTGCGCTTGAACTCATCGGTCAGCTCCACCTCCTGGCCGAGCACAGAGTTCAAGCAGTTGTCCACTGGCTCAAAGTCGAAATCCTGGAAGAGTTATGTAACTTTGCAGCATTGAACGTAGAGCACTTGTTTTAGACTTCTGTATTTTGCGTACACACGTAAGTGCGCATATTATACCCGAGTTTGTTTAGGTTTAGCAATAATTTCCACTGCATCTGTGTTTCGTACACTTCCTGGAGCAGTCATTGCTCAAAGTTAGGAATCTTCACGCTTTAATGAAAGCTTGCATTACCTGTAGTGCTGTATAAGCAATGTCTGTACGAATAATGCGGTTGTTCAGTCTGACACTTTCGCATGAACTTGTCCACGAAAATTGTCTGCACAGATTCTGACATTCTTGAAACACTGCGATATTGCTCTTGAGCTGTGCCAACTGCCAATAGCAGTGGAAAGAATTGCACGTGCAACCTTTGGGATGGTGTAAAAAGCTGGAGCAAATGTGTTAAGTTCTTTAGCTTCCATTGATTGCAAATCAAACCAAAAGTACCAAAAGCTTCTCTTGGTGACCAGATTACCAACTTATTGACGATATGTTTGAAGTGCATATTATCATGGCCCATCTCTCAGGAAGATTTGTCAACCACTAAGAAACGAACATCCTTAATGTAACACAGCAAGTGTGTCATTTTTACCTCTTGATCTTTAATCTTCTCTGGCGGGTTTCCTCTGGCATAGCGCCGGTAATTGAATCTGTCGACCGCTGCCCTCAGTGCGCACTCCTCGGCTTGAAAGTCCCATGGACGAGAGTCCACATCTACAAGACATATTAAAAACTAGCGCGGCGACTAGGATATGGTATATGCTTAGGCTGGTAACTATAACCAAAACCAAAGATGCACGTCAAATGTCACCAGTATCATTTGTGAAGGCCGTGCTCACCGTTTCCGAATGCCCAGTCATCGTTGAGTCGGTGTCTCACTTTGGTGTAGATAGCAGACATCGTCTTCATGTTTGACTTTCTCCACTGTCTGCCCAAGTACTTTGTCTGCATCTTGAGCAACTTGAGTACGTAGAGTTGCATCATGGCATGTTTTACTTTGAGTGTCCGCTTTAAAATTGGAGCAGACTTGAACACGACCAGCATCTATAACAATAAGGAAGACATCTTTACCATGGCGGATATGACACCTGGACTACGGAAGAAACCTGCGCTGTACTTTAAGCTATTGACGCATTAGCACGTACATGAAATGGCAGAGTAGGCAGTAAGTGTACTTCTGATTCAAAGGACACAATAAACGGAGATTTCAGAACATGCTTCTTGTCTGTCTAAGCTACTACTATACCTACGTGAAGCTTTGTTTTAAAATCCATAGCAGCAGCAGCGTCCATGAGCATAGCTATACTCAAGCGACTTAATTTTTTTAATCCTGTGCATGAACATCATGAATGTCGTGTACTGCAGATTACAGGGTTCGAGGTAACGAGTTTACGTAAGTAATAAAAGAAATCACATAGATTTCGATCTAGCAAGTGACAAGATAGCCATCTTTTCTAAGCGATGGACAACGTTAGAAACTTTTGCTGTTGCCGCCGCCTATTGCCCTCCTCTGTACACCCAATTGTGCCCACTTTATCGACAATTACGGGGAGGCCAGCCTTGTGTCAATGATCCCTGTTGCTACGGAGGCAGCAAAGAATGGATGTCAAGAAATTAACAAGTTTTACAGCAATGCGATAATGACCGCAATGTGATCCTTGAGAAGATGTATAGACATTAGAGCCTGCAGAGGGCTTTCTCTTAGTCTGTCTCACATACCGCATCTGTATGTAGGTATCGTGTCAACCAGCGCGATTCGGAGCATGCGAGGAAATACGTGTGTATGAGTCCCGTAGGGCTGGTTTCTTCCATTCGAAAGGTATGGAACACCCTGTTTCGAAGGTCGGCAAGAACGCGACGTGGCGCCGTGCGACTAGATGCATCAATAGGCCAACTTCATGCTGTACATACACATAGGCTGGGTGAGGCCCTGCTTACACTCTTTACTGCCCCTCTCGCCCTCCCATCTCAGCACTCAAAAATGACTACGAAGCTACAACTCTAGTAGTCTTGCGGAGAAGACTCAACATGAGGACGACGCCCACCTCGAAAAATAATTCGCCAAGATGGCTGATGCTGATCTTTATGCTGGGATTGTTCTCGAGCACCCTCATTAAGGGACAGGAAGAGAACCCCGCAGTGGAGGGAGAAGAGGGTGCGTAACAGAGTTTTTTTAAAAGGAGCAACGTAGATATCCAGTCGTTTCATACGTCCTTTTGCCAGGACCTGAAGAAGCTCCAACTGAAGAGGCTGCTGAGATCGATTCAGGTACAGGAGAAGAAGCGGCTGAAGAAGGGCCGGCTGAAGAAGGAGCGGCCGAAGAAGAGGCGGCTGGAGAAGAGGCGGCTGAAGAAGAGGCGGCTGAAGATGAAGCGACCGAAGAAAGTGGGGCTGAAGATGAGGCCTCGGCCGAAGCAAATGCCGCCGACGGGGAGACGGAGACGGAGGCGGAGGCGGAGGCGGAGGATGTGGCAGAGGCAGAGGCAGAGGCAGAGGATGGCGAAGTAGAAGAAACAGAATCGGCAGGAGACGATGAGGCAGCAACAGAGGGAGACGAGGAAACGGCTGACGCAGAGGAAGCCGAAGAGGTAGCTGACGATACTGAGGATAAGACAGATGAGAAAGAAGGGAAAGAGGAACAAGATCAGCCATGCGACGACGGTGAGACTGTCAAACTCATTAAGACTATCACGTACATGCACAGCAACTCCCATACGTACTTCTACTGGGTGTTTTCTTTCAGATTCTGAAGGGGAGTGTCAAGAAGGTAGTGGAGGTAAGTTACGCACATACAAACTTCAGCAGATAATCAACACCTACATATCATAAAGCAGACGCAGAAAACGAACTGAGTGGAGCCGACGCCCTCGCCGCCGAGCTCTCCGAATGCGACAAGGATGGGATGGATGAAAAGCTTGCGGGATGCATGGACAGCTTGGATTCGAGGATCAAGACTCTTGAGCAGGCAGTTTTATCGGGGGAGGGTAAGAGTATCTTAATCACCGTATAATGTATCATGTTCACTCCACCCTAAAAGGAGGCGGTCTCGAGGATCAGATCACGCTGGTTCTCGTTAAAAAGGGCGTAATTGACTGCGAGAATGACACCCAGTGCGACGACGACAGAGCTTGTCTCGACTCCTACGAGCAACCAAACAGGATGATGTGCGAGAAGCCATGTGATAGGTATAAGAGTCTGACCCATTGAGGATGACTTCTACGAAGGGCTTGTGATGCCTGGTTTACAGAACTCGGTGCGATGTGCCATACTCTGAGTGCATCGCCTCCGACCACGAAGCGCACTGCGAGTGCAAAGAGGAGTTCCATGGCAACGGCAGCGTCGCTTGCATTCCGAATGGGTTCGAGGAGAAGAACAACAGTAATGCCATGTCATTTTAAGGTTTTAGATTTTTGGTGATAATATCCTTTGGTAATCTTCAGGCCGAAGTTACAGGATGTTCGACAACGCGTACGTGGACTTTGACAATGCCACTCAGCAGTGCAGAGATCTGGGTGCCAGGTAATGAGCACTTATCATGCATAAATTTAACGATTCTCGAATGATGATATGTTAGGTTGCCTGTGTTGGATACCCAAGAAACCATTGATGTCGTGAAGGACTACATGGAGACTTACAACTTCAGCGTATTTGAGGTATTACTCGGAGAAAGTAAAAGCTGTCCTTTCTTTAGCAATCAACCATGCGTTAACTTGTAAAACACTGATCATGCTCAGCAATGGGGCAAATCTTCACGCCGTGTGTGGTTGGGCTTAATTGTGGATCTAAGCCAGGGACTAATCTGGGTGGATGGACGACCCGTCAGAAGCTATCCAGTATCATCTAGACTCTTCGTGTGGGAGGCCAGAAGGTGAGGGAACGGAGAGAAATCCTAGCATATTGTTAACACTTCATCGACGCCTCAATGTCCAGGATCTTGATGAATGAAGTGTCGTATGCAGAAAACAGTCGCCACTACGCACTCTACATCGACGGAGACTTGGCAAAACTGCCAGGAGGTCAGTTATTGCAGATAAGCTCCAGCATAGAAGCTAACCCAATGATACTGAAATCCTACAATCTCTCTTTACGCAGGCGGCCGCAAGGGCGCAGCAGTCCTGTGTGAGCTAGTTCCTGGCCAGCTACAGGAGCCTTCCGTTGATCCGTATGACTCCTACAGTAGGCCCTCCTACAGTGGCTCGTACGGCGGCCCCAGTCAGGGCAACCCAGTCTACAATTTTGACAGAGGGAACCCCGGCAGATACCCCAACTATCCAAGCGCAAGGGGAGGCCGCTAATAGCAGCAGCACATCTTATATTCGAACAGATGCAAAATTGAACTTGGTATGAATGACCAGCCAAATTATATCACACTTGGGGACCATGACCTCATCGAACTTACCATGATCCTTGAATGCTTCCACTTTGTGAGCTTGTTGAGCACTCTGAGTAGGTTAATGCACGAGAACATATTCCTCCAGCAGAAGGAAGACGTGTCTCCGATCTCAAGGGTCTCTGAGGTAAGCTCTGGCTGTTCCCCGATAACACAAGATGGGAAGTCAAGAAGGGCAATACTGGAAAAGATTGTGCAAAGTTAATCTAGTGCCTCCAAAACTCAAAACTGGAGTATCATTTTTAACTTACTTGTTCTTAGATGCGATGTAAGCCATTATGTTTTGGTTAAAGAACTTTAGCACCAACGGGATACAGTTGGCGAAGACTAGATGCTGAGACATGAACTCAAACTGGTAGATATGATTGACCTGGAGGAGAAAAAGGGTAAAATGACGGCTGAAGAGCAATCATCCCTTTAGTTCTTGCCTTAAAATGCTTCAGGAGGAGCAGCAGGATGGCAGACACTGCCTTGACAATAATCTCCTTGTGTCTATTTACGTCAATGCCTAACTTCATGGACTGCATCACGGTCATACTGAAAATATGTCATATCAACAGGGACGTACAGTTTTTCTCGACATCTGGTTCTCTTACGGCATGTCTTCCGGCAAAACGTCCGACATAATGTTGATAGAATCTGTCTTTGCCTTGGATGTGGGCGCAGCCGCCAGCAAAATTTTGAGTAGGGCGATCATGTACTGGGGCAGCGAGGGGAGCATGGCCTGATAAAGGACCTCAGTCGGGGTCTGGGCAACGGAAGGTTCTGGCCTTGACACAGGGTGTCGCGCAATGTCTTCCTCTCGCTGAAAAAGTTCAAATGGACTATAGCAGGCGTTCATGCGGTGCAGCGCAGAGTTACTTGATTACCTCTATTTGCACTTCTGCTAGAGAACGGTACATGTGTCGCTTCAGGATTTCTACTCCCTCGTGGATGGGATGAGGCAGACCCGCCAAAGTCGTTCGATCATCTTCAAGGGTGAAACCGACAAATTTCATCCTGCGCGGGGTAGAAGATCACGCTTGAATGGCCGAATTTGGTTGCTCGGTGCGTGATAGTTATGAGACGTACCTCGTATAGTGCAGGAACTGATCGAGGTCCTTTTGTCTTACTTTGGGCGCCCATGGCAGACATTTCGGAGCCTCCTCTGGGAATGAAAGGATGCAGTCCAAAGAACTGATCAAAAAAGAGTGCAGGAATGCAATACCTTTTTGAGGAATAGGAGTCCCCGGTCTCGGGCTGTCTGCGCCGTAAGTCTCTTGTACCGGTGGTGGCACTGTTGTCTCGGCAGTGTTGGCATCCTCAAATTCGTCTGTGGCATCCTCATCCTCCAGCTCCAAGCCGACGTCGTCCAGCGAGCTCTGCTTAGCCATCATGCTGCGCTTGATTCCTATGAGAAGACGTCTTGACTGATCATGCTGGTACACGTAAGAAGAAAGGATGCCCACAAAGCTTACCCGGCCTGTTATTCCTGCGATTGTTGGTGGCCTCTAACATGTCTGCAGCCGAGGCCGGGGGAGAAGCGGCGCGCATTTGCCTTGAGATAGTCAGAGTGTCCTCCGTAACCTATAAGCGAGTCCCTCACGTTTGTCAAGTCTTTGGCACAGTAAATCAGTTTCATAGGTATCACATTACCTCCGGTAGGTTCGCGGCTCTTCTGTTGGCTTGCTTCATCTCCCTGAGTGCATCCATCCCGCCGAGAGAGGTGAGCAGGACCTTCCAGAGAAGAAGGAGGACTTTCTTCATAGGGAAGTGAGGGGCTGATCCGGAGCAAAAACGGGTCACCATGGCGAGAAGTCTCACAGCCAGCAAATCGGCGCCCATCGGTATATCTATCGATACGCGTGGTGTTAGGTGTGGTAAAAAGTTAAGTTTATGTAAGGATTACTTAATTCGCTAGCAAAGCTCTCTCGGATATTGTCGTCCTCATGCTCTCTGAGCACCTCGGTCATAATATAGAGCACGCTCAAGATCACTCTCAACTCCAGGGAGTCCATCAGGCTCACAGACAATTTCTTCATTGCGATCGAGGCCGTCGACGTATTTCTGAGAGAAAGAACCCAAAATCTCTTCACAACAGAGGACGTAGAAGACAAGGCCACAAGTGACTTACTCCATCTCCAGATTTAGAAGCTCGACAAAGGCCGAAAAGACTCCATTTCGATACAACACCAGGACGTTTTCTCTGGCAGCCTCCAGACTGTCCTTGTCCGACTGATTTTCCAGCCAGCAGCCCTATTGGACGAAGGCCGACACGCATAAGACACAAAACTTCAAAATGTGAAGGAACGGTGCCACTTCATACCTGAGCTACGTAGAGGATGGCGCGGGCCCCGCAAAGTCGATCTGCTCGAGAGGACATCTCAGTCTGGTCGAGCAGCAACTGCACGGCCGTGTTCCTTTCCAAAAGCATACGTTATGAGCGGGTGGTGTTTTTTCTTATTGTCTTGTTGTCCTACCTCTTGTCGTGGGACATGTCCCGCCACTTGGAGGGCAACCCAAATCGCTCCACGCAATCCTGGAAGCTTTTCTGGACGCTTACGAACTCTGGATTTTCCGTATACGCGTAAAATTCAGCTATTTCAGCGGTGAAGCAATCGGAGTCGGAATAGGAAAAGTCCACGTCCGGAGAGTCCTCATCCTGATCAAAATGTGCTTATGTAGGAAATTTTGCAGCTCTGTCGCGGCTCAAGGATCTGGCCCGAGATGCAAAAAAGTTGTTTGCCGGGCACATTCCTACCTCGGAATCCTGCTTCTGCCGGCGAAGGATCTCCTTCAACTTGGGCAGGCCGGCGGGTCCGGACGACGGGTTCGCCACGGTAGAAGATCCCATGAATGCTGTAGAGGCAGCGGTGCCGTCATTGCCGTTCTTTCGCTCTGACGGCGGCGGCGTGGAGTCCATCTTGTCGCCGGTGGCGACCTGGTTACCGGTGTCCGGTAGGTAACCGTTCGTCTGTTGTCGAGGTCAAGATAGCAATAAGAGTGGACTGGCTGGATTAGACTGGGGGTTGCTGAATCGAGTGAGCGAGAGAGTGAGTGGTGTGCCGCAATCGCTTCTGTCCCACAGAGGGCGCCCTAGGACAGTCAACAAAACCTCGGAGGTTGGGTCCGTCGAGAGAACCACCGTCGTTGAGAGACCCGGACGCCCCGACCGCGTTGAGCTCGACCGTATAGAGGAGGTCGCCGAGCAAGAACGCCTCCCACGATCAAGTCTTGGCATCCATTCTTGAGAATCCTCTCTCCCCGCCGAGTGGACGTCGGGTCCTCCTCGAGCAGCACGAACAGGGCGAGTCGCAGATGTCTGAAGCTAGTGTTCGAGTTGAGATTGTCCGGACTGGAGTCCGGAGTCCGGAGATTGACAGGAAGACGCATCGGTAGCAAATGTTTTCCTGCTATCGTTTCTCGACTCTCCAGCACTTTCCAGACTGAACTTAAAATGAACTAATATACTAAGCGATTCTGGAAAAAAACCTTGTTATACTGTATATAAAAATAGTACATAGCCACTTACGAGCAGCCATTATTGAGTCTTCTGTTAGCCATGATATTTTCATGACTACTGAGTCCAAGATCACTGAAGTCATTGGCGACACTTTCAAGCATAGAGTTACTAAATATGTTTAAGACGACTGTAAAGACTTTGCGTCCGGCAACAGATGGCCCCCATGACGGACTCCAAGAAGTTGTCTGCGACTCTCCAGAGAAGAGACGTCATTTCTGGTCCTTCTCTATGGTTCCTTCAGCGCTGTTGCACTGGGACGAGGCAGCGGGGAGGGAGGGGGAGTGGAGGGGCTGATTGCGGACAGCCTGTGCCTGGACGAGGCGAGGCTGTCGTCGAGCTTGGGCAGATTGGCCGGCGCTACTCGAATGAAAGAACGATGCAAAAGAAAGACAGGAGCAAGCAAAGCAAGAGTTTAGTCAGTCAGTTCAGTCAGACCTCGCTACGTCCTACGTCGACCCAGGAGAAACACGCGACCAGCGAGGCGGCCGTCCGCCATCATGACCATCCTCCCCAAGAAGCACAAGCCTCCCCCGCCCTCCGGGCCCGCGGGGGTCGTCCTCGACGGCGGACCAGGTGCGTCGTCCGCGGGAGGGGGCGCGGCAGGAGACCGAGATCGCAGGGGCGAAGACGCCACGGCCGCCACCTCGGAGGACCACCACCGCCTACAACCCCACCAGGGAGGCGGAGGAGGAGCCGCTGAGACTGGTGGGGGCGGGGGCGCAGGGGGAGGAGGCGCAGTAGTAGGTTGGGGACCCGCTGCATTCGAAGGTCCTGTGTCCACTGGACCGCCTCAGGTCACATGGTCGGCAGCGCCGGGATCAGGGTCTGGAACCCCAGTGTGGGCCTCTTCTGGAGGAGGGGCAAGTGGTGGCGTTGCATCTGTCGGTTGCTCGGCCGCTGGCGCTGGCATGAGCGGCGGAGGCGTGGTAGGGGCATCCGGTAGCCCTGAGAAGCGTCCGGCGCCTCCATCGTCACTGTCGGCCTACGGATTCGACGACGACGACGAAGAGTGCCAGCCTACGGCCAGCAAGAGAAGGCATCGAACGTTAGGTGAGTGTGTGTCTCACCAACGCTTGACAAGATTCAGAGCAGGTCCACCATAGCTCCTTCATGGCCACGCTTTGTGGACCAACATGCTGGAACTCTTTGGTGACGACTGAGCCAACTCCAAGATGTGGCCGGGTCAAATCAGAATGCCAATCCCTAACTGCTCGTCTGGATTCCAGAAAAAACAGACCTCTTTTTTTCCGAATAATGTTTTGATACTCTAGTGTTCGCTCCAGAACCCGGACGAGCATCTGTTTCGTATCTCGCGACCTAAACTTACGGAACATTTCTCTAATATGACGGAATCCCTATGGGATATTGAAAATTGCCATGGAGCAATCAAATAGGATGAAGAAAATTAACATAGAACAGTAACTATAACCCTAACTGTATCAATGACATTCAATCCACGCCTGTCGGTCTGTTTGTTCTCTATGTACAGCCAAACCGCTGGACCAAGGGAGCCCAAATTATTGGTGAGGCCAGCATTTTCCCTAGGATAGATCACGCTGGGGTAGCCGGCCATCCCACGAGGTCATGGGGGGGGGAGTGCTAAGTACCCAAAATCTGAAAAGAATCAGTTTAGGGTGAGGAAGGCCTCAAATCAAATTATTTTCCTAAAGAGATCTCCAAGAGCCCTCTGCTCAATCCGGAAAGATTCGCCACAAACTAAAGAAGAGACCGCGTAAGGGATTGGAATTCTACTTGAACAGAGAGTAGTCTCACAGCAGTAAGACATTGCGATGCCACTCTAGATTTCCTTGGTTTTCCCACATCATTGCCCACATTCCAGTTACGCCCAACACTGAAGTCTTGTTTCTGCAGCAACACCAAGTGCTGTTTAAAGTCTGGAATAAAGTCTGACTTTCCTAGATCCATATTTTTGGTACACATGTCTTCCCCACATCTGGACGCTCATCCAGATTTTACATGTGGTGCAGCTCTGCTATAACGTTTTCTTTCTTTCCAGGCAAAAGATTAAAATCGTCTGGAGGAGTATCTTCGGCTGTAAAAGGAGTGGCGGCCGCGTTATCTCGTCCGACAGTGACCCCGTCACCACCCTTGCAAGGCTGCTCTAACTGGGATAGTGGTACGTGAAGTAGAACTAGATGTTCCTTAGATTTATTGACACCACTGTTTTCTTCCTCGTTTCAGGAAACAGCGATGGTGCTGGCGGCGGAGGATACAACTCCGAAGATGAATACTCCCATCTGGGACTCAATCTTACCCCGGAGGAATGGGAGGCCAAGGATAGGAAGTTTGAGAAGATGATACGCAAGAAAGGTAAGTGTGAGCCTGTTAAAAGTGTTCCATCAAAAGTTCCGATGGAGCCATTTTTACAGGCTACCACATCAAACACATGGTGGACGACGGCAGCTGCCTTTTCCGAGCTGTTGCGGATCAGGTATTCGGCGATCAAGAAATGCACGGCGCCGTTCGAGAGCACTGCATGAACTACATCGAGCAGAACAGTGACTACTTCTCTCAGTACATCACTGAAGACATGGACACTTATGTGACAAGAAAGCGCTATCATGGGGTGCATGGAAACCACTTGGAGATCCAGGCACTCAGCGAGATGTACAGCAGACCCATCCACATTTACAGCTACGGGACGGAGCCCATCAACATCTTTCAGACATTTCACAAGTCTGACATAGTCAACGTTCCCATCCGCCTTTCTTATCACCGCGAAGTCCACTACAACTCTCTGGTAGATCCATACAAACCCACAATTGGCGTTGGCTTGGGTGAGTTTGTCAAGATTTTTTGAAGTGCTGCCCTCAAAGGTTATCCTATGTTAAACGATTTCAGGACTCCCGGGTTACTCGCCAGGATCTGCGGATCGCAATCTTCTTAAATCTGCGGTCAAAGCCTCTGAAGAGAGCCTCGTGGAGAAAGCTATGCTGGAGGACAAGCTGAAACACACAGGTATAAGCAATGTTGTGCACGTGCTTTGTTAGTTGCAGCCGGCTCAGAACGACTTTAATCTATTATGCCTGAGAATCTCACTTGTTGGCACCTGATGTGTAAAACCCGAAACCAATCCAGAGCCAAAGACAAACCCTCGAGTTTTGGATTGGGTTGGGTCGGGTACTCGCGCATTCTTACGATATAAGGATAAACAGACTAACAATCGCTGACCTGCACAAAAGGAGTTGTGCGTGCAATATGCAGAGTGCTCGTTACATTCATGACACTATCACAGATTGGGAGGCCACCAACGACGTGATCGAGGAGCAAGTGGCTCGAGAATCCTACCAACAGTGGCTACGGGACAACGAGCGACGTCACGCACAGGAGCGTAAGAAGCAACAGGTCTCGTCCACAGTCACTTCAGGAGAGCTCAAAGCAAAAGCAAAAGCTGCAAAGGCCGCTAAAGCCGCGGCAGCTGCAGTAGTGGCTGCTGCAGCCGGAACTGCGGCTTCCCCCAAGGCTTGCTGTAGCAAGTACATGGGGTCACCGAGACAAGCAGTACGTGATTTCAAGAATGCATGACGTACGGAATCTCAAGTCAACTTTGAACTTGCAGAAAACGCCCCCCGGATCTTCTCCAGATCACCGCGGCAGTCCACAACCGGGCTCGTCTAGTCAACAGAGTTCGTCGTCGTCTGCCACCTTAGGCCTCGGTGACGACTTTAGGCTCAACGAGACCGAGAGCTTTCTAAATAACCTCCCACCCGACTTGTTCGGTAAATATGTTTGTGTTGTTAAAAGTCTTCTAGCACTTCAAATCTTGACAAAGAATATTGATCTTTGTATAAGCATCGGGATTACGCTGGTTATTATTTCTAGGTCTTGAAGACTGGGGAGAGCGCGATGCAGTGCTTGCGCAGGTGCTGGCTGCCTCACAGCAAGAGTACTTCGACAGTCTGAAAAAGCAGCATGCCAGTTCGAAGCAGCTGGAGCCCTCGTCTCAACCGCCGCCTTCGTCTTCATCCCCGGCGTCGTCGCCGCCTTCCCCACAGTCATAAGAGAGGAAAAAACTGAGAAGTGCTTTTCACTCTAGTGCCACGTTGGCTTCAAAATTAGGCGGTGAAAACTCTTTAAAGGAGGATTTTTTTTGTGCCGTGGTGCTGACGGAAGAAGAAAAACTTAGAGATAATTGAATGCAATGATCAGGATTGCACGCATTCACGCCTTCCGGCTGAACTCTGAGGAAAATCTCCAATGCAAGACGTCGCAGCAGTTGGACTCTTTTAGGACTATGTGAGTAACAGTCATGATCGATACAATGTTAGCTGAGCACGGTCATTATGACATCGAGATCGGCATGCATCCTCAAGAAGTGGTTATCAAGAGCACACGAGCACCTTTTGTGATTTTTGTTGCTTGCTTAATAAATATATACAGTACATCCTGGAGAAATGCTCGTTGCATCTGGTCAGTAGTGCTAATCTTCGTATTGAGGAAATAGCAGATTTAACGTCATCTGCACTCATTTAATGACTGTAGTGTCGTCCCAACCCATCTTGGTTCGATGTTGGAGCGACAGAAGTAGCCTTCTTGCTTTCTCGGTGAGTGTCGCCTTCCGGACTAAGGTCGGCCTTCTGTCGCAATGCTTGGCTGAAGAGATCTCCAAAGTGCCTAAGCAGCTGGTGAATGTTCTCGGCGGAGTCCGGCGTCATCATGATTCTACATCGTACTGACTTCATCACCGTTAAAGGGCTTTCAAAAGGCTTGTCGAGCTACAAACTTAGCGAAATGATGTGATCTTCGCATTAAGCTTATCGCTGTTCCCGAAAACGCTGGTCTCCGTCGGGTCCTTCATGACGTGGAGTGGAAAACGATAATTCGCCCCTGACTTTTGTCCCCTCTTCAATCTTGGATGAAGCGCTTGGACGTCTCTTATGTTCGTGGAATCGTGCTCGCTTCTTCAAGGGACTGATGGCTTCCGAAACCTTAAGGAATCTGTCTCTTCTACTACTTAGCCATTAGAACAGCAAATATAGTAGACTACACCTTTGTCTCTTTTCTAGGGCAACCGGACGTCCCCGAAAGTTGGCTGATCAGTAGCTCTTGGCGAAGACTCCTTGACTGATCCAAAAGCTCTCCTTCTTTTGTGCCTGTTCCGTGTGCTATGTCCATGTCCTCCTCGAAACACAACAAAACAGTTAAACTCACACTTGACTCATTTTCTGTAAGATCATCTCACCAGATTGACATTATTTTTCCGGGTCTCGTCCTCGTCTGTCCCCTCTTTCGGCAGCCCCTACCGATCAGGTGCAGACAAAGGGACTTCCTTCTTATCCCTGGCATTTTTTTTCTCGTTTGTGCTTCATGGTTAGCATCGGTTCGAGAAATTCCATCGGCGTCATCTTTTCCATGCTCCCCAAAGTCCCCTCGTCACTTGACAACTTTACGTCATACATGTAAAGAGTGGGAAAATCGCCACTCTTGGCTTGGTCGACTCCCACCTCGTCGATACGTCCACCCCTTGGCACCAACCCCATCATTTTCATGCCCGGCAACTTGCCGAGGTTCTCGTGCGTAGCCACCCCGAGGCCAAAGTTTGGTTGTGAGCGAATCTGAATCCGGTTGCTTTGAAACGGCAAAAATAGTAACGTTGGAGCGTGTACCTTACCTTGATTAACAGATTTCAATCACCTTTCTTTGCCCTCCTGTCAACCCTCTCCAAGACGACTTCCACCTGATCATGGTCACGGGCAGACGGCGAGTTCAGGGTGTCCCTCATCTTCTCAGCCACCTTCCACGGGCTGGTCTCCGCCAGCGTTTTGCCCAGGTGTAGGAGCTTCTCATCCTCGCGCAGTCTCAGATCGACCTCCCCAGTAGCTTCCAAGTCACCGTGATCGCTATCCGAGTGGGCCTGTCCAGACTCTCACCGTTGGTGCCTTGGGTTGGAAACCTCGAGGTCCCCTTGAAAACTGTTCTTCCGGTGCCGGAGGTTCTGTGGTTGTAAGCAGCGTCGGCCAGAACTGGAAAAACTCTTATGACAGTAGTAGGCGATGAAAAGATCTTACGTTGGGAGGGTTAGCACACACAACAAGCCGATCCACCGGGGAGGCGGCATCGGTCTCCAGCAGTCGTTACTGCATCGTGAATCTAGGCCGACGATGTTTACACTTTTGTTATGTGACAAGATTTGACGGAGAGTGAGGCAACGCGAGTATTAAATAGTTGTAGTAAATAGGTAAGTGAGTGAGTTAAACTTTAGAAGAATGAGACGAAATTGTGGCATATCGAAAGGCCATAATTTTCATCCAAACTGTGCATTGATCGTTGATGAAAGTTCGCAACCATCGTGTTGATGTGCAGCATGCGACCAAGCCGAATAAAGTAGCATATTTTCAAAAAGCTACTGTGGTCCCTCCAGGCAGTTGTGTCAACGAACAGGTACTGATCAGGAACAATGGATATCAAAAGAGTGACTTTTTTAGATTTTTGACAGTATTGTTTGTTGAAGGGGCGTACATCAGACCGATTGATGCGGACCGAGTACAAGAAGTAGCCCTACTGGACTTTTTCCTCTACCCCTAGATGGGACTCGTGTGAGAACTCAGCGATCAGTGGTGCCGTGCAGAGTGTGCACGCCTTCAAGCCCACCTTGATTTGTCCTCCTATCCATGGCCAGGGTTTTATCAGTATATGCAGTCTATTGTCATGATTACTGTCAAAAATTCTTTCAAGCATTTACTTGCGTCCTACTGCCTCAAAAAATGAAATATTGTAGGTGGAGGGATGGTGAATATTTTGTCGTCGACACAAAGACAAATCTCCCCTCCCTTCTGCGGACCTCGTAGTTGTGATCGATCATAGCTACAGCCAAGTCCACATCGCTTCATAACGGCCTACAGCTCATCAACACGGTACTCATAGTTTATGTCACGCCAGTTACACGAGCTTTCATTCCCATCATCAGTCCAGAAAAGTGAAATTTACTTTGTTACGTCACGGAACGTACGGTGCTTGTAAGTTCTACTTCTAGTACGGTAGTTTCTCCGAGCTCTACACTTACTTTTGCAGCTCCACAGTTCCCTTTTTTTACGCCTCAACTGTGTATCATAACTTGTTTGGTACGAATATATCTTTTTCCGGAGTCTGCATCAAGTTTTCTCCTCGTGTGGATGTCCTCAGCACGCTTAATCCGTCACGACCCCTGAGCATTATTTGGTGTTTGTAACAACATCGAGCAACGACAAGGGGGCCAGTTATAAAAAAGAACGGGGTAAAGATAGTCACCAAGGTGAAGGCACGTAGTCACGTAGGAAATTTCTCGCATACGAGTGCCTTGAGTCAAATTGCAGCACATGAAATGTTTAAATATGTTGCATCTGCCTATCAAATGAGAGCACTCTGCAGTCGCCATTGCCAACCTGGATGTCATTGTATGTCTTTAACGCCACCCCCACGCCTACGTGATCATACTTATGATCAGTGTTTATATACACTGTTGGCAGTAAAATAAGTCAAATGTGTGTGCTTTACTTAAACGTTTTCTCCACACGTTTTCTTCCACCCGGATCGTGATTTATCTCCACTGAATGCAGGAAAAGACTTTCTTTTACTCGTGTTTCAACTCTTGCACTTTGTCTCTTCTCTGAATCGATTTTTAAAAATTTACATTAATCTCACCGTGTTCAACGTCGTTGTTCATCGTCGTTGCCCGGTTGTGAAAGCGTCAAACTGAAGTGAGTATGAATGGTGGTTTTGCTTGCCACTTCTTTTTGTTCATACTCCTGCTTCTGATTGGCGATTTGCTAAAAGTATTCAAGACCATAAATGCTCGAGATCGCGTCCTTCTGCGTCACGAAAGCGTGACCAAACGGCTTAAGCAGGACTTAAACACAGATTTTCATAAATTTGACAAGATTTTAAGGAGCAAGACTTTAACCTTTCTGAACTTGTATCAAATTTTTGCGAGAATATTTCCAAACTGACGTTTCCATAGCATTGTGTACTGATTGGAAAAATATTGCGGTACAAGTACAATGTTTCGTACGGCACTTTTTATACTAGCAAGTACTTGTGCCACAGTACTCTGACACGGCGCACGTACCAGTCCTTAGTGGCTTCGTTACCGCAGAGAAGCACCCTTCCTCTCCTTATCGACGTCGTGTGTTGGCACAGCGATGGCTGTTTCATTTAGCTTCCTATCAACGCTCACCACTTCTTCCAGCCTCAACAAATCGCTACATACCTATGATGCCCGGATCGTGACGTCAATTGCCTAGGAAGCTAAATTTACCCGCCCTGTTCTTTTCCACAGAGGTGCCCGAAAGGTCGTGGAAGGCCTAATTCACGGTCGTTTCCTTTTCCTTCTACAAACCTGGTCCACGAAGGCCTTCACGGCAGCAACATTTAGGTGCGGATAAGGGGTGGGTAGATACGGTCTCCACGCGTGTCCAGAGACTGAAGTCCAGGGGATTTGGATTAGAGCTGGATGGAGACCAGACCTCCTTTAACTACGAGTTCAGAATTAAATACAAGTTTTAAAGCGATACGAAATCATTTGAAATATTGGTCTACTATAAGCCACTGCTCTACAAGTGTTGTGTGATGTGCACCGTTGACTGGTGACTGTTTTTTAACACGGTGACTGTTTTATGGTGGACTAAACCTGTCTCTACGAGCAGCGCTGAGCATACATTTTTGGCTCAGGTAAACATGGAATCTCATACATAAAGCTCCTCATAAGTTGGTTGTGCGTCTCCACAATGAGAGAAAAATGAACGCGCGGCTGAAGGCTGCACATTTGTCAGGACATTTGTCACATTATGAAGACAAAAGGAGCTTGGCATGCTTGAGGACCTCGGGAAGATTATGAACATTCAACCTAACAATGGAGGCCTTCCAACAGGTCTGACAGAATAGTCAGAGAAATCCGGGCGACAGCTGGCAAATCCATCTCACGATCACGGTATTTTCCGTTCGACAACGCAAAGACTTCTGAAATGTGAGTCAAAGCTGAAGATCTGTTGTTCTTGTCGCGCCCAGAGTCGTTCTGATCGTTCAAAGGAAGATCTCATGCATGGAGTACCTGACGTGGCCTTGTGATGGCAGAATGCCCAACCCTCTCTCCTGGAATAGGGAAAGTCTCAGTGGGGAGGCCGGCGTTGAGAAGCGAAATTCTCAGTGTCTTGTCGTCTGTTACTAAATCTCTGCTCGTAAGACAGAGGTCTGCCCTCCTCAGACAGAATCCTGTCCGCATTATGATTTAACACCAAATTTAGGAGGAAGATTTATCTTATGTCAAGACTTTTTGGAGCAAGAAGTGTTGCCATGAGTCCCAAAAGAGTTGGAACTGCACTCACGATTGGGCCCCGAGCCACACCTGCCACCGAACATGAAATTGATTTTAAAAAAACCTATAACCGAGCCTTCTTGAGTTCAACACCACATCTGGACTTTTCTTCATCCTCAATTTGTACTCGCAGAGAAGCCTTATGGTAAAATTTAGAAATATTTGGAAGAGCTCTAGGGTCATCTGATTGAAGAACTGGATGCAATCCCTATTGATTCTGCGAGTGCTGTAATGAGTGCAGTCCCCAAGAGGCTTAAGTGTGTGGTGCGAGCAAATGGTGGGCACACATAATTTCACCAGAACATGTTTAGTGTTAAGTGAATGTTCTCCGTGCAAAAAAAAAATCAGGTTTCTGGCTTCAGTAGCTTCTGAGCTGTACGTATTTCTAGCTCCCGAAGAGCTTACGGGCATCCCCTGTACTAGGACAGTTTTCTCTGCTGTCCACAGATGGCAGCAAAGGACCAAGGCAAAGTACAAACAGAAGCTTTTTCAGCTCTTACGGTCACGTTGCCAGCAGCGTGAACAAAAGAGCTCTCGGAGAGAGGACAAAAAATAAGATACACGAACGTGCCGAACAAAACGAAGACGTTAATAATCACTCGTTCCAAAAATACCCACTAGGTCAATGGTAAAGTGCCTTTTGATGCAGGGGTCGAGTTTTGGAAGAAAAGGTTGTTACACTACACATATCCAGCAAAAAAAAACCCTGCTAATTGAGCCAAGGAGGGAGATGTGTCGTGAAAAACAGAGACGAGAAGTAATGCTGGCTAGACATTTTCCTCAGCTTCTGGCGAGATGGTGACACCAAGCGGTTCATGGGGATCGGAAGCTTGTGATTATTGACAACTCTATGCGTGCTGGCCATCGAAGGTTGAACTGGAGCCTAGGGTGACCAAGGCTAAGTTGCTCATAACCTGTTCACTGGCAGGCACAGTGAGGTAATCAAGCCTCGCCTAATGGTCACGCAATTCATGACTTACTGGGGTAGAATATCGGCCAGCCTCAAGTTGGACAGCTCCCTCTCAGTTTCCACCCGGAAGAAAGGAGACTATTTGATCAATGCTCCTCTTCAGCTCAGCTGAACTGGGCAGTTTAAGCTAACCTGACAACTAACCTAACCCTATTTAGTTAATGCTAACCTGGCGAGCCTAGTATGTTTATGTATGTATAGCTATATATATTTTTTCTTTCTTGTCACATTCACCAACGTAATAACACGGACCTACTCTTTAGCTAATCTTACTGTACGCTGCATATCCATTCAGTACTACACTTAGTCCGCGGCAGAAGTGTAAGCTATAGTAGCCGACGACGACGTTTGCAGGGATTCGCCCTCGTATTCGCCAAGCACTCCACTTTACGCCAGGTGCTTCGAGCGTGCCACGGAAAAGTCAAGAAGAAACCCAAAGTCCAGCATATACGGCCGTCATGGTGTGGCGTTACTACTATCCTCTTGATTTTACATGGCGGTGGCCAAAGTGTTCATGACAAGCGCAAGGTTTTCCACGTCGCACATGGCTTGTCTGATCTTTGCATCTGTGTCACATGCGCCATTGCTATTGAGTCGTCGGCGCAAGGCTCTCACGTATTTTTGTGCAGCAATGCGGAGCGACGGCTGGCTGCTGAAGCCAGACAGAGCAAGGAGAGCCATAAGTTTGTAGACCTCGTCGCCGATTTGTACTAGGCCCGCCAGGTGGCCGCAGAGCGCCGTGTACTGCGCCACCATGGAGTCGCTGAGGAGGCCAAACGTGCGGTTCCACTCAGCCACAGCGATGCGACGCATGCGCGGAGTGCGGCCGTAATGGGCAAACAGCTCTCGCATCAATTCTTTGTCTTTCTCGGCGAACACGAGAGCAAACTGCGCATTGCCAGACGGTAGGCTCTCCAGCTTGGCCCGAGCTACAGCTGTGGCTGCATAGAGGCCACGCTCGTCCTCGTCCTTATCTTCGCAGTCATTGCTGCCACGGTGGCTCTGTAGAAGCACTCTGAAACGCTCTAGGAGGGTGCGGGTAGCTTGTGGAATGAAGTGCTTTGCGAGTGGAACCCCAAGCGAGTGCATCACGCACTCCTTGACAATATCTGCGCCGTAAGAGATTCGTCCGAAAACGGCGTCGAAGCTGGCCAGGCGCCACCGTACCCACCCCTCTTCATCTTCACCTTCTTGACCAAGGAACAATTGCTGTAGATCAGGACGCCCTAGGCTGCTCTGACAGTCCACCTGTCGAATGTCGTCAGCCGCGATCAACTGGCCCAGTGCCTTGAGGGACTGGATAGCATCTCTTAGTTGGTTGCTCGGGTTGCTGTCGCTGCTACTGTTGGCCCCGTCTAAACACCTGTAGACGAATTCCCGCTCCTCCTGTACTTTCTCGACTAGTCGTTGCTTGTCTTCACCTCCAGCAGCTGGTCCGGGTAAATCATAGAGGCAGACAAGTGCCACGCTGCCAGTCGTGTGGAATTGCACGAGGGACTGCTTGTTGTTCAGCGAGGCGGCAGTGGCCAAATATCGCTTTCTGGCCGAGTCATCTCCGAACACGTGGAAGTCTTCGACACTCAGCCTCCTGAGAAGATTAGCTCGCGATAGGTGGGGAGCGTCTTCCAGCAGCAGCAGCCACTGCATCTGCAAAAGTATGTCCCTGGCCGTGATGATGCGCGCGAATATGTAGTGCACAAAGAGGGATGAATTTTTCGAGAGAAGTGTCTGCTGGTCGCGCACTGCCAGCTTGGCGAAAGTAGATTGCTTCGCCGCGAAGGTCGAGAACACCCGCTCGTAGACATTCTTTATGGTCTCCAGCAAGGATGGCTGCAGTCTGTGAGGTTGGTGAGGTTGCATTTCAAGTTGCTTGTTGGTGAGAGCGCTGAGAATATTCGTCACCGTGCGGATGTCGAATTTGTGATCCTCACAGGCTTGGGACCAAGACTCGCGGATAAATTTGACTTTCTCCACCATAGTCTCATGTTGAGATATTGCGGTCTGCTGCGGATCGGGGACGTCCTCAAAGAGTACGTCGGACAGCACACATTCTCCGGGTAAGCCTCCCAGCGATTCGTTGCCAGAATCAGAAGTAACCGGTGAGGAAGCTTGGGGCGGCAGAGTCACTGATTCCCCTGAGAGAAGGTCCAGGTCGAATAGAGCGGTGATGTCTTCGTCATCAAACAGTGCATCATCTGCAACGTCTGATGGGGGGGACGACCTAAACATCACATCATCTCCTCGAAACTGGTCCTCGGTTTGCTGAGACTCCGGTTGCTCTATCAGCAAATCCGGCAAGTCGAAGATCAGAGGCTCCTGCTTAATGAGCGTATCGACGGTCAAGAGGTTCTCCGTCATCGTGGACACCGTCCCAACCTGGTCGACTGATGCCTTCATCCTCCGTCTCCGTCGCTCTTTCTGAATTCCGGCCTTTCTGACCTCCGTTAGCCTGGCCATGGTGGTAGCCTTCTTGTCAACTCCCTTCTTGCGCTGAATGTACTTGGCGAATCGCTCCTGTACTTGCTCGCCCCTCATGACGCAATCAGCGTTCATGCCAGCCAGTACACATCGGTCGAAGCGGCACTTCTTGCAGGTGCGCCTCGTCTCTTCGTTGATCTCGCAACGCCCCTTCAACTTACACACAAAGTTCGGCGTGCGCGTCTTCTGAATGGCTCGGCGAAAGAACGCACGGCAGCTTAGGCAGGTGTTGGCGCCGTAGTTGAGGTTGAAGTTACCCGTGTCCACCTTGCAAATGGCGCAAACGGTCGAGCGGTGGTCGTCATCCAGGTGCTGCTTCGAGGAGGGATCCGGTGACTTTGGCGCAGGCTGGTTCTGCGCCGCCGGAAGAGATGGGAGTTGCGACGTTCCCTTTAGCAGATCATACTGCACATTCTGGAGTGACGCCGCGACGACGAACGGCGGCGGCTTCTTCTCGTACTCCCCTTTGCGGAAGCGCAGCTGGATAGGCCTGGCGGACGAGCGACTCACGTATGTCCGACACATCTTGCTGCTGTGGTGGCGGCGATCTCGGCGGAGAGGTTGGCCTCCCTCGAGTCGTGGGTCTCAAACTGACCAGTGGCAAACGAACGAGTGAGTCAAGTGGACAAACGTGTTGTTGGAGTCGAACTGAACACCAAGAAGATGTGTCTTGCGCTTGTGGTGGCGAGGGGGGGGGGGCTGAGCTGGCCCTCGGCCTAGCAGAGCAACTAACTGGCTGCGCAGATCCAGTCCCTCACTTCACTTCTCCCATCTGATCACGCATTGATCTACTCTGCCCTAGGGTTGTAGTTATGGCGTTCGAATCGAGCTGAGAGTCGAGCTCGCTTTGAGCCCGAGCTTTTCTCAAAGGTCGATAGAGCTCGGGTAGTAAAAGTAATGAAAGTAGACAAAGAATGAAACATGAAGAAATAACAAATATTTCTGAACTGGAGCAATCATGACAAAGGTAAAAACAAAGCACAACTTTAAAAAATCACTTCATACAATCAGGTTGTTACAACAGTGTTGCTTTGTGCCAGCAGTTTGTGCAAGGCTAACGACCATATACACATTTTTTTAAAGAATTCAAAGTTCTCCTTCACACGTCCATGGCTTTGCAGCTTTGCTCTGGCTACAGATATCCAATAGATTCTCGTTGAAACACTTTGCAAATAAAAGATCAGAAATACAATGTAGAGAGAAAGAGCATTTACTGTATTCATGATTTCCCCTTCTACTTAGGAACTTTGAGGACCATCGAGCCGTATTTCAAGTCAGTTCGATTCAAACTCCATTTATGTCTGGCTCGAGCTCGAAAAAAGCTTGAAGTGGTTTAACAACCCTATTCTGCCCTGTCTGCCGATCGGCGACTCCTTCGTTCTGTCGTACGGGCTTAGGCAAGGTACCCCCCAAATTGATCCCGAAAGTGACCAACAGCGGCTGGCCGCCCAAGTTTGCGCGCCCTCACGATGATGGCTGATGCGTCCTCATACTCGCGGCCCGGGAGGCGCCTCGATTACCTGGACCACGAGGACCTCAGCAACGGCGTCCGCGGCAGCCTCGTGGGTAACGAAATTCTCGATGACGCAAATGCAAGCGCGGCTCACCATGCCGTCCGTACAGAGAAAGAAAGAGAGCGAGAGAGAGAGAAAGCGCGAGAGAGAGAGAAACCCTGTAAAAAAGTCGCTACAAGGGGTCAATATCATCGCCATGCAGTTGCCCACCGTGTTCTTCCTGTTTCCTACGATCCCACGTTTGTCAAGAAGTTCGCTTGTTACCACAAACAGCCCTGTTGACCCCGAGGCATATGCTGTGTATCAGTCCTGTTCTTGCAGTGCCGCAGATTCTTTTGATGTCGCATGCGAGGAACGATTATGGCTGCGTTACAACAGGAGTTCAGCATTCTATTAGTAATAGCTGGAAACATAGCGTACACCGAGAACAACACATGTACGTAGAAGATGAGCACCAAGTCCTTGACCACTCAAAGGTTCTCTCTCGTCAGCTTGTGCCAGTTGCTTGAGTGACATTTCAAGGAGACGAGAAGACGGGGCAAAACTTGTTGAGGGATGATGTATAAATATCCATGGACACAAGCAGAATGCGTTCGTTACGCGATCAGTACATCATCGTAGCTGTTATGGCTGTGCTCGCAGCGAAAGATGAGAAAAAATGTCCACGCAACCTCTTTTACTGCAGGGATTGCAGACAAATCGGCATAGCGTACAAATACTCCATGTTTGTTGAGCAAAAGTTTCTATCTAAAACTTCCTTTACTGTTTGGATCCTCTCTGTGAAACATTGAAGACCGACCTGACGCCGTACGTGCACTTGCACCTGAAGCTGGACGACCAAAATCTATTTAGGGGCGAATTTAAGGACCTGTTACAAAATATGAACCTGCCAATCTTCTTCAAGGACAGCCTTGTTGTCAATATTAAAAGTACATTAAAAGCACATATCTATTCTCACTCATTAGAGCGTGCGGAGTGAGACTTGTTGTACAATTGTGCTTGGGCTATTTGGAGTCATGTCTAGCGAGGACGTTCTGTTACCTTACAACCGTCGCGGTCCACAGCTGGCGCACTTGTGGCGAGATGCTGGGACTAGTCAGAAAATAATTCGGTGCCGATGCGGTCGCGGATCATCGTCCGGCGCTTACTCTGGAACAGGTGACTATTTGTGACTACTCGATGACTCCTTTTATGTTACCTAAATAGATCTTTGGCAGGGTCCGGACGTGCTGGAGATCATGCTCGGACTGTTCGTGAGCCGCCACATTGCTACAATCTCAACAGTCAATTTTCTTGGAACGCTCAAGTAAATATCTCAGCACTACAGGGATGGAGTATTTGGTCAACTCCATCAGCACCCACTGAATGGGAATCTTGCACACCACGGTACATAAAGCGCGAGGTCCGTATCTATGTGAGTGTCTCTGTGCCTCTGGCTATCGTGCTTTGGGCGCCCCAACCACTGAATCAATCGTCTACCATCTTGGTCAGCAGACATTACCTATCACTCGCCAGGGATTTCGTATGAATGGCAGATTTTGTCTGGGGCCGTTTTGAGGCCGAAATTGAGGGTCAACGTTGCATTTCCGACATACAGTTGCGGCCAAAAGTTTGCAGAGCAACTACAACTCAGCAAAAATCGAGGGTCAGAAGTCTATACCATGGATAGAAGTTGCACGAAGGACTGCTTTGATGTATTTCAAGATGGGTCCACGATTAGCAAAAAAGTCTGAAAACAAAAAAAGACTAAGCAACATTAACATAATAAAGCATACAAAATGTAACTCTTCTGATATTGTAGCTACAGCAACGCTACGCACATCATTGGAAAGCATTGATAAAAGCTTGAACCATTTGTAGTTGAACTTATGTTCTTCATTTTCGGCAAGAGTGCATATTTGGGACAGGGTTGGCGATTGGAAGTTACTACATACGCTCAATTTTCACTACAGTATAGGTGTTAGCAAACTTTTGGACAGAAGTGACTCCCCTATAACTTTCTTAATACGGTAACTACAGAAATGATCTTGACAATAGTGCATATTTGAGGCAGCGTTGACGATTGAAAGAAAGAAAGTGACTACATAGGCTCGATTTTTCACTACAGCTCAGGTGTATGCAAACTTTCGGTCTCAACTGTAAGTCACATAGATAGCTAATCCTTTTGAGGAAAATTAGTATTTCTTGTGTATTTTAATTCTTCGGTGCGACGTTGGAAAAGAATAATGCGTACGACAAATGCCTTATCTACCACAAAGCACCGTCAATTTCACATGTCACCACCCTTCTTCTACTTACAGCCTAACCCACAACATGTACACTTGCCAGACACACAGAGACACGAGACATAACTGGCATTGCGCTTTATACTTTTGCCACTCTTCCCACCGCATGAAGCGCAGTACAAAACGCAGACCTGATTTCTGTAATCTGATCCACAGGCACGAGCTATGGACTTCTTCAACTATGATTGCCTGTGATCTCTCTCCTCGTCTTGTAGTTTCTTATGCTCAGTCCAGAATAAACGTCGTTAATAGGTCATAACGTCCAGTTGTTTTCTGTTTGCCTCTCCTGGACTATGTGGTGGTGAAATGCACGATCGTATGCAGTTCCTCCGAGGAGCGTTGGCTGGGGACCGAAAGCATAAGTACAAATATGAGGATTTAGGACAAAGCCCAAATGGTCTTACCAGCGCTCATGACATGGTCACGGAGTCTACAGCTCGACAGCCTTTCCTCCGTTTCTGTTATCGGTATGTCCTCAGGGTCATCCCCAGCCTGTACTTGACGTCTCTCGTACTCCTCAAGTGCCTCAATTCTTTTGACCTTCTTGGCTGGTCGGCCTCGACTTACGCAGGGCGACGCATCCCAAAATTTACCTACCGTATTAGCAGAATTCAAAGTTAGCGAAAGGGAATGACGAGGTCGTCCTGGATGTCTTCCTCGAGGTCGAGAATGTCAAGATAGTTCATGAGATTTCTTTTGTAGATTGATGTCTTTGGTTCTGTTGGAGTCTCTCCTCCCCTCTGCACCTCAAAACCTTACTCTTCGCTGGCGGGAAGAGCGACCCCACCATGTTTTTGTGTGAAATCATGTCCAGGTAATCCAGGTCGGATCCAGTGTCAGAATCTTCTCAGGGCCCCTCCAATACATGGCCCTTATGTCTATGGTCGATTTTGGTCAAGGAGTTGAGCAAGCGAGTGTCGCAGTCGTCCCAGGTGGGCAAATCATGAGTGGAAGACGCCATTTAAGATGGAATCTGTTGTTTGGTCACATAAGGTTGACTAACGAAGAACTCGATTACTTCGAGGCAAACAAAATACGACCTCATCATTAAGTACCGAATGATAGACAGTACTCGAGCTCATATTTCCTTGGCCTCGCGTAAATCTAGAGGGTCTTTCAGGAAAGGTGTGATAAGTTTTCTTCCAGTGGGGTCTAAAATTTTACAGGCAAATCAGTGTGCAATGGCTCAAACGAAAGCTGAGTATTGGACAACTCGTTCCTCACTCCATGATCACTATGCCCCAACTCTCACAAGTTTTCTATATGGAAAAGAGTAAAAATCATCACATGGACAGTACAGTTTAGCAAAACTCTTCATGCCAGCTCACTGGATGTGCCTGGCACCATCAATCGTGCATCACAATGTGTTTAAAGTAAGACCCATGGCAGTGCTGATGTTCGATTGAGGCTGCTGGGCACATCCAGAGTGCAGACACAGTGAGTTCTGTCACTCCACTGTGTAGTAGTGATTTTACCTTTTTTTCATGATGTCTTGATCATAGAGTACGACCGAAAGCCGGAACATCTCTGTTTCGATCGAAACCAGGGCCAAAAATGTATCGGCAAAGTTTTCCTGTATCGGTGCCTTGACCGAAACACCCGGTATCGGCCAAAAACACATTGTATCAGCCGAAACAAGCACCCTGTATCAACCTAAACAAGCACCCTGTATCAGCCGAAACAAGCACCCTGTATCAGCCGAAACAAGCACCCTGTATCAGCCGAAACAAGCACCCTGTATCAGCCGAAACAAGCACCCTGTATCA
>JAAUXU010100697.1_pt1 | contig 27219 bp, 25 predicted proteins | sample 7278151 | NCBI WGS metagenome assembly JAAUXU01 (sample SAMN14350113, study PRJNA611818) | marine sediment metagenome | isolation source: surface marine sediment (1.8m) | place: French Polynesia: Moorea | collected 2018-08
ACCCCCCTCCTGTTAAGTAGTGCTCTGTTCAAAGGACTGGTGCGAGAAAAAAAACATGTTAGGTCTTTTTTGCACAGATGCGAAAAAACAGTGTCTTATATAGAATGCAGTATTATTATTCTGCAGTAATGAGGGAGGCTGGGGGGGATTGTGTGTAGGGGGGATGAATTTGACGAGGCAAAACCCCTTTGTTTGACGTAAAAAACCCCTCTGGGGATTGCTTTTTCTGCGTCCCTGATTAGTCTGGATTCTCTAAACTTTGCATTTTAAGGATCTCAGAGCAGTTTCTTTCGTCCTTCAACGTGTGTGTGGGTGTGTGAGTGTTTGCGCTTTGTCTCTGGAACTTTTGCCCCCCTTGGGTCAGAGGTTTTGACGATCACGGTTGGAAAATATGGAATTCTTGCTGAAGAGAAACCAATATTGAGGGAAGGGGAGGGCCTGGAGAGTTAGCAGTTGTTTCCCCGGGAAAGTTACAGTATGTATGAGGTCACGGTGTGAGCAGAAACGTATATAAATACATAAGTACACAAACATACGTATAAGTATATACTGAAAGCAAGTAGAAAATGATCATCCCGAATGAAGTATTTGTTTGTGTGCAGTACATGTTTCTCACATCCAATTCCAATAAATAATACAGGTGTTATCCCTCTGCTCAGCCTTGATTAACGTACGCACAGGGTGGAGCGAAAGTGACCCGACGCGCGGACGTAGCGCTCGTAGGACCTGTACAATGGCTACGTACAGGGAGGACCGGGGAGATTTGCAACACCTTGCGAACATCGTTGCTGCACGTAGCATTTCTGCCCCCATCCCCAAAGTAAGACTTTGTGAACGGAGATGAAAGGTTACTTGTCTATTTACAAACATTTGAAACTGATAAGTGAGACTTGACAAGGATTCGTCTGACCTTAATGATGCCAAGCCTTTGAGGGTACCAAAAATAAAGAGCTTAGTGACTTGATAGACGCTGTGTACGTATATTAGCTAGGCTATTTGTAGGGAGCGATGAGACATAGCAAATATGTCCAATGTTGCTTTACATCTCCAAAATAACTTGCAAATCTGCCTAGTCCACCCTGTATTCATGCATGGAGGCTGGGTGGTGAATGCACTGTGACGTAAGACGATTCTAGGTCCGTCTTTGTTGCCTTTTATATAGCGTAGAAAGAAAAACAGACCTCCTCAGCCCTCTCTGTACATTGACATGTAAGTACAGGGTGGACTAAGGGCATCCCCAAGTTGTTCTCCAGCCCCCAAACGAGTTGTCAGTCTCGTCAGGCCACCCTGTACGCTTTCAAAGCCCTCTAAACACCGGCAGACATCAATCTGTACAAACATGGCTCCGTCCACCCTGTACCAGGAATGTATGGAAATCAGCAGATTCCTTATGTCATTCTCGACTGCCAAAAGATGTAGACGGTGTCTCCATGGTCATAAATTCCGACTTGCGCAACAACTACAACATGGCGCGCTTAATTCGCCCCTTCTTCCGCCCATTTGCAGCGCGACGTTGAGGAATAGGAGGCACTCAAGAAATTTATTGGGGGCGCCACCGGCGGCAGCGGCAGCAGGAACAGCAACAGCGGCAACGGCGGCAGCAACAGCAGCATTAGTAATGCAGAGTCTACAATTTAGGAGAAGCTCTGCATCCATTAATAGATGTGACGTGTTATCCAAAGGCAAAGGGGGGGGCAGCAGGTGCAGATGGCAACAGGGTTGCCTACGAATGACTAAAAATGGGCAGGATGGAGGAAGAAGAAGGAAAAGCTCAAAACTGTTGGGTGGAGGGTACAAAAAGGGCCTTTATTTCGATCGAGTTGAGGAATATGTACTCATTCCGATGCTTTTCCGCTTGAATCCGGGTCTTTTCTCTTCAAACTTTCTGGCATTTTTTTGTCCATCCGGGTGTCTGCGCGAGCAAGTTCTGGAAAACGCACCTTAACCCCTCGCCCGGGGGGAGGAGGGAGATTGTACGAATTCACCTAAAAATCCGGCCTCCACGCGTTGTCACAGAATACGCGAGGTCAGGAGTACGACAGAAAGGGGGGGGGAGGGAATCTGAGAAGGGGTCACTTTTTTTAACCCGCTCATGTGATCACGCTCGCCGCTGCTGCACCTGCTGCACTGCACTCGCCCGAACTCTGGGTTGACTTGGAAAAAAGACCAAGAAGTCACTTTAAACTCGTGAAAGCACAGAAGGAAATCACTTTAAAACATGAGAAGAGGGCCGAAAGAGTCTTTTTAAACTGGCGAAAGCATTGAAAAGTCACTACGAGGTCGTAGGTCGATGCACTAAGTTAGCGCTCAACATTCATGTTCTTTTTAACGATGACCCAATTTGTCTGAAACGAAGATTTTCAAGCTCCTGGCTGGAGTCCCCAGGGTGTCAGTGTATGGAAGTCACCTAGGAGGATTCGTTCCATTTTTCCCTCAACATGTACGTGGAAAAAAAACTTACACTGTTGCCAGACAAAAAAGTCCCCGAAAACCTGAAGATGTTGAAGCTACAGGACTGGAATGAATCAAACATCTTTGAAATATGAGCTATAGTTTCATCTTGAGAACTGATCGGATATTCAGCATATCGTACATTTGGCATCAAATATCAGGATATCGATGAATTTGGGATATCGCCGAGGCTCAATGACAAGAGTCATACGGGAAAGTATTGACAGCACCTTGAGATTTAGCTTGCATCTCCACTAGATGTCGAAGCTTGACACGAATCTTTTATCTAAGACTGACCTTAACGCAAGTCGGACATTTCCCTGATCGTGATCGGTCTCTCGCTAGTCATCTTGGCGAGGATGTCTCTCTTTCAGCCCTGAATATGACATTAATGAAGAATAATAATATAGATGAATTTCAAGTGTGAGAGCTGCTGGAACACCAGCAGCTCTCCAGTTGTCATTACTATGCACTTTGTTTTTCTTTAAAAAAAAATAGTGTCTGTTCACAAGTTATTGTACAAAGCTCGAGGTGTCACTAATACTCTTGGTCCTGGCTGAAGAGAGCACAAGATCGTCCTTGAACAAGACTGACATCATCTGATAGATGTGTCACGTTCCAAGATGGCTGCCATTCAGCCATACCTTGGTGGATTCCCAAAGATGAACGACTTTCCATGCATCACATTTGGGGGGTTTTTTTGCACCACAGTTCGCATTATCTTTCAGTGCACATTTTCCCTGGTGAAATTTGGCAAATTGGCACCCATGATGGCAGAATTTGTCACCGCTGTTGGCGTCGTTGAAGCCATTGCTGCCCGCTCGAAGACTTCCAACTCAGCTCCACGTCCAGCTGCACCTCCGAGTCTGGATGTGGATGGCAGCAACAGCACCTGGAACATCAGGATGAGCATTGACGCACTCCGGAGGAGGCCTTCCTTGTCGTCCTTCAAAAGGACAACTAAAGTCACCCCAAGGACGGCGTTGTAAATAAAAAAAAAACAATTCAGAATGGGATGGATCTTTTTTGGACACCCTGTTGTAGTCATCCCCTAAATAATGTCGGGTGTTTTTTTCAGGACGGTTCTTGGTAAAACAGCTTCCACTGCATGTAAAAAGGTTTTTGTAACACAGAAGTCTCCAGCTAAAAGTCATCACGTGAGGACCTAAGATTTTGATGACTACAACCGCTATGAGAAAAGAGCTTACTTTTATCAGTTAAAATTGTAAAAAAAACCAACAAACCCTGGAACTTTAATTACGTACGTACCTTCACTGCAACGACTCGTATAGTTGTAGCTGCATTCCTCTCTTAGTTAAAGCATCAGAATGGAAGCAAAATGATCCCTTCTTGGAGAGAGTTTCTCTCCAAAACTTAAATCGCCCACAAAAATTCTGGAAAAAATCCGGACAAAAAACACGAATTTAAATTTTGACAATTCGGTGAGATTAAGCAGAGTTTGAATGCCTCCATTTAATGAAGTAAAAAAATTGAGACTTGGAGGAGTGACGAGTGTAACCGGATTATGGCTGCAATCGATAAGACGATAACCGGAGACTACTGAAGCATAGTTGTGAAGACTTCAGCCCAAAATGTGGATGGGGCTGACAGAACTGAGACTGTAAGTTAGAGATTGTTATGATCATTGGATGTTCACAAGATCGCAAAAGTCCTGTCAGGAATTCGAACACACAAAATGTCCACAAGAAATCCATTAAAGAACATGAAAGCAGCATTTGGGGAGAGCATTTTGAGCCTTCCAAAGTGTCGTCAACAATGGTTTTGATCAGGAGACTTTAGCTTGGAAGGTGCCCATTGTGGCCACCCTGTCTCTGTCTCTCTCTCTCCCTCCAGACAAATAGGCTGAACTTGCTATCGATTATTACCTTCATTGGTGCATTTGTAGGTTACTCAATCGTTGTGTTACTTCAGTTTTCAAGTCCTCTCCAGACATGAGGAAGTACTCATGGGATGACCAGATTGAGAACCAGATCTGCCAAAGTCAAAAGACTCCCTACGACGACTCTTTCTGTCTTCATACGTTTAACATTCTGCTCTTTTGTATAAGGACCATGAAGAGCTTTAAAGAGACGCCACTGTTAAGCTCAACACATTCTTTGTCAAGCTCGAAGCTCTCCTATTTCTTCCTCACTGACTTTTCACGACCTTTCAACTGCCGTCGAGCTTCACAAATTTCTGCAATGACCTCAGTCTTTTCCCCCAATGCATTTAACGTTTCTCATAACTCGACTGGATTTAGGGTTGGTTTTGTTTTTTTTTTTCGTCTCCTTCCTCCTCTCCCTCCTCTTCTTATTTTGGCCTGCAGCTTGTGCCAATTTTTCCCTCCTCTTTTCTCTTTGGTTGATGCCTCTATAAAATCGAGTTAGGTCTGGGTCGTAACAAACCTCTGAAAAGTCTCATATCGAGTGCCAAAGACAACCGAGGCCAAGGAAAGTCAGACCAGAAAGTCAGGAAGGAGGAATTCGACATCTTTACAAAAAAAGCTCAACTAATGCACAATTTTTTGTTGTTTTCTCAACAAATGTTGGTGAAATCGACCTCAAAGTTCCAGTCGAGGTCTTTGACAGTTGGCAAAAATATTGGCAACGAGAAGTAGGCCTGGCTGGGGATGCAGTCGATCCAACCCTACCGGAGGGGGGGGGGATAAAAAGGCCCTCTTATTCTGACATTCTCGTGTCTCACATTGTAGATTGATCTTCAACGTGGCTCCAGCTCTTTTTTTGCCACGATAAGAAATTCACGTAGGAAGTTCTGACAAATGAGCACTGATCCTTTCGTCCATTGCCATGTCTGAAAGTCCTGCAAGCATCAGACTTTTAGTCATGTGTGACCCAGACCTTGTAACAGACTGGGTTGCGCGCTCAGTAGCAGCTTTGTGACACTCATAGGAATTTCCCTGATGAAATTGTGCAATAAAACGGACGTGATGAGCGCAGATCCTCCATCCTTTCTTACACGGCCTCATTCGGAAAGTCACACAAACATAAGGCTTTCCAGTGTGACCCAGACTTTCTTGAAGGCCGGCTTGCACAATAAGTAGCAACTTTCTGACAATTGAAGGCACGCCAGAGTAATGCTGCACCACACGAGTACCAGCCAGAAGTGTGGTCGCTTTCCCCACATTGCCTCGTTCAAGAAAAGTCATCGAAGCACCCGAACTTCCTACCCACGATTGTTCAATCGCACACACAACTGAACTGCCAAAATGAAGACATGACTTGCACGTACACAAGAGCTGCGCACACAAGAAGTGTACACACACAGGGGCTATGCACGCACAAGAACTGTAGGATACATAAGAACCGTCCACACACAATAGCTGGACATGTACAAGTACTGCACGTGCACTAGAATTTTACACAAGAAACAGCTACACGCACAAGAACTGCACACACAAAACCTCCACATGTCCAACACCCACCCCCACACGCACAAAACAGCACTCGTGCTTATGCATGAGAAGTAACAACACAAAGAAAGAAACACTGCAGGAAATACTGCAGCCTGCAGGAATCTCCCCAATGATGCTGTGTGAGGAATGAAGCAATGAGCTTTCCTTCCATCCCTCCTCACACTAAAGCTCATTGGGGAAATTTACATGAGCGCCAGAATTCCCATCCACCCATTTGATCAGAACCAAAGAGAAAGGAAAAGCACCAAAACAAGGCACGATTCAACATTGGGCTGGAGCTGCTTTCGGCATGTGTTTTTTTCATAAAATTGGGCGCTTAAACTGCCTACATGAGCTACTCTACACTAAAGAACGTCCTTACTTCTTCACTACAGTCATTTCTTTCAACTGCTGCACAACTGACCCTTCTTTGGCCAATTCGTTCTTACAGCGGATTCTTATAAGACTCAAATGCTGTCTGTTGCATTTACAGTGATGCTTTTACGGCCTGTATCCGACTTGACAACCCCGGGGATGACTTTCATTGATGCGCAGTTGTAGTAGAACTCGATGATTCTTCTCCTCGATGTTGTGGAGATTTCAGCAGCAGTTGCGTTGCTCTCCTCCAAGTAGTGATCGCAATGTTGTCATTGCTCCATCTCTCGTTGCCACGTAGTCCGCCGTGAGTGTTGCAAACTCACGACCTGCGAAGGTCAGGTCGTATCTACCCTGGTGGAGCCTTTGATCCGAGAATCTTTCCAATGTCTTTCAAAAAAGCTGCATGGAAAGTTTCTTTTGTCTTGAAAATCCTCCCTGTTTTGAGCAAGTTGTTCCAAGAGGTGCCAGCACCTGAGTGATGCTTGCCTGGATATGGCTGGCAAGACACTTGGCTGGATTCTCCTTGTCAAAGGGTTTTCCTGAGCTTTTTCTTGCTTTGCTGAACAATATTTTATGCAGTAGCCTTCACGTCCTTCTCCAAGAGACTCAGAGGTGACACTTTTCACTTCGGCAGCTCGTAGTCCTCCAGCCGACGAGGTTTCTGCAACTGCCTTGTGAAGCAGCCCTTTTGGCAATGAAGACTCATGAGTATTCTGCAAGAGTTGCCGCAGCTGTTCAAGGGAAACGTCCTGGGAGCTTCTCTAAGCTGCAGCTCTTGGGAAGGAGAATAAGTCTTGGAAAGGCATTTGCAACATTCTCTCAAAGAGTCCTGCTACAGCACGAATTAGACTTGCTCCCAATGGTGAAGCTCCCAAAGCCTCTTTCTTTCCTCAACTGATCAAAGAATACTGCAAGATTCTCCTCCGAGGGCTGCTCTTCAGTACTGTATGAAGTCATCCTGTGTATGCATGATGAGTGCATACATGAGTGCTCGTGCATGAATACGTCTTCTGTGTGGCGCATCAGACTTTCCCGGTCCGATTCCTCTGAAGATACCTTCTAGACAGTTTGTAGACATGTCTCCTGCATTGACAGCCTCTATTTCTCCGTCTGGTTGTCGTTCAACGGTTTGAGCAACATCTTTTGTTTGAGCAGCATCTTTTTTTTTAACTGAACTTATTTTCTTTGGTTTGAGGTGCATACGGAAAAACAATGTGTGCACGCGGTATATACACTACGGAGTCCACATCAAATTGCACACTCAGGTCAGGAATCGGTACCGAAATGCAACCAAAAGTAGGAAACCGTGAAGTGTTGACGACTTTCACTGTCAATGGCAACACTTGAAGTCATCCAAAGCCTCCTCACAACCATGCAATGTGTACCGAAAATACCACTGCCGTGTACAATTTGGCGTGGACATCCCTGGTGCGTAAACTGTATAGGCATTACTTTTTCATTTCACAATATAGATGCAAAGTTACTCACTTGACATTGAGTAAACTTCTCAACTGTGTCGTGATATAAGAGTGGTCCTAGAGCAAAAGTGCAGATCAGTTTGGCTTCAGAGGAGATTCTCAGCTTTCCATAGAGGGCTGAGCAACTTCTGTAGCTCAATCCAGTCGAAAGTTATGGCCAAAAAAAAGAAGTGCACGCTATACATACCAAACATGGTACGTTACCAGTAAAAAGTCAGCTTAGTACAACCATTTTTTATAAGAAAGAAAATAAGACTTGCAGTAGCTGTAACTGTTACTGAGACCACTCAGTCGTCCAAGAAGACAAAATCGGTATACTCAAACTAGTCTGACATATGCATGAGTACGGGTCAAGTCTTTCTATAGGCAGTTGTTACATCATGAGACTAGAGATCTTGTATTGATAGATGCTACAGCAGTCATAGCATTCAGTGACAAGGTGCTTACATTGTCATCATACCACAGTAAAATCACACTTAGAAAATGTCATGTTCTTAAAGCAAATAAGTTGCCTATGTGATCCCCCCTTGACCCTGGCCTTAACTTCCCCCTGAACCCCACCCCAGCATGAAGTTGACCTCCATGGGTGTGCCTTAAAAGAGTAAAAAATCTGGCAACTTTCTTTTCCCCAGAAGATATATAAGATCGTATAACTTGAATCAGTGTTGAACTCTTCGAGGCCATAAATTTTGACTCATAATAATTTTCAAACCTTTTTGATGCAGAGTGTTCACCTCCCAAGTGGCCAACAGCTTTGGTTGCCACCAAAGGCTGAAGAATTAAGGTTGCTACATTAATTCTATTAAACCAAGGTCTATTTTATTCACACGATAGCAGAACCTGGGTCACTCCAAGTGGAAGTGTTCATGTAGAAATGTAGACTTTCCTGTGGTTACGCAATGACAGCTCTTGCATCACTTCGACTCCCACGACAAATAGGACCCTTGGCTGATTCAACGTCATCCTGCTGTTACTCCCTTTTATGGTCGTTCTTCTTTCATTCACCAAATCGACTTTTTTCCCTGAAAATCAGTGTAAAAGACTTTTCCAGGCAATTGACTCCTCACGACAGGATAAAATGAAACGAAACCTGGAAAATCTTAAAAATTACTATTCAAAATTGGGAAGCTTCCCTGAAATCAATTCTTTTCACCTGCTTGCACTCCCCAGTGGCAAAGAAAATACCTTATATCGGTCCAGATCGCCTCAGAAAAGTGTCCCGACATTCCTTGGCTTCAAACTTTTGGTCAAACAAGTGAAATGCCCTAAAGAACTTTTCACAAAAGTCATTCTTTTACTGTGTTTTGCTCCTGCATTGCGGCCGCTCTTGTCTTTCAGTCTATTTGTGAAAGAAAATTCAACATCTCCGCTAATTCAACTTTGGTCCTCTCACAAACCCCTTTTCTACTTCTGACGTCCAGTCAATGAAAAGTGTTGCAAGGCCGACCCAAGGAATCAGTGCAGTTTTCCTCTCCATAATAACTTATTCCTTGTGCCACAAATAATCCGAACTCGATTTCAGTCAGCCCCATTTATGTCATCAGTTGCTGCAAGTCATAGTTCTTTCAGCTCAGGTGAGTTTTGTCTCCTTCTTCGTCACCACACAGTTGTTTTGCTTGCCTGACACCGGAAGAAATTGCTTAGCACTGAGAATCTGCGGGACAGGAAAAAAGAGAGGGTCCTTATCTGGCTTGTGTCATCATAATGTCTCTTTTTTCTCTCTCGCCTTCTCATCTACTGAGGAGAAGGAAAAAGCTCAGACAGATAGAGAAGAACCAAGCTCTAAAGGAGAGAAGAGTCTGATTTTAATGGCCAATGGTGGTTAGACCAGGACCACTTTGCTCTCCCCTTTATTGTGTGAAACTTAAGGTTGTCCTGACTCCAAGAAAAGGACAACAGCAAAACAAAAGTGTGACAACAGCATGACTTTTCTGACTTGGCTGAGAAGACAGCGGAAAAAAATCAGTTTTCCAGAAGAAGGAGACCTTGCTGCAGAGACCACATCCTTCTTAACCCTTCCACTACTGCTCAACCACTACTTCTACTACGACTACACGCACTTAGAGTAATGACCCTGGTCGTGCTAAGCGCGTTTGCTTCCATAAAATTTTCTTCTCTGCCCTCGCAGAAGGAGTCTCTTGAGACGAAAGACAATAAAGAGCCTCCACCTCCCATAAAGAAGAGTGCAATTCTTACCCCACATTTTCCAAAGCTCTTCAATGAAGGGGCCGCTGGTGCAAAAAAAATGGTGCATCACAATGTGCAACAACTTAGCAGAGCTCAAAGTCATCTAGCCCAGTGGAATTGATCACCATTGTAGCAACAATCACAGACTCTGAGGGGAAGGAAGCACAGGTTGGCTGAAACTTTCGACTCTTCACTACGTGCAGGGTGGGGAGGGGTTCAGTGCAGCCTTCTGCTCTGAGGGGAGTGACACACAGAGTCGATGGGTGCAACTTTTGCCTCCCAGAGTCAATTTAGTCATCTCGATTCTGTACGAGGTCTCATCTGGAGATCTTGAAGCTCGTATTTTACGGCATGGATCTTTGCAGTTCCTCTCGTCACAGCGTCCTCGGCCCCTCCCCGGTTGAGCATGGTGTCCACGGTCTTGTTCATGGCCTCGATTATTTGTTAAACACTGCTGTCCATAAGCAACCGGCATGAGCATGACCTCACCTGACATGCTGTAATGGAACGTGTGGAGGTGGAAGTTTGATGTGGAATGTGTAGGTACTTGGACACAACTTTGACACATGCCAAGGCTGCCCATTTGGGTGCTAGAGTGCTCAAGAGGAGAACACCTGGAGAGGGCGGCATGCTGAAGAGACTTGAAATTTGGCTTTTTGAGGGGGTAAAAGTTGATGAAATCGCCTGAAATTTCATGGGTCCTTCCCCGGTCCACCATTTCCAGGAGGATTCACTCCCCGGGCCCTCCAGCACCTGACACTGACACGCAAAAACCCCGTGTACAGGGTGAGAGGTTCTGTGAAGTCACAAAAAGAGAGCAGTCGGGTGGCGCTGATATAAACAGGGATGACCTTACGACTCTTTGCAAGACTCAGAACGACGCTCATTTGAGTGATGGAGGCAAATCTTTATTCAAGAATGCTGGGCTCACTCGTACTGACCGCCAAGATTCATCCACACTCGTAGCAACTGTGGAGACCCGTCCAGATCATTAGCTGCACTGCCTTTTGTTTATATCTGCGCGAGAAAGTGCACAATTGGCCGGGGGACGACGACTTTTGTCCCCGTCTGTGCGTAGTAGAGACGTAATCGTGTCAGGGGCGATGACAACGGACCAGCCCTGACAGCCGTGATCGTATAGTGGTTAGTACCCTGCGTTGTGGCCGCAGTAACCCAGGTTCGAATCCTGGTCACGGCAGCGGCATTGCTTTTGCAAACTTTTATGCCTGTGACCCAAGCACAGCTCTTTGACGACTTTAAGACCACATTCCTCTGAAGAGTCGTCGCACCTCAACTGAAAGCTGCACAAGACAATGTTGTCCCAGGACATGCGGGGATCAGTTGGAGGGTGATTTTTATCACGACATGGAATTCTTCGAGTTCAGAAGGCTGCGGACTCAAATTCAAGGCCAGAATCAGATTCTCCTGGGACCTCACGGTACCCAAACTGACTACGCGTTACTGTACAGATTGGTCAACCCATGGCTACATTGCCTTTCCGGTATCGGGATATCCAAACAACCTGGATATCAGGTATCCGGGTTCTGCTGTATTTCCCTGCTTCCACCTCTCAACAAGCCATACTTACACTTTTGAACAATAATACAAAGACATTGAACAAGTCATCACTGATAGAAGAGATTGGCGTAATCACTGTTCACTGTACACGTTAATTGTCCGGGTGCCTGGTCAAAAATTACCGGGGTGTCAAACAGGACAACTTGCTGTGGGTACCCAGGTGGAGAAACATTACTCCGAACCTATAATGACTTACTGACCTACGAGCAAAGTTGAAGCTGTAGAAGATGATGGTGCAAGCAAAGAATGTGAAGGGGCAGGCAGCAGTGCGCGGTCACACCACTGGGTTGGTGAGGACATGACAAACATTGTCGACGACCTCGGAGGTCTCAGTGTCTAGAGGCCTTTGGCTGAGAGGTCCATTCTCCGCATCAGTGCCGTCTTTTGCCATCCATGACAGGTACATAAGAAGCAAGATGATGCAGATGATGAAGGAGAGAGAGCAACAACAGTGGACAGTTGCAAGTGATCCACGCCAAAGCCCACACGGTCCCATTGCAGGTCAGCATGGTCTGAATGTGCCAGCAGTCGAGGATGGCCTTGACCAAGTGCACGTACTTGACCGTGTGGGCACCCATGATGGCACCAGCCAAGGAGCAGCTGACTGCCTGAAAGGCAATCAGCAATTGCACCATCCCTGCTAGCAGGTAGGACAGAGGGGTTATTGTGAACAGGGTGGCACTGGCAATGCGGCGCCATCCTCGGAGGGGATCGCTGTCCATGCTGCCAACCACCGACCCAATGCTGGTGCACCCCACGAAGGACAGCTTGATCACGTGGTCACACAAGGCAACATCTGTCAGAGGCCATTGGGTGAAGAGTGCTTGCTCCATGACGTAGTTTTGGACAACAGTTGCTGTCTTCCCCACATCAGACAAGGGAGTCATGGTTGAGTTGAAAGTGTCATTGGTGGAGTTAAGGTTGGAGGGAAGAAGGATTCAACATTCATGGCCTTCAAAAGGACGTTGAGCTGCCACCACTGAGCAGCCACAAGCATTATCGCACATGTGCTGTGCATATGAGCACACTAGGCTAAATCGAAGAGGTCAATTTTGTTGTTTGGGGTGGATGATTGGCGCTTGACACTGCTTTAGCAGTGTCTCAGTTGTTGAAACATGAACCAACTGTTTTTCTGTGGCCATGCACTTTTAACTCAAAGTTTTATAACATACTGTATGGAGTAAATGCAATGAGTACCTCTTGTTGGAGCCATAACTTTTGATTGGATTGAGCTACAAAAGTTATTTACCCCTCTATGAAAAGCTTTGAATCTCCTCTAAATATAAAATGATAAGGACTTTTGCTCCAGGAGCACTCATTTTTCCACAATGTTTAACCAATGTTATGAAATGCAACAGAGTTTACAACATAAAAATTTGACTGCATTGTGAACAAATAAGAGCGCATGTACATATCAGTTAAGTTTTGGAGGAGTTTCTTAGCTTTCTATACAGGGCTAAACCACTTCTGTAGCTCAGTTCAGTCAAGAGTTAAGAGTGAAAAAAGAATTGCCATTGTGGTACATACAGTACGTTACAAAACTTTGAGTAAAAAGTGCCCTGGTCCTTAAGACAAAAATGGTTTGGTTAAACTCCTAATATTTTGGCCAATACCAAAAACCTTGGCCGAAAATTTATCATTTTTCCCAAAAGTACCTTTTTAAACTAGCCAAGTGCACGTCCACACTAAGAGTAGGAATTTCTAGAGAAGTTCGAGTGTGAAGAAACTTTCTGATGAGTACCTCCAGAAAGCAAGAAATTTTCAGGAAATCTGCCGTGTCCAACTGTAATTCGAAGGACAACCGTGTATTGCCACGTGTAAAGGCCAGAACTCATGGTATAAATCAGACAAAGAAGGTTCTATTGAGAGGGACTGATGGCCTTTGTGACAGGCTTAAGGACGGTCGTGGAATAAAGCACAAGAGGCAAGCGCTATTTATTCATGAGTGCACTGTAGCGACTTCCATTTGCTTTAATATCTTGCCAAAGTTTAATTTTTTTAACAAGGACAATTGTCTTTTGTGTCACGTGACAGCTTGTGAAAATTGACTGCAATCACTGGGCCTTTTTGACCCAAAAGCAGCATAGTAGAGGACTTTTGACGGACTCCGTAGAATCTCTACTTCCTGTTCTTGATGAGGTTCAACGTGTCGCGGGGCCCAAGGATCACATCTGCATGTTCCACATCAAACTTCCACCTCGACACGCCCGCCCCCGTAGTGATGTCATGTTCGTGGCGGTTACCTACGAGAAGCACTGTGCAGTCCTGGTCACTCAGTCTCAAATTTGGTGAAATGATGTGTGCACGGGTTGACGAGGGAGAGCACAAACTCCCCCACCCCCCACTTCCCCCTGTCCTTCCCCACGGTCCTTGAGGCCTTTTTCCTGAGGCCCAGCTCTGTCTCTTCATCACCATTTGGCCATTTGCCTCCCCCCTCCCCCAAGAAAATGGCGGCCATTTTCAACAACAACTGCAAAATGTCTTTCTTAAACTCCCTCGTAGGCACAACTCAACTTATTCACCTGCAGATATGGGCTGTGCTGACACCGTAGAAAGCCTGAGAGGCTGTGGATGCTGCGAGAAGAGAAAGAGGTGCTGAAATCCATGCTGTTTAAGAGGGGGAGTTCAGCATTGGCAACCTCTTCTAGGACACCCTGTGTGTGTCTCTGTCATTGTTGCAAAAAAGCTGTGGAGCAAGCAAACAACAAGCTTGGATGAAGTAAAAAAGAAGCGTTCTTTTGCACTTACAAAGTAGATGTCTGCTGGAAGGAAAGAAAATTTTTCCTGCTCAGTCCAAGGAGAATAAGAGGAAGGTTGGCCTATTACCATTAAAAGTAAATTTATTATTACGGACATGAGAATTTCCTGTCACCCAGCCTTAAGTCGTGGTGACTAACAGTTACACCTAGAAGAAAGAGAAAAGGCGACTTTATAAAAATATATTTAAGAATACATTTTCACCTCAATGCCTATTGTCAGAGCAGAATCAGACAACAAAAGCAAGGTTTTCGAGCCATGATGCGTGACATGTGTTATATTTTCTTTTCTGACTTCCTGTCTGCAGTCTCTCTACGTGATGACTGCTGTTATTGTGCCAGTCAAAAAAAAGAGTAACATCGAATTTCTTTCACCTGTCTGAGTAGGATATGGGCATCACCGAGAAAGAAAGCTACAATGGCTTTAACAAAATTGTACATTTACACAGAAATGCCAATGCAGACAGCAACACCGGGTCTCTCCAGCGTTAAGTGTTCTTAAAGACTCGTGTTGCAACCTGGTCCTCGTTCAAGAAGCTTCCGATGAATGTTGCCAGTGAATGGTGATTGTGACTGACAACAGACGTTGCCGGTCTTTTGTCATTCATCACTGAAAAATCAGCTCAGACAGGCTGAAACAATCGTAGTCCTTGCATCAAAGACTTTGACTCAGCCCAGTTCCAGACAGTCAATGCGGGACTCAGCGAGCATCAGGACGCTTGGAACTGAAAAACATGTTTTTTTCTTTTGAAGAAACGACTTTTTTGTCCCGAAATTTCGGTCAAGGAAAGACTTCATTGTCCTCATTCTTTCTGCAGAACTATTATATCACCGTCCATCCACAAAGACGTGTACACTTCACGTAGAACAGAATTCTTATGCAGTAAAGCCTGCAAAATTTCATGTAGAACAGCATTGTCATGGAGAAAAAGCCGTTTCTATTAAGAAAATCAGGTATCAAAAAAGTAAATTTTTTGTTGCCCTGCTTTATTTGTCTGATTCCGAATGGCCTGAAACTGACTTTTCAAGCCGAACTGCGTTGCAATTACAAAGTTATTTTAAGGCCATGAAGAACCTGACAGATAAATACAAGATTACTTCATACTTTTTTATGAAGTAAGTCCTTGCTTTCAATCTGCATTCTTCCTTGCTCATGCAGTTCTAGGTGTTAGTACGATGCTGATCAGTATTAGTGAGAGGAAGACACGGATGACTTTAACACATCCTCGAGCTATTTCAAAGGTTGCGCGAATTCGTCATCACCATATCAAGGCAAGTCCAGGGGGCACCACAAGTGGCTTCTTCGACATCAGCGTCATCTAGTGTCAAGGACTGAAAACTCAACATCGAATCAGGATGCAAGGGACAAGCACCGACGCGTGAGATTTTTGACTCCACTTGGATTTCTTATTTAAGGTTGAAGTGCATATAATGAATATACTGCCTTTTGTTTGTTTGTTTTTTTAGGAAAAAAAGGGTTTGTTTCGACCTTGTCCTACCAGGGTTGAAGTTTACTCAGCAGAATGGGGTGCAATTATGTCATGCAAGTGCATATTAAGCCAGATCAACAGTTCATTTTTTTGGAATTTGGTTGAGTTCATGTTTGGTTTCCTACCTAATACCAAATAGTGAAGATGCAGTCAAATGGTTTTCAAGAAACAGTTTTCCACCCCTGTCTTGCAAAAAACTTTCACTGTACAAGTTCATTACATCACAAGGTGTTCAGACTTGGAAGACTTTCACGATGTACGCGGGCGCCCACGAGAGCGTTGGGTGCTCCTCGGTTCTCAGGTCCCATTCCTTGGAGATGTTGACCTGGCTCGGACCAGCAGAAACATCCAGCCAAATAAGTCATGAACCGTTCCTCATTGTCACGATTCAAGCTCACTCTTCTTCTCACCAAATCGGTGCAATGAAGAATGCAGAGGCTTTTTTGCTCACACGATACTTCTGTACATCTGTGGCTCTATCCACAAGGGGGGGAGGGGGGGGGGAAAGTGGGCACCAGCAAGGTCATCTCGAAAGTAGGGTGCCAGCACCTTCTTGACCAGGACTGTGCACTTTCTTCTGTGCATCTCCAATGCCTTCCTTCCTCTCAAAATTCCCTCCTCCCCCTCAAAATCCCTTCCAAATGATGGGGTCATACCAATAGAGGGGGTCGAATGCACTGAAACTCATCTTGCATGCACAGGACAGTGCGTACCTCAACTCTCTTCCGCTCTTTTCTTTGCCAGGGTTTTTCGACAGCTCGAAGGGTTTTTTCGAGCCATACTAGAGAAGTAGAGTTGCTACCAATGCGACACAGTAACAGCAAAAGGTTGCAAATGCAACCACAGGATCAGTGCTGCCAAAGGAGGTGAGCCTTGCTGTTGATTTAAGCGGGAAAAATTAACATTTTCAATTTATAGATTGCTGGGCCATTTTGTGACCAACTCAACAAATCAAGGCCATTCATGGTTGCCAACCTGGGCAGAATGATGACAAAAACACTGTTTCTATGAACGAAAGGAGCTCAAAAGATGAGCGTTACTTCATCATCTTGTATGCCCTGACTTTTTTGTCCTGTTCATCGGACGTCTGAAGTATAGACCAACACCGACTTTTAAAACGCACTCTTGACTTTCACGTGTCAGAGTCAGTTTTGATATTAGAGTTGCAGTAGCGAATTAGGAATTTCCAAGCAGAAATTGTCGTCTCAGCAAAATATGCCAGTTGCGACAGCAACGATTCTCGAGTTGTCTTGCACGAGACCAAGACTACATTGGACAAGATTGGATAAGGGCACTGAAGTGAAATTGATGTGTCCTTTTTTAAGCTCTTTCTCGGCAGCCGAGAAACCGATTAATTACGAACCGAAACCGAGTGGTTGTACTAAAAACCGATTCGAAACCGATCGACCAAGAGAGAAACGCTTACGTCTCCTCTTCATGGCCATCAGGCCCATGGATACTTTCCAATCTCCTGCTTCTCTCAGCATCGCATTGAAAGAAGTATCGAATGATATCGCGATATCCGACATTTCGCAAAGATGCTCGATATCGGTACGACGCACCGCACATTCTTAGGAAAACTATTCTGTGTATTCTTTGGCGAGTGCGTACGGTGAAACTGACGAAAAACTCAAGTCATTCTCATCCGTGAGGAGCTCCTAAGGCACGTCTCCAAGTTAACAACAACAACAATAGTGAACAACAATAACAGCAGTGCTGTTTCTTCACGGGCATGATAGCATCAGCTTGGGCAACCCGACGCGATCACACCACCCCTGGGTGTCACATCTCTTGACGTCGTCCGTCCTCTTGATTGTCGTCGTCGTCGTCGTCGTCGTCGTCGCCCAAGATTCCGTCGCCGTCGTCGTCTGGATCATCTGATCGGTCTCGTGGATCAAGAGACTTGACTTTTCTTTTCATTTTACTCACTCACCTTCATCGGCGGCCCCGTCGTTGTCTTCATCAGCATCGAAGGCGTCAGTAAGAGAAATTCACGAAAAAAAAACCCACCCTCTCCTCTCTAAAGTGATGCTTCTTGCTCACCATGATCATCGATGCCGTCGTCGTCGTAGTGGTCGTCGTCCTCGGCGTCCAAGACCCCGTCGTTGTCGTCGTCAGGATCCTCTGCAAAGAAGAAGAGCGGGACCACATCTGGGACGTTACGGTGGAGCCCGCGGGTAAGAATCACTTTGATACAACTTGATCCCTCCTTACAATGTACTCTTACATAACGTGAAATGGGTCGATTTTTCTTAAATCTCTGTTGTTACACGTGTCAAGGCGTGCGTTACGTGTCCATACAGTATTGACCCTGGCGTTGTCTCTACTGCGGGAGAACTGAAACCCTTAGAGCTAAAAATCGGTCCGATTGAACAAGAATTATGACCAAGTGTCTCTTGGGCTTCTACGTTCTAAGTGTCCGGCGTTCAACCCGGTTATTTATTTACTAATGTTTGAATTTGACAATTGCTATGTCGTAGACGTCCAGTTGGCATCACTAAAATACGCCTTGAAGAATCTGCTTTCTCTGCTGCAGTCAACGAAGTAGCTTTGATTACAGAGGTAAGGCTTCTACTCTAGGGTGGTGTGATTCTTTGGCAAAATTTTTGCAACTGCACGAGCAACATTAATGTGTATGAGGGACTTCATGTAAAGTGGATCTTAGGTAAAAATGCGTTTTTGACTGCACCTCTCAAAAACAAAGGCTGCGGCCTTGCAAAGGCAGAGGTCGAGAGGAAATGTTATTAGGAAAAGTTATTTTCTAGTCTTAATATAGATGGTGTATTATATGTTTGTATTAACAGTGATATACCATGTCTTCTCTTCTTTCAGAATTGGCGAGAAATCTTTTGAAACACTCTGCATAATTACAGATTATTTCCCCTTGAAAGTACGCCTGGGGCAATTTTCTCCATTAATCCACCATCATTCTTTGACAAATTGTTAGTGGGTATTATAGAGTAATTACGGTGATTAGGTCACATCCACGTGGGACACGAGTATGACAAGACTCTCACCAGTGTCCGCGATGCCGTCGTCGTCGTCGTCGTCATCGGCTATTGCAAGAAAAGTAAATTACACAAGTTGTTCGCCGTATTCCAGTTCACCCTCACTCTCATCCGCGACGCCGTCGCCGTCGGTGTCGTCCAGGTCGATGTCTGCCACATTGAAACGTGACGATGATCACGACAGAGTCCACATACAGCTTTGACTTGAAAACGTTACCTTTCAACGAAGCCGAGACCTGGCCAACCATCATGGAGCAGGCCAGTGCGACCAGGAACAACCAGACGGACACCCTCGTCACCGCGCTGATGTCCTTGGCCTTCTCCATTTTGCACACACAGCAATGTTGCTATGTCAACTAATGGAGAACTTGGGGTCGGGCCAACAAAACGCAGCAGCAGCAACGACTGCTGTGTGAACCCCAACTGCTGCACTGAGTGGGTCATGAGGAGAATGCACTCAGTGAACGTGACCACCTTAGGGCAGAAGCTCTAGAGGCACAACTGTGTAGATTGAAACGAATTTCGGATCAAGCTTTCAGTCCAGGGCAAAGTTGACATCAGCAGGATGAGCAAAAAATTGCCAAGGTTATAGGTTCGCCCGAAGAGTCATTGGTCCAATGACCGTTGACCCTGACCATGGCAATGCCATGATCTCGTTCCGTCAGGACCACCATTGCTCACTCCAAATGTAGTACAAGGGAAGTTCTTTGTATAAGAACGAGTTTGGGACAGTTGATTCTTACCACCGGAGTAGTAGAAGTACAGCAAATACCGAAGCTTGGAAGCGCTCATACATTAACTGGGAGAGTATTTACGTATTATATACGTACTAAATAACATCTTGAACTTTCCACGATTGCAAAGACAATTATGAAAGTACATTTCAATGCGGTCAACAATTCTAGAAAGATCTGTGGAGACAGTGCTCAAGGTGGCAGTGATGACATCTTGAGGGAAATTTCATCCTTTTCCTTCATTACTCCCACATGATTAAGTTCGTGAACAGTCCATTCAGCGAGATTGAAGAGTTGCTTACAGACGTCATCAGCTGAAAATTTGAATTACTTTCAGGAAAAGATGAAGTTCTGGCACTGATCAATTGACCGTGGTTCAAGACTTGTGCAAGCCCCTGTAGCAGTGTAGTGGAAGATCTACAAGAATCAGCTGGGCCCGAACTTGATTCTTGTACAAGAGGTTCGTATAGAAAGGAATCGTACGATACTTGTGTGTGAAGTACATGCATGTTCATAATATTTTAAAAAAAAAACCATGGCTATTCCTTACGATAGGAAGCTTTCTCCGCAGTAGTGAGTGATAGTTGAAGTATCAGTGTGAGTGGGAGAATAATGGGAACCTCTGAATTCGAGTTGTGCAAGTAGAGAGCAATGAGCCATTTTAAGCTTCCTCTAGTGTGGTTCTTCTTATACACAGGGCCCATTGTACTGTGCAGCGATTCCTTTGTATCATTGCTGAGATTGGTAACCTGAGCGTGAGGAAAATAAATGTCCTTTACTACTGGGGTGTTAATAAAATGTCTAAGAATGGGGTCAGAAGAGAGAAAGAACGAAAGAAAAACAGGCATGTGTTTTGAACCCTCTACTTGCCTGTGTTTACCTCAACCAGACAGAGCGAAAAAACAAGAGGAACATTTCAAAGTCACTATTTTCAAGAATGAAGAGGACGAAGAAGCTGAGCAAAGCAACAGAACAGTTAGTTGTAGTCGAACCCACGCACGCGCACACACACACAGGTGTCTCTACTAGGCAAAGAGGAGAGTCAGAGAGAAGAAGCCTTAATGCACAATGACATCTGGTGGAGCTGCACACATGACAGTTACACATAGAGAGAGAAATCTGAAGTGATCGCACTGTCAACGTGATTTATCTCTATGATGAGGAGACTACTGTTCCAGGGAGTCCGAAGAGACATCAGTCAGGTGCACCCTGGATGATGGTGACAGGCAGGAAGTGCAGTGCCATCCATCAGTCGTGTCCAAAGAAGGGTTTTTATCCTCACACTTGATAACAGTGACGTTCCCACTGGTGGAAGAGCAAAGGCTGCCACTCGTCCACGTTGGCGTCGAGGTCCGGGCAGACGGAGGGCCTAGCCGGGGCACTTCTGGGCAGGCAGTTGAAAGCTGGCTCCTTCCACTCTCTCAATCCACAGGAGCAGAGTTACCATTTCATTCGGGGGTGACAGCTATAGGTGCCACGTATGGATCACTGGTCTGCGAAGTTGAGTGGCGGAAAGGTTAAACGATGCCTCGGCCTATCTTGCTCCTGCACGATGATGCAGAGGGTTGAACAGGCTTGGTTTGATTAAAGTGTCAACCCTGCTCGCAGAAGTCTCCACAGAGGCAGCTTGGTCAGTTCTTAAAGCCTTTGCCCTTGGTCCTGACGCTGAAAGTGTTGACAGACACTGAAGCTCTTCTCTAGGTCACGGATGCTTCTTTTCTGAACGAGCTTGCTTGTCATCGATCTGCATGCGTCACTGCACCAACCTCTGCAGCTGGCTCGTGATGGACCAAGTACCGGAACATCTACGCAGTGCCACAGCTGACGTTGAAGTACCTTAAACATTGACCTTTCTAGTGCATGAGCAATTGAGCCTCCACATGATTCTTGGAATGGACCTCTCTCCCTTTCCCTATGACATGACGATGCACCTGGCTCTGACATCTAGCCAAGGCCTCTAGCCCTAGTTGTTCGAGGAGTTCATAACGTTCATGCCTTAGACAGTTGCTGACATGCTGATGACCAAAAAAAAAGTATGGAAGAGCAACTTTGGCTGGTAGAAAGCATCATGCATTTTTTTCCACTGGAGCAGCATGCGATATGAAGAGTGGGATAGCACTTGGTAGTCCCTAAGACTATGTAGTCTGGTGAGAAATTTGATCTCAGTGAGAGTGGTCTCAAGCATAACAATGAAGACGAGACAGGAGCCTTTGCGGTGCTTCGATTAAATTCTTTAAAGTATTTCAGGTCTGCATTCTAGGGAGCACCAAAGCCCTGCACTCTACGATCCTGAACTCGAAGACCCTCACCTATGATAGACTTTCAACTAGATGGCCGTAGACTAAAAGACCCTGGACTGACTGCAAGAGAAACTGGCAATGTACGTGTATTGCGGCACCGTGAAACACGCCTATGATGAGAAGGCCTGGATATTAGAAACAGCCTCTTATAAGACGCAAAAGGCCAGGAACCGAATCAAATTGCTCACCTACTACATACCAGTGCTCGGCTGACTTTGCACTCGTAGCAGAAACCACATTCATGACTACAAGTGAAGAGAAGCAGTACTTACTTTTTTTTTCGAAGAAAAATTATTTCCTTACTTTTTCAGTTCTCTTGCAAAACAGCTTCTGAATCTTTATTTCTGTCTCACTTTGTTTGACACGTTGAGTCATTGTTGGATGAGTAACAATATTGAAACTGCTTCACTCGCACCATGTACCCATCTTTTATTATGCTATATAGGAAACAGACACTGAAAAGAATATAAAGGGTGTAACAGCAAAAATGGCGCTGAGTCTATCAATCTCTGACCACACCTTGGTGATGGAGTCTCGACCCGAGAGTCCAAGTTGAACACTTAGGAAGAAAATGACCCGAACAATTTGACTCTCTAGTTCCGGAGACTCCATCACCAAGGTGTGGCCGGAGATTGAGAGACTCAGTGACAGTTTTGCTGTTGCACCCTTTAAATTGGCGAGACTAATGCATCCCTTCAAGCGTGTTCCAGATGCACAACCCTGCGGAGCAGAATAAAGCTGACAGTGCCACGGTTGTTCAAGTTCACGGGAATTTGGCACAGCGTGACAGCTTCAGTGCCAGTGCCAACTGCAACTGTCAGTGCCATTCTGCTGGACTGATACCAGTTTCTCGCCAACAGCAGTGGGTGGAGAGGAGGGGGAATGTTGAAGGTCACCTTGAGGCCTTATGTTTGACCTTCTGGTGTTAATGCGGTCGAGTCCACTATCAATTTGACCTTACTCAAGGCTTAGGCTTGAAGCAGGAAGGAGCTGATAAGAGAGGTAGAAGGAGGACGTGGTAGAACAGAGGTGTTGTTGGCGGACTCCAAATAAAAAGAAGTTGCCTCACATCTGGTCATTAAGTCCGTACAGGTGACACCAAAGAGGTTGGCCACCGACCCCTTCCCTCCGTCCTCCACCACCACCCAATATACCTCGGCCGAGTTCATAAAGATGGTCACAAGTGACAACACCCTGTGACCCTGAAGGCCTCATCCAACTTGTACAACTTCCCCAGCCCTTCCTCCTTCTCCCCCCCCCCCCGCTCCCCGCACTTATTTTTTAATAATACCCCCAATTCAAACTGCAGCCAAGCATCGCACGAGGCACCTCATTGATGCCAGTCTGGGAGGCCAGGGGAAGGAAAGGGAAGGGACAGAGAGAGAAAGACTTTCTTTTATTTTTCCTCCTTGGCGCGAAGGAGAAGGCAGATAAAAAGGGCCCGGCGGTCCCCACCTAGAGGCACTTGCGCACAGACAGAGAAAGAGAAAAAATCACCATTACCCTGCAATTTTTGGACGCTAAATACTAACAGCGTCTTGAGGCGATTTTTGCGATCTTTCTTACTGACACATAAAAGCTTCTGCTGCATGCACGATTTGTTCAGTTGCTTGCATATTTTTTCTCCAAAAAGCTGCGTCTGCGGAGTGTTTAGAGGAAGGATATGAGTCTGGAGTCACTGATAACCGCGGTTCAGTAGTTTTTGTTATTAACGGAAGCTGAAGAAAAACCCACGATGTAAGTAAGACTTGGCCAATGACAAAATTGTTTCCATTCTTTAAAAAACTGCAACATCACTTGGACAAGGAACAATATAGAATCTCCACGTAGAAACGAAAAGATTGAATGTGTATTTTTTTATTTTATCATTCAAAGTGCATGCAAAAAAAAGACAAAGACCAGAAGAAAAGGAGCGAGACTCCTTTTCCTGCCGTTGATTTTCTCTGTCTTTGCCGTCCACCGCACACCAGATTGACATGGGGAAGCATCAAGGCAGGTCCTGCTTGTCAGTGGGCGTCGTCGCTGTCGTCATGCTCGCTGCCCTGACCACGATGGGCAAGGCCAACCCCACCGCACTCCTGGGTGAGTGAACACTGAGAGGCAATTCGATCACTCTTAATAGAAATATTGTTAATTATCACAACTTACGAATGTATCAGGGTTGAAGAAATGAGAACTTCTGGCAAGTAGCTTTATTATCTAGATGCGTTCGCAGTTGTTGGCCTGACTTTTACACTTTTTCTCCAAAATCAACCTAAAGCTGGCTCGGTTTTCTGGCCATATTTTTATTATAAATGTGTCAGCAGGGGGGCAAAGAAAATTTGAGTCAGTAGCTCAAGACGAAGACAATTTGCGGCTGTTGGCGTCACATTTTGCACTTTTTCGTTACAAAATCAATCTAAGAACAGAGATGTGGGGCCACATTTATTCACTCTCTTCCAACGGCAATTGATGATGACCTTTTAAAAATAAATAACGCGAAACTTTTACAACGTACGATCAGAGACTTGTCAGCAACTGCACAGTGCAAGGTACAAACATTAGATTTACAGACATACATATTTCAGCTACTGTCAACAGTATGAAGTGAGCACAGTGCAGCCATCCAAACACAACACTAAGTGAGATAAGAATGTAGAGGCCAAGGGAAGTCTTAGCCTTGATATTTAAAGTCAACAATGCTTGAAAAAGGTGAATGACATCTTAAAATAACTTTTGGCTAAATATATCAGAATGCACTTAGGTAATTCAAGCGTATCGGGGGACTTTCTTATTAAGGACTTTCTTTCATCGGGTAAAGCATCCACTTTTCCACAAAAACGCCAACGCACGTGGACAGGGACTTCTCCTCCCACGTGGAGGAGGCCCCTGTCTGCGGGCTGGCCACGGACCCCTTCCTCTGTGGTGACTCGGAGCTCAATATCAGTGGTCAAAGCCCGACGGTGGCTGTGGGGAACAGCGTGAAGTCGCAGCATCAGGTCATGACGGCGGTCCCGACATTAGGACGTAGGGGTACACGCACGGGGGGAACTTCGACCAGACGTTGATCACAAGAGACTTGGACCAATTGCTTGTAGGTGGAAGTTGTGCAGAACCACCACGCAACCTCCGATGAAGACGTGACTGATTTAAACTGTTGACATCTTCTTATCGGAAGTCTCACATGATAAGATTACAATTGAGGTCAATGTTAAGATGACTTTCAAACACAAGTTTCTTCACACCATTCGCTTGACGACGCCAGTTAAAGAGAAATCTTATTTTTTAACTTTTCTTAGTGATGTATATTGGACATGGTGAAATGAAGAAAATCTTGGCATTGGGCATCTCAGGTCAACTCTCGTCATCGTTATGGGAACCCCCCAACAATGATTGCTTCTCTATTCCAATTGACTGGAATAGATTTCGGGAAAGTCTTGCACCAAATATAGAATGCTTTAGAGATTTAATAAAATTACCTAACCTAATACGTACATATATAAAATATGTCAAAGCATGAAGCTCCTGTTCCAGGCTGCCACTTCTCGGATTACCCTGGCAGCTAGAGCAGTGCCGAGAGAGTATTGCATTACTACGGCAAAATATGTGCTGCTTACTAGTCTCAATTTGCACATATTGCACAGCTTGGCCTGATAAATTGATGTAAATGTTTCGTTCTCTGTCACTCCGTTTGTCCCCATTGCTGGGTAATCCTACCCAAACACGCACACCTGCCCAGGTTAAGTGACTGATCTCATTTGGGTCCTGCCTGCAACACTTGGGGAGATCAACCCATTCATGCATGGCTGACGTGACATCAATTTCTGCCGTCATCCCTTAAGCCACAACAACAATGTCGCTGTTGTTGCTCGGCTCATCGTCCACGGACGTGGGCAGACGAAGAAAGCAGCGCTGAATGGATGGCAGGGATCAGCTCAGGCTCACTCGGCGGACCTGGCGCAGTTGGACGTGTCAGAGGCGCGGGGAGTTTTTTTCGTCAAGCCCTCAATGGCTGGGCCAAAAATGGGCTGAGCGGCACACGTGGGGTTGGGCTTGTGAGTCTCCAGGATGACGAACATGGGTGGGCTTTTTAAAATGGATTTGAGGGCCCGCAAAAAAATATAAACTGACTGAAGCAAAATGTGCCTTTAAAGAAGAACGGAGCTGATTATTATAGTTTAATGTGACTGTGAGCGTCACTTTTCACACCAAGTACTTTTTTGACTCGCAATTTGGTAAGTAAGCACTGCCTTGTAGGCATCTTGCGGGCGAAGAACATCACGGTCAAGTTGGAGTACAACGAGAGACAGAACAACCGTTGGAAAGCATCGCGCGCACCCAAATACCCGAACGGCCAATGGCGGCGCAGTCGCCCGTTTGACTTTTCCTCGCGTTTGCACTGTCCCTGGTGAATAAGACGAATATTGGACTTGTTCGAAAGTTCATTTTGTCCCGAATGATTCTTTGGACTCCTTCGACCAATTTCGGACATTTGTCCCGCAAGTGATGCCAGATACTTGAACGGGCATCTGGACAAATACTTGGTCACTCTTTGGCAATCGCTTTACTCGGAAAAAAAGTTCTTGGGTTGACATTGAGAACAATCTCAAAAAAATCGAACAAAGAAATTTCTGATAAAAAAAACACAGTACAATGTCTTTAAAAAACAGACACGGTGTCTTTCTGGCGTTCTTTCCTCTTGCGAATCAATCTGGGACGAATGAAAAGTTCTTATTATGGCTTAGAAGAAAAAGTGTTTGTTCTTTTGCCAAATAATATGATCTAATTGTTCAAGATTCTTCAAAAGTTTGTACCGTCAGGCCTGAGGTTATGAAACGACACCTCACTTTACAGTGTGTCCCAGCAAAAAAAACTCTATAAAACAGAGACATTCCAGCTCCTAACAGAGTCTGGCGCTGCCGTTGGGCCTGAAATTTGGGAAAAAGTTGAAATTCGATGCCGATACCAATGCCAGTGCCAAATGCGTTGCCAATGGTGATGCTGAGGAGGATGCCGGAGACAACAAGCGTTTCCTATCCATCGGATATTTCAACATACCTAACATTTTTCATTGCTGCAATGAAACTTTCAACAATGCATGAAACAAAAACGCTTAGAGCATTGTTCAGACAGCTTTGATTTTTGAAATACGAGAATAAGCATAGACTTGCGAGTTTCAGGACTCTTCTGATGTCAATCCTGGTTGGCTACGTAGTCGCTCTGGGACAAACTGTACCGTATGTGGGGAACTCGGCGTGAATAAAAAGCTCAGGTGGCCCCAGCCATTTTGGTGACTGTACTGTTCTAATGTCCAGTCCTTGCCATAAGTAAATGCGTCAAGCATGACAAGACCTGAAACACTGTACCGAAGCATGTCGAGGTGGAATTTTGATGTGGAACATGTAAGTGTGATACTGGGACACAATGTTGAGTACACACGGTCAGTGTCAAGGCTGCCCATTTTGGTG
>JAAUXU010108293.1_pt1 | contig 27179 bp, 21 predicted proteins | sample 7278151 | NCBI WGS metagenome assembly JAAUXU01 (sample SAMN14350113, study PRJNA611818) | marine sediment metagenome | isolation source: surface marine sediment (1.8m) | place: French Polynesia: Moorea | collected 2018-08
AGTTATTGCTTGCGACAGCTGGTGGAGTCCATCTAGGGGTTGCGGCTCCCCTCGGTCTTCTCCCTGACTTGGTTGCCAGTGAATTTGTCGCGCTTTTGTCAACGAAAACATCACGCTCGATTGTTCTGTTGACTGCTCCTCAGCCACTGCTATCAGGTGCAGGCCGAAGTACCTGTCTTCTTTTGACGTCGTTACACGAGTATATAAATCTACGCCACCAATGAGATAACGGAAGGCTCTAGGGTTGCCATTGGGCCGCTTTATCAACCAAATTTTGTGAGTCTGGCCGTTTTCGACGCTTTTTGTCCGAAAGAATTTAAAAATTGTTATGTTCTTGTGTTGTTGTGAGCTGACCGTCTTATGAAATCCTTTGGACAGCTTTGTTGGACCGTTTTTGTCGCCGACTATCAGGCAACCCTGGCTCCGCCGCTTCTCTCGGATTTCTATTAAAATGATTGCAGAGTAAGTCTTCGTGAAAGATTAAAGCTTTGACTTTTTGCAACCAACAAGCCATACATCCGCCAGCAATATGTGCATCTCAACCTACGTCGTTTCTTACAAGAATGATATTGCAGCAGTGCAGGTGCAGGAACGTGAAAAATGGGTTTGATAGTTGTTTATAAAAAGAAAAGAGGTAGAATTTTAGGACCTACCCTATCTTAATCCCAACTAACCGTACTTATCCTAATCCTAACAAACGTCACTTATCCTCCCCAACCTTACGGCATCTGCCATATTGCACCGTCTCTCTACGCGAAGAACTGCCTGTCTGTGGGTAGCACAATCTGTCGTCCTCAATTTCGGCGTGAGCCATATTATATACCGTATCTTCAACAATGCTCGGGTACCTTTAGAAGTAAGAAAAACAGAACCAGAGAGTAAACTAAGCAAGGAGGAAGTAAGAACATCAAAAAAGCTTCAGTTTGCTACTTTAAAGAATTTGTGCAAGTGACTGCAATATTTAACCCCAATGTGCCCAGTCAGGTGAATGAAACTGAAGTGTTTTCTCAGTCTCTTCAAAGAAAACTGTTGTCGAAATTACAACAATATCTCCCCGGTTTTTTTTCCTGCCCGAGGTCTTGATGGTACCTTAGGCAGGTTGGCATCAAAACCTCTAGTGGAAACAGTTGCTTCATGCACTGTGCGTGGTCGAACTCGAAGAAGCATGAAGGCTTCAGCGCCAACCAGAGCCTCGAAAGCACTTTTTCACTTCACGCTGTTGATACACGAGCCTGCCTGAGGTGCTCAGTGCGTTGTGGCGGGTGCGAGCTCGTCAAGAGAAACTTATCATTTCGCGTCCCGCAGCAACGTCAAAAGATTAATTCAGGTAACAACATTTTCCTCAATGTGGCTAATGTGAAAAGCGCATTTGTTCTTAACTGATTGTCACCCTAACAACATGTGAACTTTTCCTTCTCTAGGGTGAGTCCTGAATCTCCTGAGCTTTTGTGCCCGTGTGCAGAGGTACTTAAGGCACATCAGTGTGACTTGTTGATCGTCAATCTTCCAGCACTCGACAAAAGGAAAAAGCACAAGGAAGACTGTGAGTTTCGTGCACTCCGTCTTCACTAAAGTAACGCGCAGTAGTGTGTGTTTGTTCCAGTACTAATAAGCTGGCTCAAAAGTCTGGTGATGCAAACCGTTTTGCCACATGTTGCACTTACCTTGGTTCTCTGTGGGAAGAGACGTTGAAGAGTGATGCATAAAGGGTGAGGCAGAAGTCAGTCCTGAGTCTCTCTTTGTCAAGAATAGCTACACTTATCATGTCAAAGACACAGCCCATCTTCGACAAGATCTTTGAGAGATCAAAGTTGTACGGCTTCTGCCCCACCGTGAACTAGACGAAGAAGCGCTGGACGATCACGCACACGGACTTGGCCTAATAGTGACGACACAGCGTGAGACAGTTTGTTGTTCTCTTCTCCGTCGCACAACTCGATCACACTAATGTTTGTTTTTAACTCTGTCTCAACCAAAAGAACAGCCGTTTACCGGTGTGTCAGCCCCGGACCCAAGCGCAGCTGCAGCTCAAGTGTCTTTCTCACCACCAACCCTCCATTCGATCGTGTGCCTTTTCTCTGGCACCAGGAGAGCTGGGCTGTAGTGAACGTGCACAAAGAATTTGCGCGAAGAAGGTGAGAGCGAGAGAGAGAGAGCGAGAGAGAGAGCGAGAGAGAGAGCGAGAGAGAGAGCGAGAGAGAGAGCGAGAGAGAGAGAAAGCTATCTTCCGCCTCTCCTTCACGCTCGCTCACTTTCGGCTTCAACGGCCCCCTGGCCCGCCGATCGCCGTTGGCTTTCTCTTTTTCCCCACTCGTTCTTTTCGAAGGGCTCGTGGGCTCGTGAGCCACGGTTAGGCTTTCGACGAGTTGGATTGCGCCTCTCACCCCTCCACGAAGATCCCTCTCTTGGTCTCCCTTTCATTCAGACTCGTAGGTCTTGCCACCCTCCTTTCACCCTTGGGGTGTCAAGAGACCGGTTCAGTTCGTGTTGCACAGCACTGCACATGTGACGCTGATCGGGGGCACCCGAACCGGTTGGCTGTTTAGTTGAGCTGTCGACTTTACGGAAGGTTTGGAGGGCGATCGGTTCTCGGGCAGTTCGACCAGGTGGTGGTGGTGGAGGAGCGATCCTGCCATCAGCGTGGAGACTTTTCTCAATTCTTGCCGCCAGGTGGATTGTTGTTCATGATGGGAATATCGAGCAGTGCAAGTTTTTGAATGAGCTGATGCTATAGTTTATTGTTTTTCAACACCACTTTTAGGCTTGCATACCTCGTCAGCTGACAAGAGGGGAGAGAAACGTCATCGGGTCGGTGAACTTAGATGAGGGTGCGGCTCATTCATGGACAGCCTCAACGAAGCTACCACCGGGCTAATGTGTTCAACTCCTGCAGGGTCAACATGGGGAGCAAGTAAACATGCTAAACTGACTCCGCATGAAATTTTTCATGCAAGAAACTGGTGTATATATATTCGTAGAGCTCATTTCTCCAAAATTGCTGGAATTCAGCGGAACCCCAGCGCCGGTCACTATGAGTACGATGAGTGGAGGCAACAAAAGCTGCAGCCACAGAAAGTATGTACTGAAAGCTTCCCTTAAATCACTTTTTTGAGTACCTTCATATGTAGCACATGCATTTCTCTTGTATGGAGATGCCCAACATGCTTGGAATGAGACCTAAGCGACGCCTTTGTTTTTCTTTTTCATCGTAAACATTACGACATTGGTATTGTTCATTAACGTCTGAAGGATGCTCCACAGGGACATCCCAAGAAATAGTCCACTCAGTCCACCTACGTCTGACGCCATTTTAGTTGGAGTTTGGATATATTCCTCTTGGATAAGACTTTGTGAGAGAAAAACACCTTCGTTTACTTGCATTTTCTGGTGTAGTCTCTGTTATGTGGTCACCTGATCATTGGACTTGGCGAGTAGTGGACCACAATAGCGCTCTCTTTTTCCGTGAGGTTGTAACCGGCTCTCACCCGAACATCCATAGATCCTAGACGCGTGAGCTTGTAGTGTGACCTTTTGCAGGGAACCTGACACCCGGTCACCTCTTTCAGCTTTGGCCGCTTCATAGTCTTGAGGTTGAACTGCCACTTCAGCCTGGAGATCGTGTCCTTTACCGAACAGGAGTTCATGGTTAAGTTGTCATTCGTGCAATTAGGGTAGAGATTGTCAAGATAATTGTGGATGCAGGTGGTGAGGAGGACGTTGTTGGCATTGCAGTTCTTTACGTCTTGTTCTACCTGTAAAAAATCAATTGACATATCTTGGGCATTGGTAAAGTCTACTCCATCCGCATACGGAGACGCAGAAGTGTGACTAACCTCCATTTCCATTGTGTAAGTCTGTATACGCCCAATGTCGACAGGGTCATTGCTTATAAGGCGGTCCGTAGCAAAGCAGGGACCAGTCATGAAATCATCCCCACTCTCGTGGAGGGTAAACATAGATCCTGCATTGTATGGTAAACTGCTATTCCTTGCACTAAATATGGATTGCAAAAGGAAGCTCTCTCCTCTCTTGACGTGGTCGTTCAGATCGATGCTGGAACACTGGGGAACAAAAAGAGGATCCACGTAAAAAGTCCTCCAGTCACTTTCTGTGGCCCGCCAATAGATTTTAGAAGTGAGCATGTTCACTAGGTGGGTGTCGTCGTGGAAGTCGTCGAATTCAAGGATGTTATCGTTCAACAGCGAGGAGACGTTGTCGTAGTCGCCATACTTTTTGAACAACTTTTCATTATCAAAAAGGCTCTTGAAGCCCACCTTGCAGACGGTCAGCGTGGGGAATTTAGTGTCGTCCTCGGCCACCGTGAGGTGTCTGAACCGAGTATCTTTTCTCATCAATTCAGTGTATGGTCCACAGTAGCTCATGATCGCCACAGCCACGACTACACTAAAGTACAGGAGCACTTGGCAACTTTTGGGTAAGAAGACCATGGCTGATCCGGCGGCTTCCAAGCGAATGAGTTCTGTCTCATCTAGTGCAAGGAGGAATTTTATGCACACATCCGGTTGCTGGGGTGATTTCACCTACCAGAGTGGATTCGTTTGTTGAAGTTCCTTGACAATGGGCGTTGCATCCAACCACGCGGAACGATGACACTCTGACGTGGACATGCGGAAAGGGGGTCCCATCCAGACTTTTCTCGGGTAGATGGGTGTTTTCTGTCAGGCAATTATCTGAAACTTTGTTCCCTCACTTAACAGGCCTTGCTTTGGCACTACGCTAAAACAAAAGTGTAGGGTTTTTTTATAACTGTGTATTTACACTGTGTTTTTTGGGACTTAATTTCCCCCAAGTTGGGCTGGACCGCACGAGGGCGGGCTTGATGCGCCCCAGGCGTAGCCTAAAATTCAAGCCTGCCCTCTTGCGGCCCAGCCCAACTTGCGGGAAATTAATTTCCATAAAATACGGAATGAATAAGTAGTTTACTTTCGAGGTTTCCTGATAGTTATAAGTTAAGAAGGAAATAAACTTGAGTGGGTTTAAGTGTTAGATAATTTCCCGGACGATCATACAAATCAGGGCAATTATCAGGAAACCTCGAAATTATACCTGTTATTCACAGTGCATTGTGTACAGTGCTTGCCGTAAATAATGTCGCTTGGTACGTATTGCTGCCAGACACAGCCTGGGGATGAGTCCGAGTGGAATTTCAACCTGTAATTGATTGTTCAGATCCTGGGATGGAACTTTTGATACACAAGGTAACTGTTTTAAATGTTTGTTAAGGCACCAGAGCACTTCAAGTGTGATGAGGTGACCAGAGCACCGTGCCAGTTGCTTCAGAAAATTTATGTTTTTGACCAGTAAATGAAAGTGAAAGTGGCTGAATTTTTCGGGGGCTCCCCCCCCCGACCCCCCACTTTTTGGGTCCTTCACCCCCAACCCCCTTGCACCATTGTGCTAGGCCCAAAAAACACTATGTAGGACTACATAACACTAAGGCCTGGAAAGGTTGAGAGATACTGGGCTGACTGGGCTGCAATGGCCAGCACGGGGGGTGAGAGCACCACTGAAAATTTCAGTCACTTTCACTTTCATTTACTGGCGATAAACATCAAACAAGTGACCAGCATGTTGCTCTTGTCAACTCATCACATTTAAACTGCTCTAGCATGGCAATGAGTGCCTGAAACTTGACAAAACTGCAGGATCTCATGTCCAACACTCTCCATCACACATTCCAACCTTAAATGCAACCTTACAATTATCCCACTAGGCATAGGACAACGATTTGTACCAAGCGACGTTATTGACGGCAAGCACTGCACATGTAGGAGTTAATCTCCCGCAAGTTGATTAGATGCAGATGTATTAATTAGACCACTGAACATGAGTACAGCTCAGACCACTGAGTACAGCTTCGTGATCAGAAAAGTCTTTTTGAAGATTGTTGTGAAAGTAACTTGGGGGCACTTGGAGGCGTGTTGAAATTTTCAGCTTGATGTCAAGTCTGACCAGGTCCACTTTTTAGGAAGAATCAAATTTTTCAGTGTCATTCCTTTAGAAAAATAAATAAATCTGAGTTCAGGTCTTTGGCTGGGACCATAAATTGGAACGAATCTAAAGTAGTATACTTTTCTCTAAAATCCGTCCAAAAATTTGCAGCACAGCTCCTAGAAAATATCGATGCGCAGCCATAGTGAGAACATTTCTGAGTCCCGGTTATTTCGTGAACTGTTATTGATGCTTTGGAACAGAAGGGCCTGGACACGCACGCACGCACGCGTGCATGCACGGACGAATACGCGTACGTCAGTCATGGACTTCCAGAATCTAGACTGGAGCACTGAATAGTAATTGAAAGTAATTAGCTTTCCAAGAGTGCCTCCATCACGTAATAGTACGCAAGCCATTACATTACACTTCAGCTACTTTCAATGAGATCTTTTACGTCCACAAAGGTCCAATATCAATCGCAGGTTTGTAAGCTAATATGTTTACACAAACCCTGAAAGTATTCATTTTTCCTGAGTTCTTCATAAGAACTCTGTTTGACGGAAAAAAGAGGGAGGAAGAGAACAGGGGAAAAAATTGGGGGGCACTTAATGTTAAGATTGCACTAGCCAGGTGTTTGGGCTGACTCAGAAGACAACAGCGTATGAACAAAATAAATAAGGAAAGAGAAATTATGGTTGGTGGAGCTTTCGCTGTAGCTTGACTTCTTGACTTGCTATTTAGTTGCCAATGCAAAGGTCGGAAGTGCTGACAATGTGGATATTTTGCTACTTTAGAGTAATCTTATACTTAAATCAAATGCGTAGACTGTTCGTTTGGAAAACATAGGTCGGGAAACTTCATGGGCAGTGCGTACAGGATTGGGGGACTACAGACCCGAGAACGCCAGTTGTCTTTGCTAGTGGGTAATATTAGTGTCACAAGTATTGACGGTGCCATTAGTCTTGGGCCTCTTGAGCACTGTGATAGTGTCACTTTGAAACTAATTGACCCAAATCTGAATCAATCTTATCCGAGTTAATGAAGTTCTGCATGCCACAAACTCACAAATAAGAGCCACCCCTGAACACTAACCTCTCGTAATTAAAAGCACTCCTCTGAGAAAGTTTTAAGAAATAGCAACCACCTTCAAGTAATGATCACACATCCAGGAAATGGCGGGAGGTAAACAAGAAGCGCAAGCAATTGAATTCCAGCTCGAGGCTAACCGATGGCAGCCAACGAGGATGCTGTTGTTTAGGAGGCAGCTGCTGTGGAAGGCATGGATGCAGGAGCACTCACAGTCAAGGCGATGTCAGAATCAACCCAGTAGACAGTATGGTCAGTCTATCATAAAGCATTTATTGGAAAGCGTGAATAAATACAATGGAGATGACTTCCTACCCAACGCAGGGATGCGGAAGGTACTTCTCCTCTGCATTGAAAAAAAACCAGGGGTGTGTATGCATCATATTTCATTCACTCCATGGGCAATATTGCTGAGAGGCTTCTAACAAAGTTACAAGGTTGATAATGCAATAAGACAACTTTGTCTTCTTTCTTCAAGAGCCACATCTGAACGCAGGATGAATAACCAACCATAAAGGAGTGAATGTTCTCCCCACTGAAGACACAAATCCCAGGACGGCGGTCCGGTGAAATAAGAATCTTAACATTTGACACTCCACAATATACTCAGAATAAGATGTATGCACATTACTCAGGATGACAGGAATGAAAAACTATAGAGGTCTTAGTGTACCTGGACAGGTGGCTTAGGTGGACAACACCTTTCCACAAGGTTGGGTTGAACTAGTGACGGAGTGCACCAGAACCAAAATACCACTAATAGCGTGTTTAGACGCAAACGGACACAACTTGGTTAGAAACCTGCATAAGAGATGAAAGCATTAAAGAATTTCGACTCTCCTTCTGCCCGGCAGAATAGAACTAAGGGAAACTTTCCACATTCATCGCCAGAAGAACTCAAACATGTTTTGATGTCATCATACTATTGATGCAACAAACATCAAACCAAGAGACAGCGTAATGAAACAGGAGACCTCATTCTCACATCACAGGGAGGTTGTACTTGAGGTCTACCGAACGGGGCAAAAATCCCCTCCATATAAACTCAAAATGGAGCAAAACAACCTAGAAAATTTTCGAAGAGCAACTCTGTGGTAAACCCTTTATATACAAGGTGGGGAACGTTAAGTTAACTAAAGGTAACTGCTGGAACTGTAAGCAGAACAAGGATTGGATGTTGAAGATGAGCCTGCCTACTCCATGCACTAAAGTTCAAAGACGATGCCTATTCAGTGTGGCCACCTCTGATCTTGATGACAGCCTCGACTTGCAAAATTTGATGAGGTAGTCCTCGGAAATATTGTTCCAGTTCACCATTACGGAGGCCTCAAGAGTCTTTTATACTGCCATGAGGCTTTAAGTGGACTGTAGCATCTACAATGCCCCAAAAGCTGTAATCCAGAACATTGAGATCTAGTGACAAGATTGGCCAGAAGTCTGCTCGTCAGAAGCCTGCTGGCCAGATCTTAGCCATGTGCTTGGCCAAGAACTGCTGGTTTTTTCTTGGCCATGCGGCAGGATGCTCCAACTTGAATAAAGAGATATACAGTGCTTACCGTAAATAATGTCACTTGGTAAAAATCATTGTGCTATGCTTAGTGGGGTGATTGTAAAGTTGAATTTAAGGTTGGAATGTGTTACAGAGAGTGTTAGACACGAGATCCTGCAGTTTTGTCAAGTTTCAGGCACTCATTGCCATGCTAGAGCAGTTTAAGGGTGATGAGTTGACAAGAGCACCATGCTGGTCACTTGTTTGATGTTTATGAGCAGTAAATGGAAGTGAAAGTGGCTGAAATTTTCAGGGGTGCTCTCACCCCCCAGCCCCCCCCCTTTTGGGAGGCTTCCCCCCCCCCTCCAGCGTAGCCCCCATCTCTTACGTAGCACTACGTAAGAGATACTGGACTGTCTGGGCTGAAATGGCCGGTGCAGGAAGGAACGGTACTGCCGCACGTTCTCTGGAGTAGAGAGGCCGTCCCACTGCAACCAGCAGGCCGCAATGACTGTAAAATCAAGGGGTTTGAGGCCGGGGGAGTGTGGAGGCTAGTCTTGCTTGCCAAGCACCGTTCCCCCCACCTCACCCTTGAGCCTGTTCATTGCAGCCATTTCAGCCTAGACTGCCCAGACACCCCATTTCCTCTCATGTAGCACTACGTAGTGTTCTTGAGGCCTATCACAACGGCACCGGGCGGCTTGGGGGGGCAAAGCCCCTCAAAAGTGGGGGTTTGGGGGGGCGAGGGCAGCAGCCCACCTGAAAATTTCAGCCACTTTTGCTTTCATTTATTGGTCAAAAACATCCATTTTTGGCAGCAACTGGCACGGTGCTCTTGTCAACTCATCACACTTAAACTGCTGTAGTGCCTTAACAAACATTCAAAACAAATACCTTGTGTACTAAAAGTTCTGTCAAAGAGTCTGAATAATCAATTACATGCTGAAATTCCACTCAGAAATATCCCCAGTCAGCCTCTAACCTCAATATGTACCAAGCCACATTATTTATGGCAAGCATTGTATTTCTTCCTTGGGCAATTGGCAAGCACCCAGGATTACAGGATGCCCTAGGATCCTGTACTATTCCTTGGTACCGACCTTCTCGTCCTTCATGAAGAGGTGCAAAGGCATTTTCTTGCCATCTGAAATGACGAGGCTGAACGTCAATACTATTTATAGGATGTTTCGAGTGCATGGCTGAGTTGACAACCTCCCTTTTGCTTCCAAGGTAGTGACCATTGCATTAATTGGTCATTTGATCAGCCATGAAAAGCTTCATGTCGGTGATTGTTTTCATGGTTGACACATTGTCTGACCCTTTCAGGCAGCTCAAAATTCTTGTGCATTTTTTAAGCCTGTTTGCCTTGTGTCTTTCCACCAAAAGAGTGCTTGAACTCAATGTTACTTCAACAGGTCAGCCTTTAAAACGGCCCTGATAGTTTTTGGGTCCACACTGTTAACTTCCTCATTGTGATGGTCAGATCCTCCATGATTTGCTGTTTGATGTGGTCCATGAAGTTGGCAGTACACTTTTTGTTGACCAGTGGTCCCTGGGCCGACCTCTTGTGGTCCTTGCCAGCATCCAATCTGGCCCTTGTCTTGTGCACTGTTACAGGAACAGGGGGCATGTCTACAATCTCTGCAACTCATGTCTTGCTCACTTGAACGCAGAGTAAATCATCAAAGTGCTGCCTTTTGTCTCCATTTCTGGTCCGTTTGAAATGTTTAGTAGCTTGAATAAAGGCTGACACCGAGCTGAATCCAATGGTATGCAATGTATTTATTGGTTATTGCAAAGACATGCAATTTTGAATGAAACGGTAGTTAACTTTAGCATTCTCCATCCCGCATCATGTCACACTGGATAGATAGGGAAGCTTTAAGACTTGGGGAGGTCATTGTTACGGCTGACTCTACAAGCAAGTCATAGGTAAAAAGTACAAAACCACCCAAAAAGGTCAGGCAACTGGGACAGCAAAGTCAAAGATCTCCTCAAGGAGCCAAAAAAGGACTGGAAGGCATTTTTCCATTCCAAGACTGAGGAGAACTGGATCTATTATCTTGACAAGAAATGTCTCTTCCAAAGAGGACTACGAAAAGCAAAGGGCCTTATGAAAGGAGTTCACAGATGAGATAAAAAAACATTAAGGATGCTTCAGACCTCTCCAAATGTAAACATGCTAAAGACGACCCATCAGTAGGACAGGATGTTACTTCTCCCGACTAAAGAATGAAATAAGCAGTAGCTTCACAAATTCGAAGGTGGCCATGCTGCACGACCAGACGGTTGTGATCCAATGGTCCTGAAAGAGTCTACTGAAGAAACCGTGAAGAGGTCATGTACAACATACACCTGTTCATTCTGTGGAGATTACATTTTTAGATGTTGGCAACCGTCTAGAATCAACTTCATCCTCAAGGGTTTTTTTGTGAATGTTAACCCAGAAGGACAGGGAAAAAACACTCGTATGCTTACTCCAACATGAGATTACTTCTCCACGTGTCGCATGTGACTTTCACAAACGAACATTCTGGAAAACACAAAATTTTATGGTATTCACGGTTCTTATCTTCGAGTTTACTGTATGCACAGGGTGGATCATATTGTAGCTCCCCTTCCCCAAACGAAGCAAAGCTCCAATGTTTGAGCATCATATTAAAAGGCAGGGGCGCACAAACTGGACCTCTAAAATCAACACAGAGCACAAAAAGAGAAGTTGATCCCTCAGATCAGCAGAAGAATGGATTCGCCGCTGGATACATCCAGGCGTAACTGGCGGAGCGGTGACATGTGAAATGCACAACAAAAAACTTATGAAAAATCTCAGTTTTCCGGCTGCACAGATCGATGTCAAAAGCCATCCAAGAAAGTCTGATATCCTTTTCCATTAATTCCTCAAGAAAAACGACCTTTTGGACAGGGCACAGAAGAGGCAGGACCGTAAACTTTCAAGTTGCACTGTCATTTGGTCATTCCATTTCAATAAAGCCAACTACAAACTCTGCACCATTCTGCATCTCTTATAGGAAGACGCAGTTGCTGCAGTCTATGGTCATCTTGAGTAGCAGTCAGGTGCTTACCAGACAAGCAGTCGTCGCCCCTGCATATTGCAGCGACTGCCTGATCCGTCTTCAGTGGAACTGACGTAGCAGATATCAGCTGTATCCGGTTCAAAACTGCCAAAGAGGAACATCATTTCTTCAGAAAGCATCTCTGTCCTTCTGGATCAATTTTCTCCAGTGGAGCTTCACCTCATTCAAAATCTCATTGAAAAGAATAGCACGGGCATTTTCTGCAGAGACGAGGGATTTCGCAGTAGCTCTTTTCTGTCACAGACCATATGTATATGAATTTGTCGCAAAACTCACCCACACGTCGACTTAAGTTCTACGGACTGCTCTCCAGGATTCCAAACTCCTCATGGAGATGAGCTTCGCTTACTCAGTGGACAGAAGATCTATGCAGAGGTTAGCATGTGTGTGGATGGCATATCCTTAAGGGGCTGGAGCAATTTAAGCCAAGGCTACAGCGGTGCTTTGGACACGTGGATTTGATGACAGTATGATAAGAAGGAACTTTGAGAAACTGCCAAATGGTATCAAGGGCATTTGACGCAAGAGTCACCGTGCGCACCCTCTGCGTGGATGGAACAACTCACATTATCGTCGCCTAAAATAAATTGGGATGCAAAATGAAATCAAAAGAGTTAGCAGATATTGGCACTGGGATATTTCGCCGCTCACACTTATTGGTGTGACACACATAGCCCAAAGTTTCTTCGACTTGGTGTGTGTACAGATTCATGTAAGGGAAAGGCCTTAAGCATAAGGAAGCCTACAGAATGCACGTTATAACGTCTAGACTAGATAATGGCTTCCTTATTGCACAAACCTGACCAAGTTGTACTTCCCCTCCCTCATCCACATGCATGTAAACCATGTGCAAAAAATACATCTCATCCCTAGTCTGAACTCAGACTTTGCTGTATCGATACCCTTGTCCCCTCACATCGCTAGCCGTTGCTACTACAATCATCGCTACTACGATCGCTACTACGATCGTTACTACGATCGTCACTCTAGCTGAGTTATTCTAGCTGAGCTACACAGTACAGCGATGCACGGAGCGCGGCGGGAAAACGTTACAGTGTGTACCAACTGAAATGCATGTGCTTTATTTTTGTAGCTCACAGGAGTCGCATTAATAAAATTTAAATATTTGCATGTAGATATCAGCATTCTCTACAAAATCTATTTAAATATCATTTCAATCAAATGACTCCCCCCGAATCACAACAGCTATCAAAGAACCCTTAGTGGTGCTACCCCTACGGAAAACTCAACATGGCCACTGCACACAACTTTGTGACTGCCGTTGCCCACAAGAATAGGCTGCCCAAAGAGATCAAGAAGACCATGAAGATCTAGCCCCAGCAGACTTCTGGCTGTTCCCTGAGGTCAAGAAGAGCATCACAGCAGTGGTGAAGGCGTACCCGCCTTCACCACTGCATGGGAAGTCAAGGCAGCATAGGAGGGGGTCATGAGGGTGAAGGACAGCGAGGCTTTCACCACAGCCTTCAACAAGTGGGAGGAGAGGTGACAAAGGGCACTTCGAACAGTACTGTTCGACAAAAGTTTGTTCCACCCACCAGTGGGGCCATGCTCAAGCGCACATTTCAGTTGGCACGCGCCACGGAAGAAGGCAGAGGACGTCTTTACTGCATTCACTGGGATGTGTCAAGAACTAGAACTTTTGGATGGGCTGAAAATAAACCAATCTCAGCAAAAACAAGAACCTCTTGTTTTTATTGTCTGTATTTTCACCATCTGCTGTCTGGTCAAGCGAATGGCTCAAGTTGAATTGGGCCCACATTTCCTTAGGTGTCATGAGCTGCAGCAGGATCACCTACAGAGCTAAGACAAAGCGTCTTTTGGTCACTTTGCTGGCTACTATGTTTTTTCTCTGCTGAAAAATCCGTTGTGTGCAAACCTGCACTATTTCACTGTGAGGGCGACCAGTGTGGAACTTTTCTGATCGGCAAGAAGGACCATGATTTACAGGCTGGAGAGGACTGTTTGACCTTGCATGTCCAAGCGAGATCAGTACGCAAGCTTCTATTTACCAAAGAAAAAGTTTTCCGACAGAATCCTACTCATCTTTTGCATTTCGGCGTGGAAAGAAAACTCCTTGAAGGCATTCTTACATATGTTGTATGTCTGTTGTCTTCCAACTCTAACTGCATGCTCTCTGAAGACTGCTGATAACATGGATAATCGTTATCTCATTCTCTTTCTTTTCATCTGCAGAAAGTATTAGCGGCTTCATGTGAGGGATTTTTTGGGGCAGGATAGTGGTGTTGAGAAGGCCACTGGAAATGCCATCCATAGCAGCCACAATGTCATCAACCTCTGATGAATGCCAATGCTGCATATATTCACACATAGGGTCCGCCAAAAAAATTAAGACACTCGAGATATCGAGAGCACGTGTGCAACCTTCTGGAAGGGGCTGGAGGCCGTTGTGGCCGCCAACGGCGGATACATTGAGGAGGAAAATGCAGCACTGGCCTTGCTTTATGCATATTCAAAGTGTTACATCGTGCCTGCTGTCGCCAGGGCCAATCTGTTGTGCAGATCTATGATCTCTAAATTTCACTTCTAGTTAAATACATCAGAACTCCGATTGAGTTAAGTGGGTCGGGAGACAGAAAAGTCGAAGCTATGACTTTTGTCAAAGTTCTTGAGGAACTCCCGCTTGTTCTTGATCAGCTTGCACACCATGGGTGGCTGGGGAGACACCCTGCTTCTTTGCATCTTTAACCTGGCTGAATCCTGACTTTTCAGACTCCTCACTAATCTTTGCTTTATTGGCCAGGGAGAGCATTCTACTGCTCTTGGTGAAAGCACCTGCCATTGCTTTTGTTTTGCGTGAACTGACATCGTGTTCAAGTTTTTGATGTTTCTCCCTAAATCAGGAAGTCGACGGAGTTCTGATGCAACGGGAAAACTATTATTTGCCAGTTCATTGTGTGGACAGGTATTTTGCCTAATGCTGCTCACGCAACCTCGTCTGGTGAAGGTTCTGCATGGTGACGATGCGAGCATAGAGCCAGGACTCGCGAGCTCTTAGCCTTTTTGCGACTTTGACAGAGGACGGGAGGATCTCAAGAGCCATTAGAAAAGGGCTCGAGCCCCCTACAAGCATTTTTGCGAAATCAGCTGCCTATGAAAACCAATAATGGAGGCCTGCGAAATCTTTTGACAGGTAGAACAGCAAAGAGAAAAGTCCAGGAAGAGTGGAAAGCAGAAGAGAACAGCAAAGCGATAGTATACAAAGCTGAGCGTAATATGAGCACAAGGTTGGTTTTCTTTAATTTTTTTAATTTAGCAGTCATGAAGATGTGACACAAACTGCCTCTTAGGCTTTGACGAAAGATGAGGCTTTTGTTGGTGATAGCTGATAATCAATTTTCAGCACGTTGCACAGTCAGGTCCTACTTTTTCGCCACAAGGTAAGGAAGTGTAAGAGGTCAGAGCGCGTGCGTTTCTTGGCGTGAGTAATTTTCATGGATAACAATGGGCTGCGTGTGCGGGACTCAAACGTTTTGGGGTTCAATTTCTACTTAAAATTTAGGAAATAAAATTTAATAATCAGCACCACGAGCAACTTTGGGGCTACCCATTTTGGTGCCAGAGCACTCAAAGCGCAGCAACGCAAACAGGGTGCAATGACAAAATGCGTCACTTTCCAGCTTTTTTACCGCTTTTTTCTACATAAAATGGGCTAAAATCTTTCGGAGGGCTTCCTGAGCTTCACGAGCTTGCCTAAAATGGCCTCGAGCCTTTGACCTTCGAGCTTCGAAGTTTGAGCTTTGAGTATTGGGCTTTGAACTTCAAGCTGAAATTGAGCCTGGCGGAATTCCATCACTAGGACGAGTGAAGTACGGATGTACCAGGACATGAGGTTTTTGCCGACACGACGTGTGCGGAGGGGGTTGGGGTCTAGGGGATCCCCCCGGAGCGTCGGGAAAAACAGCCCCGCCGATTTGTTTAAGGAAAACCACTGAAAAAGGACAAAAATACTGTATTTCTTCCTTGCGCCCCCTGTGGGTTGCTGCACTTTGAGTGCTTTGATATCAAAATAGGGAGTCATGAAATGGTTCCAGGTACTGGACCATCTGTCTCAGTGTCTCGATGACGGAGATCACTTTGAAATCCAACCCCAAAATGGTTAAGTTCAGCGTAGGCAGATCATTTTCCTCTGCGAAATTTACTTACGCCAAGGACTGCATTTATTTGTGCTTCTGCAGTGTGGAAGCTCCCCATGCTCAAGGTTTTTAGAGACCCATGGCCGCCATCAGATTGATCCAAGAGGTCCATGAAAAAGCTGATTTTTTAAAAAGTTTTTATGCTGACTTTTCTATTTTGAAAGACAATTTGTCTTTAACTGTTTCGTGAAATGACAATGGTTTATTGATATGACTTCCAGAATACTGCTGCACCTTACAATTGGTGAAGGAGTTAAATTCATGAGGGCACAACAAACAGTTCAAGAGGTTGCAAGCTCAGCGCCCCAGCATTTTAAATGAGAATCCCACCTTTCCTCTGAGCCCAGGAGAGAAGTTACCTCGCGCCTCATGACTGCCCGATTGGGGAAAAAACCGCACCTCATGTAACTATTATGCCTACCTTCGTATACTTCTAGAAAAATAGTACATTCAGCACAATGCTATACAACATTTTCTAACTTTCTTCCAAACTTCTGGCCCAATCGGATAGATTCTTGGCTCGAAGAATCAGGATACCTCACCAACAAATAGAGAAATTGTTAAGTTAGGCTTTCGCAACATGAACTATCCAAGAATCTCTTTTAACCCGTAGGTCCAGGTGCAGCAACGACATCAATCGAGGTAGAAAGAACATTCCGGCCAGATAAAGACCCGGATTTTGGCTCAAACCCCGGGATGGGGGTTGTTTGCTGACTACGGACTCTGCAATGCTCATCTCTTTGATCCAGTTTTGGGGCGTTTTCAATGTACAGCTTGGTGCAGGCACACCTGAAGAAGTCCAGGCAGTACACAGTCATTTTTCATGATGCTCGGGCACCCAAGGCCAATTTAGCCCATGGCGTGTGCAAGTGCGTCTTATGTGGCAAAAGAGGTTGCGATCCCCAAAACTTGAGGCTCCTTTTATCACTGGTGACTACGGATCCTATGATCTGCGAAGGCTGTACACGATTCAACGTTCGTTTGACTTGAAACATGACGGGCTCTTTTTTAATTTCCACCAGATCCTTCGTAATGTATGTGCACTTTATCCATACGTACGTGGCAAAATATACGTCCACTCCAACAACTAAGTGTTTTTTTTGACAAACAATGAACATGCCATGCACGTCTGCAGATCCTTTATTGCGCTCTATGTATGACGCATTTACCTTTACACAAACTGACCATCTCGGCACGTAAGTGCGTCAGTAATTTTTTTGATTCTTGTTATACCGGGACATGCTTACAAGGAAGAGTATTGATACATAGGCTATTGGGTTTTCTTCGTTACTTACTCGTAGCTGTTTTCAACACTGAAGGCATCAGAAAAAGACAACGAAGCGTTGACATTAAAGTTATAACAGTTAGGGACAATTAGGGTTACCTCTCATGTCTCTAGTCTGAGAATTAGAAGAGGTGCAAGTGCTTCTGTTTCCCCTGTTGGCGTGTCTACCTACGAAGTTAATCAGTTATCAAACTAATGTGAAGGGAAACGTGACGTTCTTGCCTTCGGACAGTGCATACAGTGTAAACAACATGTATGAGTATTTAACAGGACAATACACTGCATGACAGCCATTGATGTGATAAGCAGAACGTGAACAACAGACTTACACATATGTATAATATATATATATATATATATAACTTTTTCATGGCTCTGGGTACATCGACCAGTAAATTCACTTATGTACGTATGTACATAAAATGGTAGACGGACTACTCATACAGCATATAGTGGATTATATAGGTATATATATATACACTTTGGCATAGTGATCTGAATGACGGTGTCCTTCTTGAAGTTTACTTCCTGCCGAACAGCTGATACTGGAAAAGAGATAAGAGGCATGAAAAAAACAATTATCATTTGAACCTTAAAATGCAAGAGTTTATTTGCGGAAGTCACAAAGCACTTTAGGGATCAGACGCCACAAGTCACATGTGGGTTTTCCGGATTTGCCGGGAACATACAGTGCTAACTTGACTGCACAGCTGACGCGAGATAATGTCTATATGTACATAAGAGTACAATAAAGACAGTGCTGGTGACGTTCAGAAGCTCCGCTGCTAGCCTTGGCGCCTATTTATGCTTAAGGGGTACAGTACAGCATAGGTATTACTGAAAAAAATCTGATCTTCTTTCAGGCTGTTCCATATGCCTCCATGCATGTGAATGCTTATTACTAACGAGGAGTTGACGGTTCTTTATACGTAAGTAGTCGAAAAAATATGCACACACCGAACGTCAATGTTCTATGCACTACAACACGTCTAGAGGCTATTGAAAGACACTGACTCCGCCAGCTAGTTGCTCTGGGCAATGTTCTCATTTGCAGCCGTCGCCCTCAAGAAGTAGCATGGCAAAAAATAAAGTCATACCATCCCCAACATACTTGGATGAGAAATTGAAAAGAAAGCGTGGTCAAAAAAGCGCATGCAGCGTCACGAAAGCAAAGCAAAGACACTGACGCATTGAAGCGTTGCTGATAAAACACTGACTGAATAAAACTTTGACAACGAAATTTGCACAGCTTCACACTCGCAAGTAGGCAGAAAGACAAAAACTACTCATGCATTCAAGAGGTTTTTGTATGGACCTGACAGACTCTTGTTCTTGGAGAAATGCAGTCCCTTGCTTTTTTTTATCAGGGTAGGTGCTTTACCACGTGCGACACATTTATTGTGCTGCAGTTGAAAACTTTCAAATCTTTCCACGCGTCTTTCTGCTTTGAGGGGGTGACCTGAGGAGGGGTCGACAAGAAGAGGTTTGGGGTAACAGAACATGGTCGTCGATAGCATAGTAGTAATTATGTGTGTTAGATACTACGTATGTGACTTCTTTTAACATGACAGCATTTACCAGGAATGTGATATCTTTGTCCCTCAAGGCTTTGTAGCGCTCAGTGTGTTGGATGAGGTGGTTAAGAAGAGGAGAAAGAACAGATACAACTTTTAGCTCTTGAGCGTAAGGTTTGCACCTGCATAGCTGTCAATGTGCTTTGAGGGTAAAAGAAAGTAGTGTCTAGAATGTACGAGAAGGAGCGCACAAAGAAACACAAGCATTTACGTTTTAAATAACGACGTTTGGAAGAAGAAGATAATTATGATAATATAACATTATAGGCAATGGCAAGCTTATGCGTACTTGCTTTGTATTGTCTCTACTTGTACGTATCGTTAAACTTGACTCATTGTCCTCTTTGGCTAGCATGCCCGCGAAGGAAGCAACTACATTCTGCGTAAGTTACATGCGCGATCACAATTTCTGCCCAGTAAGGCAAAGCTTCGCTCTGGTTTGAAAAACTTTAGCGGTAGACGGACACCAAATGAAGAACTGCATGAGTGGTGACAGGGAAAAGAATTCAGCAGCCTTAAAGCATCAAGTAAAATCGGTAAGATCGTCGACCCAATGAGATAAACAGTGTGGCCGTAAAGTCCTCAAACCCATGAGCTCATGGGTAACTCGAGAACCCTCTGAGGCTGCCAGTGAGCTTTCTACATCAACTTGGAGATCACACTGCCCAAAGTACAGTCCTTGCCGTAAGTAAATGCGTCAAGCATTACGAGACCTGAAACACTGTCCTGAAGCATGTTGAAGTGGAATTTTGATGTGGAACACATAGATATGATACTGGGACACAATGTTGAGTACACAGGGTTAATGTCAAGGCTGCCCATTTTGGTGCTAGAATGCTGAAAAGGAGGCCACCTGGAGGGGAGGGGCCATGCCAAACAGGACTGAAAAGTGGCTTTTTGAGGGGGAAAATGTGGATGAAATGGCCACAGCCTTGACATTAACCCTGTGTACTCAACATTGTGTCCCAGTATCATATCTACGTGTTCCACAACATAATTCCTTCTCAACATGCTTCAGAACAGTGTTTCAGGTCTCGTCATGCTTGACGCATTTACTTACGGCAAACATTGTAGATGAGTCACATTTTTGCACAATTTTGCTGAAAAAATGATCAATAAAAAGACTTCAATTTTTGCCCCAGGTTGATGATGGGCTTCAAGGCTTAACGGACGGCTGCATAATGAAACTATATTCTTTGCTAAATCTCATTGGGCAGACTTTTACAACAGTACGGGGAGCAGGGGAACTAGGCTTGGTGACCCGCAAAATGGACACGAGAAGTTCAACTCGGTTACTAAGGAGGCAGACAGCTTGCAAGCTACGGTAAAGCCTCCTGGTCACGAAGTTCGCCTCCCCCTAAGCTCTCCCGTTGCTCACGTCCGTGCTGGTCAGAAGGTCGATCTTATAGTAAATTCATTGAAAGTGCGACAAAATCGCTCCAGCGACAGGAGCAAACTTGACGGATGGGCCAGTTTAGCCGCTAGACAGTTTTGTCTAACTAATGTACCAGTCGAGGTTGCGTGTTCAAACCAGGACAAGACAAGCAGTGTAGCTGATCTTTCAGCTGCTTTTCAGCTGTTGCTTTTACTCGTCCGCCTTGAACCCACCATCAGGGCGAAATACACAGTCTCAAGGGAGTTTTCAAGGTTCTCTATGGTGGATAACCTACTCAGGTGAGTGAACGAAGATGACTGTGATACAACGTAGGACGTGAGTGAAGATTCACCCCTGCGTCCTGATTGACAAGGCGTATGTCTGGGCTAAGAGTGGGTGCAAGGAAGCGGAGGAAAACATCAGCTGAAAAGCAGCTGAAATACCAGCTACGCTTCTTGTCGTGTCCTGGTTGATCACGCAAACTCAACTGTCACGCTAGTTCGACAAAATGGTGTAGCCCAATGCCTTACAAAAACTATATCATTGACTGCCACTCATAGAAATTCATAGAAAGTGAGGGGAGAGGAAACGATCGTGTACGATGGTAGCAACTACATCACTAAGTACGCATATCTCGTAACGTAGTCAAAACTGCTAGTAGTAGGGTGCGGACGTACTGTGCTCACGCACGGAAAAAAAGGAAGAAAAAATTGCCACCGCATGTCAGTCCACTAATAATAATAAATACATTACTACTCCTGCATAGTCGGGTTATTAAATGGCCTGCTGAGAAAGGTCTTTCGATATCTAGGCGGTGTGAAGCTGGAGAAGGAGACGGCACCCACCACTCCGCTGCCGATGCTCTGTAGGAGATCCTTGCCCGGACTGCTACCGGCGGCCGCCGCGGCCGCGGCTGCGGCCGCCAGTGGCGAGGTGCCGACGGAGGAAGAAGTCTGTTCTGAAGTCGCCGTCATCATGCTGTCAAAAAAGCCGCCGCTCGACTCTCTGCGCGGCAGCGCTGCGGCCGACGTCGGTGTGGGAAAGGTGGAGCCGCCGGAGCTGCGGCGACCGGGGGGAGCGCCTCCGCTGCCACCGCCGCCGCCCATTGTGTTGTACGAGCAGGACCCTCTAGAGGATCTCCGGGACGAGCAGGTGGAGTTGGAGGCGCAATTGGGCATGCTCCCGCCCAGTTGACGATTCAGCTGTGGGAGAAGCAGGTCTGTGTCTGTGTACGAGTTGGTGTCTGTGTGTGCAGCGACCTGGGCAGGTCCACATTCTATTTTGGGGAGTAGGGTTGGGTGTCATAGCATGATCTGCCCATATTGCTTGTAGCGTGCTCCGACTCAGACACATTGTTGTGTTTTGTGTTGTTGCTGTCAATGGCTGACTCATGTCACACGCACAGAATATTGCTAGAGATTAAGTCTCCACTGCTTACGAAGAGTGCTCGTGTATATTAACAAAGGAATGCCTACATTACGGTATTAAAGCAGCTTCCCTCGCAGCTCGAGAGAGTATGTACATACCAGTCTTCTGCACGGTCACAATCACAAGCATACGTTTTAACTGAAATTTTACTGCTTTATGTTGGGGGTTGCGCCAATGTAAGCTTGGAAATGAAGTTAGAAATACTGATTTTTTGCAATCTGTGCTTAAATGGCAGTTGCCGCCAAAGCACGACATGCATGCATTATTCGACAGTTATGCTAAGTATGCGAATGTCCTTATACGCATGTGTGTTCTGTACCGTGTGCGTACAACTGTAGTTTGTACATATGCACAGCAATAAGCATGGATATGTGGGCGAGACCACCCGGGACCTGACAGCTGCACCACGTTGCGTTGCAATATCAACAAGTGAAGTACAGTGGAATTCGCGTCTTTGGCCATTTGCGCTGCACTGCGCAGTTTAGTCAGTAATCACCTATCAGTTGCTACGTAGAGAGAAATTTTAGAGATGAAGCTGAGGGAGCTGGTGTAGGCAAAGCTAGGCTGGCTAATGATGTCACTGACAGAAGCATCAGATTCATGAAGGAGAGCTTGATCAGCATAATCTTGCGATCTAAAAGTGCCACTGCCGAAGTGCATTTCAAGGTTTCTGTACATAACATTGGTCCAATTGCATCTTAAGTGGTGGATTTATCATGTCACTTTCTTGAGCGCACATGAGCGTACGGGGCCAATGAAGATTTGACCAGGCTATGTGCGTTCCACTATACCCATACGAATTGTTGCATCTTAACAACTTGCTTTGATTGTTGTGACATCCAAGGGCCCAGGCTAGAGATCTGCATGGACCAGCGCAGCTCGTCCCGGCCTGTACCACCTAAAAGACTGGGGTACACTCCAGCGTATCCCATCCCGGCACGGACATACGACAGCGGACGAGCCCGGGCTGTATCAAATATGCCTGACAGTTACCGAAGAGTATCGTCAAGTAGGGCTTTCAAAACTATTCTCATGTTCACATCCTGCAGCGAGATTCTGCTGAAAGTGAACGAGTTCGTGATTCATCTATAGGGCTATCCAGAACACAGTCGGGCGAAGCCTTTCAAATTTTAGCTGGCCCTTGCAGATCATTAGCTTACTTAAGCTACGCAAATTTAGCTGGGAACCTAGAGAGTGGTACTTTAACCCAACCAACTGCAAAATTTAAAATAAATACTAGTGTATAGGTAAAAAACATTCCTGTCAGCACAGTGTGTCAGCCCGAATTATGAGTCACTGCATAGGTGCATATGTACGGGGTGATGGCACGTGAAAAGCCTGTCCAGTTTTTCTATGTACAGAATTCCTATTGGCACTTTGTGCGGACCGTCCTGAAACTCTGCCCCGACCTTGCACCAGCACTGACCTGCGCTGCCGTCGACGGCGACAGCAAAGCGTTCGACGAGTAGCGCCTGGCCTGCGCGAAGGCCGCCGACGAGTGACGCCGGATGGGGAAGCTGCAACAGGTCACGGTCACTTTTAGATGAAGAAAAATTGAAAAAAATTACCCAGCGATGACGTCTGGCGATCCCGGCGCGCTCCCTGGTGAGCTGGCAGCGCTGTTGAGGGCACTCGAGAGCCTCCGGTGTCCGGGTGCCGTCAGCACGTTGTCGGATAGCCGACGCTGGCCGAACGCCGCAGAGACACGAAGGTAGTTGTTGTTCTCGGGAGAGGAACCGCCAGAATTTGAGGAGCCGACGCTTACTGATGAAGGAAACCAACGTATGGTTGTTGAATATTAACCTCCTACTCAGGGGCAATAAATAGTCCATGTTATGCTTTACCTCCAGAGTTCTTCCTGCTCCCCAAAAACTCCGCCGCGGGGTGCTGTCCGGCCCCTTGAACCACTGACGGCCTCCTGATGACGAGGTTAGGAACTGACACGTCATGGGTGGAGTGCTGGAGTCGAAGGCGCTGCCACTCGGGAAGCTTCGGGACGTCGTCCAGCTTCAATTTGTTGCGCTGGTGCCTGAAAAGTGAAATCACACTCACCACCCGACAAGTGAATTTGGCATCAGAATCTTTTTCACGGTTCAGGATTTGACTGCAAACCTTCGATCAGCATGCATTTCCTCCCAGGTGTTCTCTGCCCCCAACCCCCCACCCCACCCCAACTTTCCTCACATCTCCACTCCTGTAGTCACGAGATACGTACTTGTCAATCAGATCAAACATTTCCTGGAGCACTTGATGCACATACACGAAGTCGTCATACTGGAGCTGCGTGTTGACCATTTGAGGGATCAAGAGCGGCAAGACCTTCGTCGCAAGCATGTTGATCGTAAGACCATAACGTTTGTCCACCATCATCATGTGATAGATTTCTGAAATGGACGTTGTACACTGCACCAAATGCACTATGGTAGCATTGGTAGCTGTGTCACATGTGACATCTCCGGCAGAAACTGTTCTTAGACACAAGTTCATGGTAAGGTAATGATCCCATTAACCCACCCAACACCCTGATGAGGACGTTCACGTCATTGAGCTTGACGTCAAAGAGGATAGGAAGGACCTCGTCGATGATGACCATTTTCTCCATTTTGTTGAGGATCTTGGAGATGCAGGCGAGCACGGCCAATACAATCTTAACGTCGCCACCATTGGTCTTGTACACCTCTTTCGTCTTGGGAAGGATCTGACTACGGACAGTGTCCTCACCGAAGTAGTCCAGCACCAAGGGAACGATAGACACAGCTGCCATCTAACAGATGGGTTTAAATAGACTCGATTGCAGCAATTTAAGATAACTTTAAGTATTGCCTGGATTTGGGACATTTTGCTCTCCAGTGAATGAAAGAGCAGCGGTAGGATGAACTCGTCCAAATCTTCATCCGTGCTCTTCTCCAAGATGATTGGCAGCTTTTCAAGCAAGGTCACTGAGGCCTGAATGCTTTTGGGGTTGTGAAACACAGGTCTGAAATGAAGGAAAGCATCTCATCATTTTGCTTTGGTAGGGGCTCGGCCAAATTTTTCGGAGGGGGAGAGTTTGTGCAATGCAGTGCAGAGCAATAGAGACGATAGCTATCGGAAAGTTGGGTTCGGCCATGTCAAATCAGCAATGATTGGGTATCGAACTGTCGATTTTTCTCAATTTCTTTTTCGAGGCTCCAGCCCATGAAGCCCTCCTGCGCTCGCCCCTGCGTGTAGTGACGACTTCCATTATGAAATAATCCTGCTGTTCAGGAGCGGCAGCGACTAAGCTTGTTAGACACACAAAGTCAGTCTCTCAAAGCATCGAATTCACTGTTATGTCTCCTAAACTATGCTATGAGTTACGTCACGCACGGACTAGGGGTGTGTGCAGGCTTCAAAGCTGTTGTTGTATGATCACACTTCCAGCTGGAGAAGCCTCATCTTACTTGATGTCGCGTAGTATACGTAACATGCCTTTAATAGTCCTTACAAGGGACTTGTAAGAATCTTACCTGAGGACCGGAAGTATGATCTCTCGGTATTCAACGGGGCTGCATTCTTTGACCAGAAAGAGAACAGGCTCAAGGACTGCAGCCAGAACCTCTTGTGATCTTATTTCATTCTCCAAGATGAGCCAGGTGTGTTGAAACCAGAGTTTCTTATGGATGAATTTATTCGTGGGCAATGTGATAGTTATTCATAATGATAAAAAATACCCTGGGGATGAAGGGGAAGACCTCTGTTAGAGTGGTCCTGAAGAACTGCGCCTTTTGGCTGGGGTCTTTCATCGTAATGACATCGAGGAACTGCAGGGCTTGGACGGCTGGGTCGCTACAAATAATCAACAATGATACTATTGCACGTAGTGTACTGTAAATAGTGTATGCATCTATTATCAATCGTTGTGTGATCAACTTACCTGAAGTATTGGATCAGCGATAACTGTTGCGTGCCTCCCCTACGCCTAGTGTCCACGTTCACCATCCGGGTCACAGACTCCTGCAGGCCCACAGGGATCTTAGGCAAGATCTGCTTCACCTGGTCACCGATCTATTCATGCAGTTTTTATGAGTCATCACATGTGTTATCATCGTTGTTGATGATTTAGTCTATGACCACTCACCACTCCAGCCTGCTTGAAGTAGGCGTTCGGGTTGTGATTGGCTTGGATTAAGCTCTGCCCCCCACAGAATACTGACACCATGAGCATGCCCAAGGAGAACATATCGCTGGAGATGCTGCACACCGACTTGTGCTGAGTTTCGGGGGCTGCAGTTTGAAATAAGGTTGGTGAAGCTAAGTCGACGCATTGTAGGGTGCTTTAGCTATGTGCATCCCTAAAGTCTGTGATCCAGACAACAAAAGCTGCAGCAATGATTGCTCATTGCTTGCATTTGCGAAAGTGAAGGTGCGCATATGTATACCATCCAAAAGTACATAAGGCTACAGTGTTGACTCGTCGCATGTTCGACCACTTGATGCAGCAAACTTTGCTATGGCAAAGATTTTGATCATGTAAATAGCTGGAGCACTGGAGCATATATAGCACTGCTATAGCACTGCTAAGCTATAATCCTTCGTTAGAGAACTTTGCATGAACAAATTGCAGTTACGCAGAATTTTCTACTCGGGTTTACGCAGAATTTCCCACTCAGAAGTTTCAGACTGGGTCATTAAAGCATGGCCTCAACCTTTTGTCTGTGCTAAAAGGTATAAGAAACACAATGTAGTTCAGTCGAACTTTGATATAGTAAAGTTCCCCTTCAGCAGTCTCCAGTTTACTCTATTTAGGCTAGGCCATCACCGTAGCAAGGGCCAACTCATTCATGAAATATAAATTCCTATATGTATGTGCACAGACACTACTCTTGGTACGCACAGTCAGGCGCAAAAGTATTAGTAACATCGTTAGAATTGCATATTTTTGACAGAAGTATTGGCACCGCCTCTTGAAAGACCATTGCTCATGAAGGGTGATCAGTGAAGAAGACAAGCAGGATGATTGCCCACATACTGTGGAGGATATTATGTATGACAGCAACCAATCAGAACTCCGCACTGGGTGTTTCAAATTTAGCTTGCAGTACGGAGTTGGAAAGGTATGAATGTCTTCGACAAGATCTGTTTTATAAAATTTTCCCTCAAAGTTAATAGGCACCTTAGGACACCAGTCAGAAATGTACGGAAATCTTCTTCTGTAGAACACGAGTGATCATCATTGATGGTGGATTCCACGGGGCATCTCAGAATTACGAATCCTTTTGAGTGTGTCCTTTTTGCTTCTTCATGCTGTCTTTAACGACGTGGAGACTATGAACCAATTTTAAGTGCATGCTATGATTTAACACTAGGAGCACTATAATCACAATTGGAGCAACGTCTTGCGTGTAGTTAAGGGGTCAACGCCGAAAATTTGCAATTCTGGCGGTGGAACGAACACTTCCTTAGCTGATCAACTTTTTTCACTGAAAATCAGTGAGTAAAAGTCTTTTTTCCACTGATTTTCTACTTTTGTAGAATTTTTTAATTTTGTAGAACTAATATGTAATTGGACCTTGAAAAAAGTCAATTAGTTAGTGTTACGTTTTGTACAGCTCGCGCCGGGCTACGTGTACATGAGTAGAAACGATTGTAGCGGCGGAGCAATGTGAGAGGAGGATGTGTGTGTGTGTGTGTGAGTGAGCAAAGTCTGAACTTAGACTGGATATGGTGTATTTGCTGTACAGCGTTTATATACACTG
>JAAUXU010018564.1_pt1 | contig 27166 bp, 23 predicted proteins | sample 7278151 | NCBI WGS metagenome assembly JAAUXU01 (sample SAMN14350113, study PRJNA611818) | marine sediment metagenome | isolation source: surface marine sediment (1.8m) | place: French Polynesia: Moorea | collected 2018-08
CTTTTGACCCAGGACAACGTTGGGGGGAAAACTTGGGGGTCTGGGGGGCAGCGCCCCTGGTGGGGGGATTAATGGGGGGCAAAGCCCCCCCTTTAACAAAAAAGGATCACATTTTAGTACTAAAAAATCGCCTAAAAATCAACTTTTCCATCTTCTCGTGCGCTGTACGCTCACTTCTGGCCCCCACTGTATAATGTACAGATATGATACTCTTTATCCTTTGTTTCTTTCTTGTCAATAAAAGGCATATCCGCTCCAACGGCACTGGGGTACAAGGCACTATTGACGTGATATCATGAGACTGGTATAATGAAAATGCTTCTTCGGCACATTTCTTGCAATGCAACTTACATCACTTACCATACAACTTACATCACATCACTTACCATACAACTTACATCACATCACTTACCATACAACTTACATCACTTAAAACACTACTTACGTAACTCAAAATACAACTTACATCACTGAAAAGCTTTTTGCCGCTTAAAGTGCTTCTAAATAACTGAAAAGGCCATTCCATCAGAAGAAATGCTTCTCCGTCATTGAAAAAGCTCACATGTCAACCATACATCGAAGTTGCAATAAAGTTTCTCGCGTGTATATATGAATTTCCTGATTATAAAAAGAGAGGACGCATCACCAATATTTTTTGATGCACCAAAATCACTTCTGGATTTTGCAACCTTGAGTCCCAAGGATAGGATGGATGAGAATGCACGCTAAGGTGACGTCAATGAACTCTCTTGCAACTTGGTTCAACTTGGTTGGACAGGGATGTTTGGGTGAAAAGTACTGGAACCGATCATGGACAACTTTTTCCTAATGCTCTTCATTGGAGTGCCATTGCGCATCTAGGAGGGCCTCTGGAACTTTTTCAAGATATGTGCAAGACTGAGAAACAGACAGTTTTCCAGCTGCCTGAAAGTTCGAAAGAACAAGCAGCGGCTGCTACATGATTACAGTTGCGCCCTCTCACGGCAGGACATTCGTAATATGAGTACCTGATATTGCCTGCAGTTCCCAGCACCATTTTAAGACTGTTCTCCACCTTCATCATCTCGCCAGTCACAATGTCTGAGACATATGAGGTGCTTGGTATCAGTGACGTCAATGGGGTAACACGGACTACATTGACAGCTTTTGAGCCGGAATCTTCACGTGGATTCAGTCATCTAGACAGCGCTCGACGAGACGCAGCATCATGAGATACTTTATGACTGCTTATTCTGATGCCAGAGCACCCCAAGCGCTGCAGCTACCTCAAGAGGGCGCTTTTCAGTTCTACTTTTACCAAGTTACCATCACGGTCCACATTAGTTAAATTTTTGATGTCAAGGCGTTATCTCTTTTCTACAAGACTTGATGTAGCAAGGAGGATTGCAGACATGCGCCAATGGGAGCAAATTGCCTTGACTTGGGGTGAGAGGATCATTCAGCTTATCCTTTGACGCCAATGGTGAGCTTAATGGACATGCCAGTAACAAAGCTGGTGGCTTGGCAAATTCTGTGCTGCGCTTCCTTTTTTCCTTTTTTTTTACGAGGAAGTGACTTTTTTTGGGTGTACTAACTTTGTGGTACTACATATACCACTGAAAACACGGCACAGCATGCTACTGTCTCTTGAGTTGCACCATGATTCACCCAAATCTCTAGGCTTCGCGAGTTGAACTCGTCCTGTGCATCCTAGTGCAGAAGGATTGATTCAAGCAGCAATACAGAACTTACGCTTAACTTGTGGGAACCCTCACTTCAAAACATAACTTCATGTGTCATAAAGCAACTTTAAAAAGAGAAGCTGAAGCTGATCTAGGCAGGTTCTTGTTACAGCACTAATACGCACAGTGGAGCATAGCAAACAACTTATGGTGAACGTAGAGACTTAAACTGCACTTTTATCATTTTTCTACCTAAAAATGATCATTTAGAAGACGTTCTGAATTGTCAGTACAACTCCTTCATTTTGCTAGTATCAGTCTCTCATTTCGGAGCTACATGAGTCATGCAATTGGCCAGTACATAACTCTTGTGCACTGTGCAGGGATTCACCTGGCTTCCTTTAAACCTCTCACTCTCATGCCCCTTGCACATGTGCACCCAGGCTGTGAAAAATGACATTTGTGATTTTTGCTTCATGGGTGACCAGGTACTCTTTGTTCACCATCTCGTCGTAGACCTTTAATGCGAAATATTACCGTGTGATGCTTGAGCAGTGGAGCCACAGAACATGTCCATATAATGCTAATTCTCGTGCACCTGGTTAAGGTTGGGGGTCCTGCGAGGATGTTCTTCGCCCCTGGGGTATCGCGAACCGGCGATGATTCAAAATCCGATCTTCTACCGGGTGTGTCTTAATTAGATGGACACTAATTGGAAGGCATTTTTCTCCATTAATTAGTCAATTCAAGTTTCTTGCTCAAGAGAAAGGTTTTTTCTCACATATTTAGTTTTCACATGCGGCCAAAGCGGCAAAATTCCAACAGCAATTAACAAAACTGCGGATTCATGGCCCAAATTCATCAAAAAGTCATGTGCATTTCTGAGCCAGTGAGACTCCCTCTGCGTTCAGCTGCGACTTCGACATCACCTGCTTGAGGGTCAGAACCTGAACCCTCTTGACTGCATTGTCTGGACGCACATTGAGTAGAAGGCTCGTACCACCCCCGCACTGGAGCACCGACGCTCTCTAGTCCTCTGTCACCCAATAGTGGGCTGTCATTTCTGGTGAAACCATCGTGAACATATGTCCTGCCTTTCAAGCCATGATATATCTTTAAATTGTTATTGACATCTCTGGTAATTCACGAATTAGGTCGTGATGAAATTTGAGTTGAATGTGTCCATCTAATTATGGCACACTCAGTATAGTCATTTCCCCTTCGCCCGTTTGCGCGCTTTTAGAGAGTTTGTGGGAGCTTCTTGCAAAATCCCAACTGGCAGCAAGGCTAAAGAGAAAAGAAATTTACCGGCCACGCTGTGGCCAATGGCCAGGGTTGACACTTTAGACGGTTTCTACAAGGCTGCGTCATAAATGTGGTCATGAAGAATGTATCAATTCGACCTGATGGTTATGAAACCCAAGCTGATCTACCTCTACCAAAGGTGTGCCTTAAAGCGTTGAGCGACATAATGGTACAAGCTGAGCAATTCTCAGGAATACCTAAAATACGATCGTGTAAACTAAGACCCTAAATAGATTTGGTGCTGTTGCTAGAGAAAAGGGCAAAATTTTCCGTGGTTTTCAGGTGCAAGGCCTTAAATCTGGAAATTCTTCTGGGGTCTTTTTTCTCCGGGGGAGCGAATTTGCCTATCCAACGCCTCGGTAGATCTGGCAACTCTGGTTGTGGATCTGTTGACTGCCGATGCTGACAATCACTTTTTCCAAACAGCACAGAAAAAGGAAAGAAAGGATTTTGTACTCCAAGCAAAAAAGATCTCGCCAAGGCAGTTCGATACCGTCTCTCTGTCCCCGTAATTTTCTTCACCCTCATCCGAACGTTCCAAACCGATGGATCGTCTACTCCGCCTCGGCGGGATGGGCGGCGGCGGCGCCGCGCCCACGGACTCTCCTGTGGTCGATACCGCCGAGCAAGTCTACATCTCTTCGTTGGCCCTCCTCAAGATGTTGAAGCACGGCCGAGCTGGTAAGGACGGCATATCCATGCCTTGGCATCTTTTTTTCTCCTCACCATCTAATTCCCCTGCAGGTGTGCCGATGGAGGTGATGGGTCTGATGCTAGGCGAGTTCGTGGATGAGTACACGGTGAGAGTGATCGACGTGTTCGCCATGCCGCAGTCCGGCACCGGTGTCTCTGTGGAGGCGGTGGATCCGGTCTTCCAGGCTAAGATGCTGGACATGCTGAAGCAGACTGGCCGGCCCGAGATGGTGGTGGGCTGGTATCACTCACATCCTGGATTTGGATGCTGGCTGTCGGGCGTGGACATCAACACGCAGCAGAGCTTCGAGGCCTTGTCTGAGAGGGCTGTCGCAGTTGTCGTCGATCCCATTCAGAGCGTAAAAGGTACCGTCATCTGTTTGTTGGATTTCTCTTGGATGTCACCTACATTGTTCAAGATTATGATTCTAGGCAAGGTGGTAATTGACGCGTTTCGCACGATCAACACCAACATGATGGTGCTCGGTCAGGAGCCGCGTCAGACGACGTCAGTGTTGGGCCACCTGCAAAAGCCTTCCATCCAAGCGTTGATCCACGGACTGAACAGGCATTATTACTCGATTTCCATCAACTACCGCAAAAACGAACTTGAGCAAAGAATGCTGATGAACCTCAATAAAAAGTCGTGGGCGGACGGGCTTACCCTCATGGATTACAATGAGCACTGCGATCTTAACAAGGTACGGTTATCTTCACGGTGCTGGTGACTTCAGCTGTCTAGATGCCAATCGTGTCTTTGTGGAAGAAGTGCAGTCTGAGTCGTGACTTTAATCTTTTGATCCATGACCCACTCTCCAAGTAATTCGAGACGTCTTTGTTTCAGGATACCGTGAAGGACATGCTTACTCTAGCCAAGAACTATGACAAGGCTCTGGAGGAAGAAGAAAAGATGACGCCCGAGCAGCTGGCTATCAAAAATGTAGGAAAGCAGGACCCCAAGAGGCATTTGGAGGAGAAAGTGGATGTACTAATGACCACAAACATCGTTCAGTGTCTGGGTGCGATGCTTGACGCAGTGGTGTTCAAATGACGAGGCCCACGTTATTCCACCTGTCCACGCCCACCATATACCTATGGATTTACTGTATTCTGAAACGTGAAATTGAACGAGGCCGTCAAAATTTTTCTCTTTTCAAGGTGTATTTCACAAGTCTTGAGTAGGAGCAGTTTTTGGTACAAGACGTACGTACATCAAAGAAACGAGTACATTAATTGTAATCGAGGCTAACAGAAGACGAGAGTGCCTTGCTTAACAGAGGATTCTGCTGTGTTAGTAAGGAAATACTGCGCGTGCTGCGTTTCTTCCAATATGCGCCCTATCTCATGCGATATTTGTTCTTCTCTTTGAGCTCGCACAGCTCTCCATGAAAGTCGACATCGACCTCGAAATCGAGGTCGCGCTTGTTCCTGTCGTTGGGCCTCATGCGGAAGAAGCCCGTGATTTCTTCGCCCTTCTTAGCCGTGATATAGTCCTCAAGGTAGAAAACAGTCTGCTTCCAGTGGGTGTACGGCGCCTCCGGAGCAGTAGAGAAACCCACGCGCTTGTGACACTTGGTGAACTCAATGTTGAAGAACGTGACTAGAGCCTGCAAAGAAAGATGTCATACTTGTTCTTTTTCAGCCAGTGTTTTCACATGGAGATGCCAACCAGCACGAGATAAGAAACTGCAAATCATGCTTATTAGTTGCACGTCTGGCAGGTCACTCTCACCTGCACATAGTCGTTACGCTTGATAATGAGACTGAAGGCAGCATCAAAGGGAATGTCGTCCTTCGTGCAGGTCTGGATGTCGATCTCTTTCACCAGACAGGAATTGGCCACGACTTGGTTGCGATCGACCACATCGACGAGAGGCTCCTGGAGGGCTACGTTGCGGATGCAAGACATGTCGAACCCGTAGACATCGTCCCACCAGTTGATCTTGTCGTCCTTGTATTGGCGGTCCTCGATCGCCGTAATGTACAAGGTGGCGCGGTCGGGAAACATGAGACCGTTGGGAGCGAGCCACTTGTCCCTGGAAAAAGGAAGAACTGTGTTGGCGCTGCCAGAACAAGCAATTTGATCACTTCATCTGACGCGATCAAGATATTGAATTACTTCAGCAACCAGTGTCGAGGAAGAAGCGATGAGTAATTAGCAGAACTTGAGGATCGTCTTACCTGGCATACAAGACTGTGTCCAGCATGGACTCGTAGAAGAGACAATATCCCATCCACTCGGAGATGATGATGTCGACTTTCTCAACGGGTAGGGATATATCTTCGACCTTGCCGCGGATAATCGTGATCTTGTCCGCTAGACCATTGGTGCTCACGATGGTCTTCGCGTTCTCCACAATGCCTGACATATCCACGCCGTACACGTGCGCGGCCCCTGCCTTGGCCGCGAACATGGAGAGGATGCCGGTACCGCACCCGACATCCAGCACCACTTTGTTCTGCGGGAGAGAGAGTATTTGTGTGTTTACTCGAGCTGAGACTGTTGTTGCATTGAGATTTTTTCATGACGCAACGACTGGATCACAAGAGAATATGAATGCTGATCTGGAAAGGACGCCATTTGGATGCTCCGTATGTTATTCACTTGGCACTCTCGTCACGCTTCCACATGTGACAATTGACTACGTCAATTTCATTGTGATCAAAGTGACGAGTGACTTCCAGCAGTCATATGCCCAGTGTCTAAAAAGATCAACATGGCCGCCAATCATAGTTAATAACGTTCAGTGGTAATGATTGAGATTCCTTACCTTGAAGAGGTGCTTGTTGTGCCACATGGAATTCCGGTAGGTGAGTGTGCGCACCTCGTCCTTCAGCATCTCCTCGTGGATGCCGAAGTGGGCGTACGAGTCGAAGTAGTAGTCCTTCGAGGTCATCTCTTCGGACGTAAGATCCTCCAACTTCTTCTCGCCCTCGGCCGGCTCGCCCTTTACGGACATCTCCGCGGGAGGGGACGCCAGACTCGCCTATGGGAAGAAGAAAGACGCGGAGTCAGAGGCGACGACGCCATTCGGCAACGCTTTTGCACTCTTACCATAACTGATCCGTTTTCTCTCGTCTTGGTCGAAGTCCTACTTGAAGCCGGCGCTTCGCTCGGCGATTACCTCCGATTCGAAGGAGGCTGAGGACCGGAAGAAAAAGACGTGGTGATGGATGCGAGAGAAGACGCGCGAAGAAGCCGAGAGTACAATACTACTACCACGCCACGACCGAGTACCAGAGGAGGAGCTACGAGCTAGTGTGGCCACAGAGCGGACAAAACCTAGAGTCCGCTTCTCCGGCAAGCCAGTGACGACAACCCTTCGGTGCTGATTCAGCTGTCGAAGAACTGTAAATATACCGTGGTACCACCTAGTGCTGCTATGAAAGTGAAAAATGCATCAGAGATGAACATAATATACAGTTTGTTATTTCAAGCATATCTTCATTGATTCTTAGCAGAATAAGCTTTGGCCATTTTGACCACATACCCAGTTATTTATCCGACCTCAGCTCCCTTGCATTTTCACTGCCATGACGGTTCAGATCCAAATTTGCATCTTCCACGATGTCATCATCATCTGCCACATGATGTGCCTGACTCATCTGCTGACAGCACGATAAAGAAGTCAACAGGTTGGTGTTGTCTTGAGGATCTGAGCTTGAGTGATGTTCCATAATATCTTGAACAAATTGACATTTGAAAGTAGCTTCAAGCTGTATGGCAGTAGGATTGTTGTTGGAACCAAAGTGAGATCTGAGGGTACAAAAAAAAAGCTCCTAGTGATCCTGAGATAAATTGTAGGTCAAGATATACTTCATGGGTCCAGCCACAACCAGTTCTTCGTAAATGTTGTGAAGGCTGTCGATGGCACAATAGAATCCCAGAAAGCCAGTCTTTAATCATGATGATAATAGAGGGGTGTCATTAGCCTTAATGAGCTGCTCAATGTATGGCTTGGGCTCCGTAAGGAGGGATATCCATTGATATGCATTAGCTGGCTTAATTGGTGCTTTGAACTTCTGACCAAGAACATTCTTTGAATCAAATACATCAAAGACAGCATTAAACAAACAGATGAACTGAGGAGTAGCCTGTGAGTTTACAAATTCTGGATTGTAGGTGTTCATGCAGGAAATCTACGGCAGATGTGACACTGGCAGACATTGTCGGTGCTGCCAGTTTTACCTTCATTTTGTCATATTCCCCAAGAGCTTTCCGCAGCTTTGTGGTTTGAGCTACTGTGTGGATGAGCAATAAGTAGTAGCAATTTTGACTGCAGGTGAGTGGGTAACTCAAAGATCATGGGGACTGCATTCCATTTGAGATTGTCACGGCTGCTGACTTCCTCAAAGCTGCTCTCTGTGAAGTGTCTCAAACACAAAAAGGAGTATTAGTTGGCTCAAACCCCTCTCAACGGCAATTTTGGACCCAAATGGCTCGCTGATCCGCATCTTTTGGAAAGCTGAAATATTAAACCAACAACAATATGAGACCCCTAATCTTACTGTATAGCAACAAGTCACCAGAATGTGATAAATGCATTACAATACTTTTTTATTTTGTATTTGTCCACTTTTTGTTGATGTATCAGAGACCTTCACATTTAGTATAAATTCCTGTAAAATGTCATATCATGTTTCATTTACGTAGCTCTCTACTTGAGCATGAGTGCAGGGGTGCACCCCCAAGAGAGAAAACTGGGTTAGTCAATAAACAGCCTTGAAAGAAGGAACATCTCCCCTCATTTGGGGTAAGAATACAGCCGATTCTGTAATGAGCAAATGTTACTCAAAAAGAGGAGGCTTCAGGAGGCCCAACTCTGATATTTTCAGACACTTACTGAAATGAGATGTCTTGTGCACAAAGTCTTATGTCACTTTTGCAATTCATCACTGAACAATAAATCATTGCTGTGGTCGTGTGGCCACCAGATGCCTTTTGTTTCCAAATAATGCAGTGTGTGCCTTAGGCTTGTGCTTAAGCTTGCTTAACAACCTCAGCTGGATGACAATCATACAACTACGTGAGCAAATCAAGCCAAGTCAATTTTGGGCTTGAAACACAGGCATAGTATATTTACAGTTCTTCGACAGCTGAATCAGCACTGAACGGCTATCGCCACTGGCTTGCCTGAGGAGAGCAGTCTAGGTCTTGTCTGCTCTGTGAGTGCAGCTAGCGGGGCACCTGCAGCAGCTGAAAGAGGGGAAGAAGAAGCAACACGAGGAGAAGGAGAAGACTCGTCGAAGAGGAGAGAACAGTGGCGGAGGCGGCCACCGGGGGCAGCCCGAGGAACCGGCAAATGGAGTCGGGGTCGCCACTTCTCATGCGTTGCTGTCTTTCAATCGTCTCTGGCCAGGGGAACCAAAAGCATGGTCACGAATCTGGAGGAGACTGACAACCCTGGTAATCTCGTCTACAGGGTCGGCATGCCAGGCGCTTACATGTGAATGCGCGGGAAATTCAAATAAACGTCCCTTAACCTTGAGATAGCAAAATCATACAGAAGGGGTCTGTGATCCCCCACTACCTGCCGTAGTGGTGGATGTGAGGAGTGAGCTCATCACAGATCACCTCACAGATCCCTGCTGTATGATTTTGCTATCTCAAGGGTAAGGGACGTTTATTTGAATTTCCCGCGCATTCACATGCAAGCGCTTTGCATGCCAACCCTGTAGAATGAAGCTGCTGTAGTTGCTGAAGGTTTTGCGGTGCTGCTCAGTGTGTGCGGGCTTTGCTGTGGATTGCCGAGGGAAGGGTCGATGTGTCGAAGTCCATTAAGTGGGACATGGACGTCGCCGTGACGTGAGACGAAGATGCCGAAGTACTTCTGTGACTATTGCGACACATATCTGACGCACGACTCACCGTCAGTGCGCAAAACTCACTGCTCAGGGAGGAAGCACAAGGAGAATGTCAAGTTCTATTACCAGAAGTGGATGGAGGAGCAGGCTCAGAACCTGATCGATGCCACCACAGCGGCCTTTAAAGCGGGAAAGCTTCCAGGAGCACCTGGGGCCGGTGGTGTTGCCATCCCGCCGCCCGGGGCGATGGGAGGACCGCCGCCACGACCGGGAATGGGACCTCCACCGGGTATGCCGGGAGGACCCGCGGGAATGCCTATGATGGGGCCACCCCCGCGCATGCCTCCGGGGATGCCGGGAATGCCCGGAGTTCCTCCTGCCATGGGGATGCCGCCCATGAGGTGAGGCCAATGGGCGGTTCAAAACCCTGACAGCTTTTTTAATATCGTGTCATTCATTTTTCAGGCCACCAATGGGCATGCCACCGGGCGGGATGCCCCCACCAAGCGCCGCCCCTCCCGGAATGGCCGTCATGTACGGAGCAAGATGAGAATTGTTGTAGCTGATTTGTGACATGTACGTGTACTGTATGAGTGACTAGAATACACTTAGTACTTGTGAGAAGACCTGATTGGCCTTGTGCAGAGTACCAGGCGTGGCCAAGACGGGGCTACGGATCTTCTTGGCATTCATGTCCATGCACACTACACCTGTTTACTGTGAGTGTACCTGTGGCTGTGCGTATTGCGACATGTGTATATTTCCTACTCGCATGATCTTGATCCGTACCAAGCCAAATTCTGCCCCTGCCTGTCCCAGCTTCTCAGTGCCCACCGATGTCCGACTCCACGGGCCATAACATGTCTTCAAACTCATCCACTCCGTCGAATCATCAGCGTCAACGTTGGCGCTACAACCTGCCCTTGTCCGGTCCTCCCCATACGCTGGCATGCTGGTCATAACGATCAGGCCGAGGTTCACTCGATCGCTGTTGCTCACGCCATTGCCTTCCTCTGGTTCTTGTTCTTTTTCTTCGTCGTCGTGTCGCTCGTTTTCTTCACGGTGACGCCACCGCCGGCTGCATCGTTGTTGTGCTGTCGCTGGCAGCGAACGGTCTGTGGCAGCTCTTGGCCGAATTCAGTTCTTTTTCCCCCAGCTGGCCTGACAACCGCTCGACGCTGCTGCCGCCCGCCCAAACCTTCCAGCCCCATGCAGACGATGGGCGACGGACCTCCAGACTGCCCGGAGTTGTGCCTTCCAGCCTAGGAAGGACCCGGACGACGCGTGCGTGACCGACTACCAGGCGGCCAGGGACTGCCAGAGTCTGCCTGTGCTTCAAAGGAAGAAAGAAAGCGTCACTCGGAATTTGGGTCTTCGAGGTCTGCGGCGACTCTCACCTGATATCCGCCCCGTGGACGGACGAGGTCGTCGGGCCGAGAGTGACCGGAGTCTACGGTGATTCCACGGGGTCACCATGCAGGTAAGAAAAAACGAATTTAGACGTCGGGTTTTCAAAGCTCCACCCGTCGCTCTCTCCCGCGTTCTTACAGAACGAGGCCCCTGCCTCCCTGGCCATCGGGACGCAGGTGTCGGCCAAGTACAAGGGAGCCTTCTGCGAGGCTCAGGTGCGCTCAGTGGTTAAGCAGGTTAAATGCAGGGTGACCTTCAAGCACGGACTTGGGAGCACCACCCTTAGCGATGAGTACGTGAGAAGAGCCGGAGGCGGCGCTCGGGACGAGGGAGGCGCCGGCGTCCTGCAAGTGGGGGCCACCGTTCTGGCGAGGCACCCGGACAGACAGGAATATCTCGAGGCCGTGCTCAACAAAATCCAGGCAAGTTCTACTTTTCTCGGCCTGACTTGCCGCTGGTACCTGTCTTTGTCGAGTTACCATCTGTTTCACGGAGGTCCGGACAAGAAGAGTATCAGTATCTGACCAGAGAAGGACTACCTGGGCCAAATTTGCCGAAGATAGTGCTAACATGTTGCGCCTTGCAAGGAAGACTTTTGTTATTGTGCCAGGCAGGGATCACGAAATAGCAAAGTTGGAACAGTTTGTTATTTCATTAGCAAATGTTAGAGACCATGACCAAAGTATCAACAGAGACCGAGCTAGTGAGGGAAACAGACTTAACTCTCCAATAGTATCTTATTTTGAAAGAAACTGCGACGCAAAGAAAGCTCTTGCACTGAGCGAATAAGATATTGGTTGCACGAGTGGTGGTCTGTCATTTTGTAACCTCCCAACTGTTTTCTGATAAACTTTGCAGATGGCTTGAAATTCTTTGTCCCTGCACTCATATTTTAGCTTTGTTCCTGTTTTCTGTCTTGAACTAAAATAAAAGCACAGATCTGCTTCTTATACAAGCAGATGTGTCACGACAGTGATCTGTACGGAAACTTTTAGTGAACGGAGACTTTCGTCGCGGCATGGTGGAAAACTTAGCGCAATTCACTCCTATTGCATCCCCATCACTCCTGGAAAAAAGTCCATGCTCCGCGCTATCACAATTGTGATCTCCGCTGAAAGTACTTGAATTTACTGCGAATTTGTCCGTACGTGAACGACAAAGGTAATGTCCCGATAGATATGGGGGCAAAATGCTATGCACTTGAGACATACGTCCATATTTTCTTGATACTCTGGCCTCCATGACCCTTAAGAGAATCCAAAAGCCAGCAATGATAACTAAGTTTTGTTAGGTAAGGAACCCATGCGACACATGAGCAACTGCTTTGAATGCACGCCAAAGGCTGTACATGCAATTGTTGAAGAGAACCTCCATCATTTTCAATTGGCACAGCTGAAAGAAACATCACGGTGTTGCTAAGATGTAGAACTGTGAAGTGTGGTGTTCTGGTGTTAGGTATTTTAAAAAAGTGGACGTGCAACATTGATGTCTGGTCGTGGTTGGATGTACCAAGGATCATGGTTACAACCAACCAAGAGGTATTGCAAGCCCTACCAAGTTGGTTGCTGAGGGATGCTTCTGTAGCGGCAGGTGAAGTGTCTCGGGTGTGTCAACTTCAGTCAGAATTTAAAACTTACCAAAGTGTAAGCAAAATGTTTTCACTTTTCACACTGCCACAGTGATAAGAGAGGTCGTGCATTAACATAATTATCACCATTTTTATTGTTAAGAAATGTTGATCAATGAAGGCACAATTAACTTATGACCAAGTTCTACATAGATGTCTTTATATTTTAACTTTGTTTACTTCTATAGCTCTTCCTTTGCCCTAAAGTTATAGAGTACCGGGGTACATAGAAACTTTTGTTACAAGGGGATATCAAAAAAACTGAAAAAACTTTTTGACGGCATCATCTCTTTTTGGCATAAGGTAGCAAACTTAATGTGCACTCAGTCATATTACAAAAACTAATTTTTTTGGCCGATCTTAACATGAAAAAGTTACATGTAATTTAAATAGACGTATATAGACCAGCTAGTGAGTGCGCATACATTAACACTCCTACTTTTTTGGACGGAGTCCCAGAGCTTACTTGCTAATGTACTTGATTTTCACCCTCTTGTAGTGTGCATGTAGCAGGTTCTCTGTAAATAAGACTCGATCCACTGCAAGCCTGGATTCTTTTAAACGGGAGCATTTGCCAAATGCAAAACACGGGCATTGTAGCAGCTGCTACGTACATTTGACTTACAGCTGCTGAAGTTACAGGGAAAGCAAAAGGCAGAACACTTTAGCAGTGATGGAGACGAGAGTGATGAGGAAAAGGGGAATAACTGACTTAAATCTGGTCGATTGTGTCTGTCGTCTTTGAAGCTTTTTTAAAAAACAAAAATCCTGGTGTCAAGCAACAGCCAGTGAGAGCAGTGCTGAATTGTAAATATGAGCGCCACTTGGTACACCTGGACCTTCAACAATGAAAATCATAAGAATGGCAGTCGGATGAGGGACAGATGGTTAGCACGATGACCACTTTTTTCTACATAAAGGTTGCATGACATGGTAAGCTAATCAAGTCACTTAATGTGGCACGGATCGAGGAAGTTTTGTCATACAACAGATATTGCTCTTCTACTCTTGCGAATGAGTAGAAGAGTGATAATGTATGGAGTGATCCACAGCAGTGCCTTTGTCTTTCTCTGAGGGGTCAAAAATGTCAACTTCACTCGAGTCTTTTTAATGGATAGCAAGAACATGGTACGTCAGAGCAAAACTCCCTTTCTGCTGTAGGCTAGGAAAGAGAATGCAACCATATGGAAGATAAATTAAACACTTTGATTAATAGGTATTCTTGATTTCTAAGTGCTGAAGACAAATTTAATGGCCATATGCGGATGTGAAATGTTCAGTTACAAGAAGGATTTACTACACATTAGCACACTTAAAGGCGCACCTTAGACAGGACAAAAAGTATGCTGTCAGTCATAGTGTGTTCTAACATAGTCCCCCTGTGGGTCAGCCTGTGGTATCCAGGAAATGCCCGGAAAAAGGTGCCAAGTTTTGGGCATGAGCCAGGCAGACCTGAGATTTTAACTAAGAGCAGTTTGATCATCAGGGTAGCCCCATCACAGGTTACTCACACACACCGCCACATTTTCATTCAATTTAAAGTTAAACTGGGACAGGACTGCACCGCACTCTTTGTTGACCCAACATCATCAGGCCCTGGTTGCGGAGCAGTTTCCTGGAATGCACATTGACCAAGAGCCTGGTGTTCTTGCTGCTCATGTATTCATCCAACATGACAGATAATCGGTCTTTCTTCTTCAGAGCAGCTGCCAGTTTTAGACAAATCTTGGCAACAGTGTTGTGGCAAGAGAAGACAGGATATTCGCTTGCCAGAGGGGAATCCTGAATGAACTTACTACCTGAGGTGCCCCTAAAAGTCTTTGCCATATGAGCCAATATGCTCTTGAAAGATTACTTCTTCACATGACTGATACTTTTTGGGTTGCACTTTGGCATTCTTGGTCACATGTCCTCTACTGTTGATTCTTTGGACTCTGACTAGAAGTGCTGGGTCAAGGCTGAGGAGAAATCCCAATGAAGATAGCAATCATTCTTCAGATGTTAATACAAGGCTCTGGTGACCCAGATGTGCCTGTATTGAATCTTACAGGGGCCACAGGGTGCATAGTTGCTACCCTCTGACAGGTGGGTGAAGAGCTCCTGGACAGTTCAGTTTTTCATATTCAAGTGATATTTAGTGATATTTATTTATTCATCTCACCTAAGCTAACCTGAGCTGCTGTATCTTGTTGAATAGAAGCACGAGGCTACTTGTCAAGCCATATTCTTTTCAGAGGTCTGCTGTTAAACTAGCCTATTTTCCTGTCCAAAGGTGGACAGATTTTCTATTAATTTTAGGTCAATGTAGAATTTCCGAGCAGTTTAAGATGTCATTTAAAGTTTTTAGTCTTCAGATCAATTACTGTAGCTTCAACAACTTGCTCTCACGACTAACTCATTTGTGTGTGGTTGCTGCAATTTAAACAATGTCTCTTTCAGGACGGCTGCTGTTCTCGAAAATACAGTAAATCTGACAAGGTGACAAAGTCCTGGACTAGACAAGCTACTCTTATGCAGAAGCAGGCAGGCTGATGTACTCTTCACAAGTTCAGATAGAATTTGCCTGCCTTTGGCACATCTTCTTTATGCTTCTGGCAGCTCCTGAAATTTTACCGAGGTACGAGGGAAATTTGCAATATAAAAAGTACGTCCCCGACCCAGTGCACACTTCCGGAAAAATTACAACACAAAAGTTTTGTATTTGACCAGGTATTCACGCATTATTTAATGAAAAAGATAAAGGAAGCTTTTACTCGTAGGTTTGCTCTTAGATCTTGTTTGGAACTGACCATTCAATTCGCATGAGCTCTTAATATGTGGTAAACGGATGTTCCAGATGATGTTTAAATCAGGTGTGACTCACTCCAGACTTTCACTCGTTTGTGGTACACATTGACTTGAAGCTGGGTATCTATATTAGAATTACATGCTGGACTGGATATAACCAGGACACCATTTTATTTGAATGCACTATAGTAGGATTTCATGCGTTTGTGCCAAAAATCAACTTGGGTGGAGTGAGGTGAGATGAAAGCAGGTGAAAATGGGTGAGCACCTTTACCTGGAGCAACCCGTCTAGCTGAGGCTCAGTGACGTCAATGCCAAGAGGGAAGGCACATATACGATCAATCGGCCAGAATGCTTAAACTACCTCATAGATCTGGAGAAGTGCCTTTGTGTGGGGCTGTGTGAGATGAAGTGGGACACGTTAGAAAAGCATCGTATACTTTAGGGCCAACAAGATGAAAAATGAAAAAATGGACTGTACAGCCGAAAAATCTATAATTCCTCATAACTTATCTCCGCAGGACCAGAGTCAGTACACAGTAGTATTCGACGACGGAGACATCACGACCTTAAGGCGCAACGCCCTGTGTATGAAGAGCGGGAAGCACTTCAATGCCAGCGAGTCTCTTGATAACCTGCCGCTCACTCACCCGGAGCACTTTAGCACGCCTGTGGGGACGGGCGCCGGAGGAGGCCCCGGTGCGCGGCGTCGCAACAAAATTTCGGCCGCCGCGTCGACCCCCGACAGCGACGTCGATTATGAAAGCTTCTCCGAGAGTGAGGATACGAGGGGAGGTGGCGGAAGTGCCGGGGGCGGCGGGTCGGGTCAACAATCCGCCGGTTCCAGCCCTTATATCTCCAATATTGGTCGAGTCGTGTGCGTGGAGAACACGGAAAAGAAGAAGTCCTCTCGCGAAACGTGGTTTCCAGCACTCATAGTGGCGCCCTCAGCTTCTGACACGGTTAAGATCGATACCAAGGAGGAATTCTTGATTCGATCTTTTAAGGACGGAAGGTACTACACTGTGTCAAAGAAGGACACTACCAGGTTCCACCGTGACGTCACAAAGAAGACTGAGAACTCTCATACTAAAGACGGTATGTAATGAGTATCACCTCGAAGGGGTAATTGGGCTACATCACTAAATGCTTCATTTATTTCGCAGCCGTGGAAAAGGCCATCAACTTCATCGAGAAGGATGAGCTGCCAGCTCACTGGGACAAGGAGCAGTTGTTTCGTATGGCCGACGAAAGCGCTACAGAATCGTCAGAAACCGATGACAACGGCCAACTCGAGGACGACGATGACAATGATGAATCTCCGGAAGAAAAGGATCGCTTGGTGGCGGAACTGTATAAGCACATGGAGGAGCGGGGGCAGCCCATTAACAAAACTCCAAGTATCGGCAACAAGGACGTGGACCTTTATCGCCTCTTCCGTCTTGTCTACCGCTTGGGGGGCCACACTCGAGTCACCAACAACAACTTGTGGCGGCAGGTCGCTATCAAGTTGGGTTTCGAGACAACGTGGTGCATCAACCAAGTTCGTATCCACTACAAACGGTACCTGCAGAGCTTCGAAGAACTAAACCGTACTTTGGGATGCACCATGCGAGTGAATCCTCCAAGGTCCAGGAGACCCTCCGGTGTGTCTTCTGGTGGTGGAGGTGGCGGAAGATCCGTCATCAGGGGAAAGCACCGGTCAGGTGGTGCTTATCAGTCATCAGGGAAAGGAGGATTGAGTGTCGTTGACGAGGGTAGTGACAAGTCCAGTGTCAGTTCACAGGATGACAAGACCGAAAGCCCGGTCTTCACGTCCTCTGAGCGTTCAAACAGTTCTGAAGGACAAAAGAGGCATTTAGAGGAAGCTGTGAAGGGCACGGATGAGGACTCCGAGGATTCTGCTGGGACTGGTGTCAACAAGAAGGGCAAACACTTAGCAGACAGGAGTTCTATTATCAGCAGTTCTTATGGGCTGGTTAAGGTAATACACTTTATGAAGGGGGCGGAGAACAAATCATCGTCGTCGTCTTCGCCGCCTAGTAAAAGAAGCCGTAGCTGTGGAGCAGCTTCAGAGGAACAGCAACCTCAGCCTAACTCTGGCAAGATGACGACGCGGCCACGACGCGACTCGACCTCGAGTCTGGCTGCGGCCATGCAGGTCAAAGCCCAAAAGGACAACATCGGCGACGATGCTCGCAGAACTATGATACGATTGGACAAAGACAAAGAGACGGAGAAGGAAATCAAAAAAGTACAGGAGAAACCTGTTGTAGTTGAGACGACTGCCCATCAGCAAAGTCAAGGCATTGCTCCTGCTTCCAGCCAGGAAAAGCCTAAGGAAGTGGGGACGAACAGCAAGAAGGATAAGGGCGAGGCTTTGGCTGCAGAGAAACAACAGCTAACACCGCCTTCTCATGGTGACAAGAGAGAGGCTCCTGCAAAAGGTGAAAAGCGGGAGGCTTCTGTAAAGGGTGAAAAGCGGGAGGCTTCTGTAAAAGGTGAAAAGCGGGAGGCTTCTGTAAAAGGTGAAAAGCGGGAGACTTCTGTAAAAGGTGACAAGAGGGAGGCATCTGCAAAAGTTGATAAGAGGGAGGCATCAGCAAAAGTTGACAAGAGGGAGACATCTGCAAAAGTTGACAAGAGGGAGGCATCTGCAAAAATTGACAAGAGGGAGGCATCTGCAAAAGCTGACAAAAAGGAGGTACCTGCAAAAGGTGACAAGAGGGAGACTTCTGCAAAAGCTGACAAGAGAGAGACTTCTACAAAAGCTGACAAAAAGGAGGCACCTGCAAAAGGTGACAAGAGGGAGGCATCTGCAAAAGGTGGTAAGAAGAAAGTGGTGAAACGTAAGGTTGGGGAGAATGAGGAAGATGATGGACAGCAGGTCGAGGAAGAACAGCATTTGGCTTCCAATGTGGAGGTGCATTTGGGGGACCGCCTCAAGGTCTTCTACAAGCTCAATACTATCTACGAAGCTAAGGTGATTAAGATCCAGGAGAGGCCTGACGAACAGTGGCCCAGGTACATGGTTCACTATCAGGGGTGGAACGCGCGTTATGATGAATGGATCAAGAGGTCAAAGATTGCCGAGAATATGTCCTGGAACAAAGGAAGGGAGAGACAAAAGCAAGGGGGACCGGAGACCAGTAAGGCACCGACTACTACACACCCCTGTGAGGATTCCAACGGGAAAAAGGATCAGAGAGCCGCAAAGAAAGAGGATAAGAAAGAAGCGCCACCGTCCACCAGAGAAAAAGTAAGTCCTGACTTATAATGTTCGTAAGTACGCACCACACAGTATGATTGCTTTCTTTCAGACTGTGACAAAGGCGAAGGGCAAGACTGGCGACACTGCGCCAACGTCCTCGTCGTCCCGTTCTGGTACTCCGTCCCGCAGTAGTGGCTCTCGCACCAATTCGCCAGCTCTAAAGCGTCAGAGCAGTCGCACCTCTGTCAAGAAGGAATCCGAAGAGAGTGACGGCGAGGACTCTTCGTCCACCGCGGAAGAAACATTAGGAAGTGCCCGCAAGAGTGCACGCCTTAAGCGAACTGTTTCAGGGGCAACTAGAAGTGCTGCAAGAAAGAGACCACCTTCAGCCTCGACTACCAAGGATGAGAGCGAAACGGAGGAAGTTGACATCGAGAAAGACTTCGCTGCCTCAGAAGCGTCTCCACCTCCGTCCAAGGCGAAGCGAGGCAAAAAGTCCACTACGCCAAAGCCTCAGGATGATGGAGACGACAGGTCCGAGGAGGCTCCTGAGGAAAAGAGAACGACTCCCCTGAGGGCTGCCAGGATGGCACCAAGAGAACGCGTGTCCACTAGGCAATCCAGGAAAGGACACAGCAGCAGTAGTAAGTCCAAGTCCGAGGATGAAGAAGAGGATCTTTATGCCTTCAAGGAGCCAGAGCCATTCGAGGAGAAAGGGGACTCAACTAAGAACAGCAAGCAATCAGGATCTCACCAACATCAAGCTCTCAAGAGGTTGACAAAGGAGCTGCAGCAACCTGAATGTGAGAAGAAAAAAGGCAAGGAAGCTGTCCCGGCGACGACTTCAACCAGCGGCGCCACTAATGTCAGGCCCAAGGTTAACGTGAGGTCTGACTCTACTGATTCCGGCTCCGACGAGAGCCAGAAGCGCACCCGTGGAAGTCAGCGACCACCCAGAGTAGCCAAATCGTCGACACACCAGGACGATACGTCAGAAACTGCTCCTCGCAGTAAAGTGCCAGTAGAAGCTGAAAAGAACGTTAAAGCCGAGGAGGTTGAAGTGCCACCTCAGGAAGAGGTCGTCAAAGTGGAGAACGTGAAAGAGGAGGAGGCCAAATCCAAAAGCGAGACGATCGAAAAAGAAAGTGAAGAAGCACATAGTGAAGGCAAGGGATTATTGCATATGACGAAGAAGCAAAGTGAGCTGTTTCCTTTTTTGTCGGCCATTAAAGGTCAAGGTGATATAGTTAGGTCTTCAACTGTTCCCAACACGAGGTCATCATCAGCACAGCAGGTCGAAGAGACGCCAGAGGTGACGTCGACGAAGACGACGCCGTCAAAGTCTGTGGAAGAGGGCGTAGGCGGCAACTGTACCAAGGACGCCGCTGCCACCCGCACCGACGCCGACGTCAGTAGAAAGACAAGGTCGCGATCTCAATCACCTCCTCCGAGTAGAGATACTACCTCTGCCAACGGAAAAGCCAACCCTAGGCAAAAGTCGAGGAAGCGCAAGACGCCCCGCAAACCACGCAGCTCGGAGCTGGTCGGGTCCGAGTCGGAGTCCGATCTTAACTCAGAAGAAGATGGTGCCAAGAAGTCAGAGGCTGTAACTGGACCCACAATCACTTCCTTACCGGCAGAAGTAGGTCATCCCGGTAAGAAGAAATTAGAAGACTCTAGTGAGGACGACTCGTCTTCCTGGACCAAGAAGCGTCGAAGTAGTAACAAGAAAGAAGATCAGCAAGAACATGACCTTGATTTGGCTTGCGGGGAGACGATCCCTGGCAGTCCAATGCATCCCTCGTCCACCGCTACGCCACAGGTGTCTGGGACAACCGTTGGCGTACAAGAAGATTCCAGGTGCTCTGGAACCAGGCTGGAGATGCCTTTTGCAACCGTACCTGAATCAGTTCATGGACCAGCTCCTCAGTCTGTGTCACTCGCGACAACGGGGACAGCCAGCTCAACTTCCTCGTCCAATGTCACATCGACGACAATCATGCCTGCCTCTCTGCCGCCAAGGAAGGCGGCTCCGACTACATTCTCTTCAACCAGTCCCGCAGACGACCTCGTCGATGAGACCTTGGACAGCTCCAGCGCGTCGCAATCGCCACAAGAAACAACGAGACCGCCAGAGGGGTCGAAATCTCCAGCAGAATCATCAGAATTGGACTTGGAAAGCGTCAAGGCGGGCAGCGAGGACTCTCGTCAGGACGTAGAAGGCGGCGACGGCGCATCTGGCAGTGGCGTTAGCGGAAGTGGTCGGCGGACAACAGTCGCTGCCACTCGCCGGCGCGTAGCTGCGGGAGGCGCCGCACCTTCCGCTGCACCTTCCACCGCACCTCTTGCCTCGTCTTCGAGTTCGACAGTGCCAATAGGAAAGAGGCGGCGCAAGCCTCGCGAGGCCGCCATCCGTGGAAGCGGAATAGTCGCTGGCGGTCGTGGCAGCCATGGTAAACATGGCTCAAGCAGGTTTGGCCTCGAGACCGATATTTCGGAGCCACATCCACATCACGATCCGATGTTCGCCTCACTGGAGTCGCTCTCCCACGAACAATTTTCTGAGCTGGTGGACAGGATGAGGAAGACTTCCAAGCACAAGTTTCTCGTACCATTCGGTATGTATTGAAGTTATTCTTAAAGTATTGACCGACTTTTCTCATCTCCGGGTTTCCTTCCAGATCCCAACAACTTGGGCGACCCCAAACGCATCGCACAGATCCAACAAAGCATGGAGAAGATTCGCCAGCGCCACAGTGAGCTGAAGCGCGAGGTGGCTCAGATGGAGCGTAAGAAGAAACGTGCCCGCAGGAAAGAGCGAGAGAGGGTGGAGAAGGTGGAGGTGTTGGAAGAGAACCAAAATCACAGCGAGAGGAACGCGTCGTCGTCATAACTTGGCTCTTTTACCTTGACAGTACAATAACTCCTATTTCAGCCCTAGGACAAAGAGCAGAAGAACGAGACAGTCCACTGGCATTGAAAGTCTTTCTCGCTGCTCAATTTTCTCAGGCGAATGTTACCTAATTATACATTAGTCCATAGGCTTGCGATAAAATGAATCCCATAGGTCTTGTACGTATGCACGGAACTATTTTTAGGTTCCTGATCGTTCCTTTTGTTGAAAGGATTGAATATTTTGAGAATCCAGTCAAAGTCAACATGTCAACAGTGTTTGTGTAATGTCTGGAAGTCATATCTGTAGCCCACTCGGCACCTTGTACTGTTGTTGCTGCTACTGACAAGCTACGATGGTGTTACCAACGGCGACGGCAGTAAGAGCAGCTATCTGATGAGGCACGAGTCTCGAACAAAAGTTCTTTTTCCTTGGAAGAAAGCGGCTTGAAAAGATGGACGACAATGGTCGGTCCCTCCCTTCTTGACATTGACTCTCCAGCTCGGCACGCGTGATGAGGACGTCAACTTCAAAGGTATTCTTCCATCACACTCTTGGCGGTGGCGTGGGTGGATGTCCGGACCTCCGAGTGTTCTCAACACTGTCTAGCCGATTATGGCAAGTGTATGTAGGAATGCTTCTGACCGACTGAGTACCAACAAGTTCACGTCATGTCAGTCCACCGACGTCGAGAAAGACTGGTCACGGGTGTAAGGATTCGAGCGCTATTTTTAGGGATCCTGGAAAGGCCAGCTGCTTACAACATATTTCTTTACCTTGACTATCCCTATTACTCATTTATAATTTTAGAGGTGTCGAAGGCAGCCTCTACTGGCGATGCCCGCTAAATTTTGGAAGTGAAGAACTAACGAGTGAAGCAACTAGAGAAAAAAGTACCTTCTCAGTGGTGAAAAGTTGCAAGAAAATGGGGGTCGAATATCCCCAACAAATATGCATGAGTGAAACTGCGAATTGCCAGTTGCTAAAAGCCGGTCAAGAAGTCAGCACAGGATCCTTGCCGTAAAAACGACATATATGACGACTCCGTCTCTTATATCTGGTATGTTCCTTAATTCCTGGCAACAGCTAAAGCAAGTACATTGGACAGAGCATCTCTGCTCCAGTACAAAAGACCCCTGCAATTTTAAACGTGTACAGTCTTAGGACATATTCAGCTCTCTAAAGAGGATGAAACCTGCCACACTGTGGCACAAAATTAATGGTCTCTCGCAAATCATGATCCAGCTTGACAGCATCGCACTAGCTTAAATATTCTCCTTTATCAAGATTTCACGTTTCTTATGCACTCAACCTCTGCTACATAAAAGTACAGGTCTTCAGGGCACCTCTCTTGAGGTGCTTGTGGCGTGCCTTGTGTTAGAGATAAGCTGACATGAAGTAATACGAAGTTGTTTGGAAGGATTTACAAACAAAATTCATAGCTCGAGGTTTTCACATAAGTTTATACTAAGTATTAGTAAGTTTCCTTTGACCGCGTAAAGCCAAACAAAAGTTATCATGTAGACCTTATTTCGTTTGTGCATACAGACTGTGGACAACTTGGGGAAAAATACTTCAACTCAAAGTCTTTAGAAGAACTTAACTTAACGAGGAAATAGTGGTGGCGTGACTTCCGCCTGCGTCGTGAATGCAAAGGACAACGGTTTGAACGATAAAAACGTCGATTCCAGCAACGTTAATGCATTTCATTGCAGTAAAAACTCTTTCACACTTGTAAACAACAAATTCAAACTTGTGTGTCCCAGATGCTCACGTACCAAGATAATGCGATGTATTTTTGAAATTGTGTAACTCTGAATCTCCATTCTCACTTGGACGAGCGGCCAAATCTATAGGTACTCTTCTGCGGAATATCCGAATAAGTCAAAGTCTCCTTTATAGAGCTTCAACAGTCTCTCCTTCTGCTCCGACGACAAGGTCTTGAAGTATTCCAGCGTCCTGTTGTCCTTGTGTGGTACCGAATTCAAAATCAAATCAGCTTCCTGCATCGGGATGAACTTGGTGAGGTTGGTGGCGCGGAAGACATAGCTGACATCCTCATCGAACTGTTCCACTCTGCCAATGAAGTCGTATCGGAGCTGGCAGAAGCCGCATCTTGCATACTGCGGCCGCCAGTGCACGTCCAAATTTGAGCACCCCACGGCAGACGGGCCGCCGTCGCCATCACAGCCAAGCTTGTCTGCCTGGCTCAGAACGTGTGCGACGAAATCGGCAAAGACTGCACCTTCGCCACCAAGTCTGTTGGACAGGCGAACGTAGCCGTGTCCGCCGTTGTAGAGCACCTTATTCTCAAAGGCAGAGACTAATCTGAAATTGCATTTCTTTAACTTTTGGCTGCAATGACCAAAGCAGATCTACGAGCTGTCAAAGTTATCGTCCTTGTTGTCTTTCTTGGGACAGGACAAATTGCCATTATAGGTACAGGGCAATCCTGAGGCTTCGAGAATTGTCCTCGTCCTAATAAGTCACGTTCTCGTTGCTCCTTACCTGCTAAAGGGATGTCTGACAAACGAAAATGTGAAGATTTCTTCTCTGATTAGGAACTCGTCAAGTTCAGCTACACTTGTGAGGCCCATATTTTGGGGATTGAAGAATGGTGGCACATGAATGTGAAGTAAATGATTGTCCTCCCTCCAAGCCCGTTTTTGGGCCCCAGACGCAGGCGATAGAAGCAGAAAGTGATTCAACCACGTCGAGGTCGCTGCCTGTGGAATGTGAGCGTGTGCATGACATTGCGTAAGTGCATATTGCAATGAGACCAACCTTGGCGTGCCTACAGAATGCGATCTTGTGCGTGGGGTCCACCATCATAATGACTTTCTTTATGGACATCGTCAGGCTACTTCCTCGAGCTTGACACACACGATTGATCCTCGTGCGAATCTCCTCCTGCTCCAGAGCCTTAGTCTCTGACCACATCTGTCCTCTGTGAAGAGTCTTGTCTCCCACTTCGCTAATGCCGATGACATCTTTATCAGTGACAACGGGATTCTCGTCTGTTTGGTCGTAAACTTGGTCCACGTAGTAGAAGGATGGAGTTATGTCCATGGACTCGTAAGAACTTGAAGCAGACGAATCTGTCTGAGACTGTGAAGTCCAGAGAGATTGGCTGACAAAGAAGAATGTGAAGGTGAAGCAGGAAAGCAGAAGCAGCAAGGGTAGGGAACCCCGAACAGTCATCCCCCGGCCTGAGGTTGAGAACGACGACAGCATATCACGGTCAGGACCTGCCTTGGTTGAGAAAGACGTTTATAAGTGATAAGCAAATCCAAAATTGTGTGCAATATTCGCCACTCTTCAGAAGTTGCGAATCTACCGATCTGGGGTATGAAAAGTAAAGGAAAAGATGCCTGACACTTACATAACAGAATCCTGAAGTATCCTTGAAGAATGGGCAAGAAAGTTGGACTGGCGATTAAACTTTTCCAGCACGACTTACGAGACCAGAAGGACACCTGCATATGATATGCAGAAGAAACAACCATATTCATACTGTTGTTATAAGAATTACCGTAATAAGAGGTGGAAGTGACACTTAATAATGTCCGCATAAGTCTGTGGAGATTCTCCACGCAGGAAGTACCCTCAATCCCCTTTCCTCATGGTGTTGAGCGTGGCGTTGCCATAGGTTAACGGAGAACTGTCTGCAATAATAAGCACCTTACGTAGAGGGAACAGGAGGCCAAAGTTATGTGACGCTGAATTAATTGGTGATCATTTAGCACTGCTTGTATGGGGGGAAGTAATCAAGACCTAAGGGTGATCCTCACACAAGCGACTCTTCACACACGCATATAGAATGTGGGAAGTGCGTTGTTGCACTTTGAAAGTAAACAAAATACGCATATTTTGACTGGGACTGGGAGTGAAGAAGCAAACAAAGCGTTACTGATCTAAAAATGCAATGTTTACGTTTACTTCTGGAAATTATTTGATGTATCCAGTCCACCATCTTCGAGTATCACACGTCTCTGCACTGCTTTAACCTGTTACCTCAGTGTCACGCCGCACTGTCCGCATCCTGTACAAACAGTTTGCTACACAAACAAACTTACAGAGACAGTTTTTGACTCTTTCACGAGTCACAACTCGTGTACTCCTACGTCGGCCACTCCCTCCTCGCCGTATGCGAACTCCAAGGCTGCTGACATTTAGGTGCGTTACTTGGGCGCCGGAGTTTTCCGCCACTCTCTATTGACGCTTGCGTCACGTGGAAGAAGTTTCCGGCGCTCAAAAGATGTACTTCCGATTAAGGTGGACTCAATGGCCCTTACAAACACAATTAGATGTATCACGTGTGCGTCACCACTACAATCGTGCAACTGTGGGGAAAGCATTCACTGGCCGGAGGTGGTGGTGTGTGTATGTGTGTGTGGGGGGGGGGAGACCTTGGCCCAAACATCGTCCGTCACCGCCACCATAGCACAAGGGGCAGTCTGCCCATGGTACCTGGCCCTTCTTCAAGCGCATCCGCTGGCGCTCACGGCCTTGCGCACTTCACACGCGTCCGAGCACGAGCACACGCATGCGCACGCGCATCTTCTACTCTTCGTGGGGTCCTTGAGAAATGATTTCGCCTGAATTGTCGCGACAACCATTGACAATCGATAACCGAGACTCTTTTTTCTGCATCTTCATGCCTTTTGGCTGTGTGTACAAAAATCACTATCTTCTGTATTTGTGTTTATGGCAGACCAAGTCAGATCTCTTTCGCCAGAACTCACGCTTTGCCATGAATAATATGATCCTGAGAAGAAGGTGCAAAACCTCCTATATTGCTTGCTGAAAAAAAGAAGAAAAAAGTAGGCAGTAGCAGCTTCAATAGAACAATTAATCATTGATTGGCATCAGTAGCGCGGAAAAAGAGTTGCTGAGAATGAAATGTACCATCAAATCTCACCTTGCGTGAGAGCAGCCATTGATCCAGCACGGCATGTCTGACGTGAGACATGAGGAGGGATCTTTGTTTACTTGACTTTAGAAGAACTTGCTCTTTTGGGCCCTTGGAAGAGCGCGGCCTCCCGGAGGGATGCGCTTGCCGCGGGCAAGGTCAACCCGGAGGCTTTGCTCTCCACGGTGGGCACCCCCGTTGGGCAGAAGAGCGTCAGAAAACGGGGGCCTCCGGGGGACCGAGGATTGGCATAGAGAGACGACAGGGAGATGTGTATGGGGTGCTGCGCCACCAATGCATACTTACATATTGTGAGTACATTTAAAACAGGTGGAAGAAAGGCAGTTCAGGCAGCAATGACATGCGCCATCGGGAGTGTCACATGTCATCACTGCTTGCGCGTATACGTAGCGCAAACTTTGCACAGCATCTCTGGGACGCTGTTTTTACACACATGGATATGACAGTCCTGACCTTTGCCAGGCGCCAAATACGCATGTACAGGATGAGGGGAAAGTCCTTTTCTACATTTATTGACTCTTGTTCTTCAGAAAGTGTCAATGGGATTCCGCCTCAACTTGCAGAGAGGTAAATTGGTTCTTCCTCACTTTGTCGTCGCCTTCCCATAGAACAGATCTTTCCTCACTGCGACTTTTCCTAATTGACCTCAGCAGATGCGTTATCCAACTTTTTTTTCTCAGTTAAGCAGATGTTATATCACTTTGTCCAAGGGGTGTATTTATGCGTGCCACAAAATAACTTGGTGTGCAGTACCCATGCTTGCTTTGCAGTAAAATTACTCACTGTATGGTAGGATAGGGATTTATTTCCTTGAGCAGTAAAATGATTTGGTGTGCAGTAA
>JAAUXU010134701.1_pt1 | contig 27165 bp, 27 predicted proteins | sample 7278151 | NCBI WGS metagenome assembly JAAUXU01 (sample SAMN14350113, study PRJNA611818) | marine sediment metagenome | isolation source: surface marine sediment (1.8m) | place: French Polynesia: Moorea | collected 2018-08
CTGTTTTCATCATGCAATTCATCTTTATCATTTGGAGCCCAAGATTGGTGCCAAATGAGGAGCAAAGACTGATGTCAATTAGTCAAGAAGGTGGCAAAGATATTTTTTTTTGCTTCTCATCAATTTCTGCCATTTGAGTATTCTCACATTTGCTTTAGAAAAAACAATACATTTGTACCGAAACGGTCCCCCCCCAGCCTTTCACATCATCCTAGAGCCCCGCCCAGATAGGGTTAAACACAGAATCGGGCGCATGTCGCTACTTGTTCAGACGGACATTTATAATTAAAACATAAGTATACAGGGTGGGCGAAAAGTAACTTCCCCCTGAATAGTCGCTATTACTCAGTCAGTGCAGGATGTACGATGGCGTAACGGTGCAATGCATCTCACATAAGCATGGCTTTCCTTCATCAGGTAACTTTTTGCCCATTGAAAAATATAAGAAGAAAAGCTTGCAAACTTGCTTGGCCATAACTCACCTGAGTCGGTCCGATTTTCAATTTTCATTTTTGTTTGCAACAAGACTTTGGGTCTCCTCTTCACAAAGAGGTCGGTCATGCATTTGTAGGTCTTACACAGCCTGAGTAATAAAGATCTGGTTGGACGAGGTCACTGTTGCTCCACCACGAGCCACAGTATCAAGGAATTACTGACTTACTCTCCTACGAAGAAGATACACTTCTGATGGTCCTGGCATTCCTGAAATAAAAACAGTTGGTCAGATTGCGGATAGTTGATAGTTGATGCCTATGACTTCCTGTAACGGATTCCATCAATGATCCATATCGCCCGTCTGAGAGGCTTCTGCAGGAAAGTCTCTTGTCTGGTGTTGTTGCTTCACAAAAAAAAACGAAGAAGACATTGGCGAGTCACCAAAAATGGGACCTCAGGAGTCAATCACACTGTTTGACAACCTTTCCTTTTGCAAATAACCGAGTCAAAGGACATTAATGGTAAGCGAACCGATTGGACAAATCACACATTCTTAGGAGAGAGCGAGAAAAGTCTGGTTGAGGACCTGATCGGAGCAGCAGGTCTTTGTCTCCGTCGCCATGGCTTTCATGGCTGACTTGAAGTCCTTGTGTCTGATGAGCTGCCTGCAAACCTTCTGGTCAATGAGGCTCGAGTAGGGAAGCTCCACACACTAAATAGGCGTAAAAGTGACAATTCTTTCTCTAAAAAGTTGCTGCCAGTCAAGCAGAAAGGTTCCCTTGCCTTGATCCCTTGGTTGGTGCCGCACTGGTCCGTCTGCTCGCAGGTGATCGTCACGCAGTCCGAACCGACGCACAACGAACCTGAAGAGCAACATTAAGAAATGGATAGGCTTGCAGACGACATTAATGTAGTGTTTACTAGGGAGACTAGACTTGCACAGAGAAAACCCTCTAACTATGCCTCAAATGCAGATCCAGACCAAGTTTAGGAGGACTATTAGGATCTGACTGAGATCTTTTAGGACTACTCAATGACTTGAAACCAACACAAAGGACTTAGTTTAGCACAAATATTATATTCTTCTACTTGGAGGGGACACACACAAGTTACCATACAAGAATTAAAGTGGTTAGAACCAACAATGTGTACCTAGCCAATCTACAAGTGAAAGGGAATGATTTCCCCAAACTCAACCAGTCAGTGCAGGAAGAAAAGAGTTGGAATAGGACAGTAAGCCAGATGAAGGGCTTGGCAGGCCCTTACCATGATCCTGGGACTGAAGGAGTAGGCCTAAAGGCAGGCGAGGCCTAGCGAGGCTTGTAGAAGGGCCGAGGAGCCAACAACAGGCTGAAGGGGGTAGCCCTTCCAAGCCTGAGTGAATGGAGTCACTTGAACTGAAGGGAGTACCCCTTCCAAGTTCACTGATAGAATGAAGATTTGCAGCAAATTTCCCTTCTTTTATATCCCATCTCCACTAAATAGAGACTGTGACCAGCCATGCTGACCCACATGTAGCTTGAGCTTCCCTCCCTTCCTAATGTCCCTCCCTGTGACCCTGACTGCAGAGCAGCTGCAGGCCTCCATCACCCTCTCCTGAAGATTTTCCCTCCACAACAAAGCCTCATAAAGGAACAATAGAAGACACAGGCAGGACAGAAGAAGGTCAAAGAAAAGGTGGCGACACAGACGATCTATCTCGCTAGTAAGTTAAAACTCAATCACATGTAGTCACTACGTAAGTTTTCTCCTTAGTTTTCTTTCCTTTTTTTACCTGAAATTCCGCAGTCTACTTATAACGCACTTATAAGCAGGCTGCTGACTCTCGGTACTCTTCGGTCTTTTAGATCAGACCGATCCCGGCTCCCATTGTTTTGAGGGGATGCGGTCGAGATCATGACCTTTTTCTGATGAGGTCCGGATGGGTTGAAATCGGATCGACCGATCCTTTATTTCTGTCACATTCCTCAATTTACCCATCCTCTTGGTGTCTGATCCTCACTCTTCAAGACGACGAAGTCGGGGTGGTTGTCGAGGGAATCAAATTCGATGTGAGGTTTGTCAGTCACATGTTCCAGGTAGCAATAAAAGATGCTTTCACAGCTCCAGGAGATATGGAAATGGCACTTGGGAAGTGGATCAAGCTCACCAGCGTGGTTCACAGTTCGTTGGCAGGCTCAAGAAGTATCTTAGCCCCAGATGGTCACACTCAGTCTGCGCAAAACCCATCATTGATGGATTCATCATGATGGTTGCAAGTAGCAGTGGAAAAGCAATTCCCTTCTGTGATAAGAAGAATTGGACTGTGGGCAAGTATCACGACCACAGAAATGACGGCTACAGGGTATACACGATAAATCCGGACAAAATTAAAATCACTTCAGAACCAATTTATTTGAAGAAATTATAGATTTTTTTTCATTGTGGGCTAGCCCAAGGACCAGAGAGAGTATTTATTCAATGTGGCCACCCTCGATCTCGATCACAGACTTGATCCTTGATCTGAAAGCTCTACATGATTTGGTGACTCCTACAGGATCCATGGACCTGGCCACCTTGGTAATGGAGCACCTCAGGCTGTTGCTGCTGTTGTGGTGGGTCACACACGCGTCCCCCTCCAACCTCCCCTCCAAATAGTAGTCACATGGGTTCAGGTCGGGGCTGTTGGGGGGGGGGGGGAGGGCAGACAGACACAGACCAGAAGTGTGGCACATTGACCTAAGACCATCCTGGATGACACAGGCTTTGTGGGTGGGGGCAGAGTCCTACTGGAATGTGCAACTTCTTCTGCCAGTCAACTTGTCCATCTAGGGCTTCACCACTGACCTCATGACTTCCAGATAGACCTCTTTGTTGACCTTCTCCCCAGCCTTGAAGAAGTGGGGTGGCATCACAGCACTGTTGGAGCAGATGACCCCAAGGACCATGACAGGGCATAGTCTCTTGCTCCTGAACACCATGGCAACCTTGGAGGGCTCCCTGCAGATCCACCTGTCATTCATCCTGTTGTGGGACTTGTCCACAGTGAAGATCTTCTCATAAAAAAGCACATATGGCCACCTGTCGACTTAAGAGAAGCAAGGAGGTGCTTGCACTTAACCAGCCTGTTCTCCTTCTGGGCCTCGGTCAGGAGGTGCCTGACTCTCAGGGTGAAGCTCTTGTAGCCCAAGTCCTTCCTTATGGTGTTGGAGATGGTCATGGTGCTGACCCCATGGTTCCAGGAGAGCACAGACATTGGGGTGCCAGGGTTGGCATTCACATAGTGCTTCAGGCCTGCCAGGAACATTGGAGTCCAAACCTTGTCACTTCTGGGGCTGTGCTCTTTTTTTTAGACCTGCACTCCTCCTTAAACCTTTTGATGGTGTTGGAGACAGTGCTCCTGGGGTACTTGAGCATCTTGATTATGGTTGTGGCACTGTGGCCTGCACGGTGCAGCTCAAGGATGGTGGTTCTTCTGGTCTGCTCCATGTGGATGGAGTCATGTCGTGAGGAATGACACAGCAAAACAAATAGCAGAGGCACCAAACTTTTCAAAGCCACCAAATTCAAACTGCTGCTATAATTTTACTAGGACCTAGACCAATTTAAATTTTTTCCAGATCTATCGTTTAGACCTTGTACATTGCCCAGGCCAAGCCCGACGTGGATGAGGGCATCAGGTTCATGTCCTTTGACCTGGTTGGGACAGATGGTTTTGTCTTCAAACTGATCTGGATTGACGGCACACTGAACTGTGTGAAGAACATTGAGATGCTCGACAATTAGGTCATTCTGGCCTTGAACCACCACTATGGACCTAGGAACTGGGTCCTCCAACAAGATGGGGCCTCTTGCCACACATCCATGACCACCCAGAAGTATCTGGAGGACAAGCTGGGACTAAGTGGATTTTGGTCAAAGGAGATGCGGCCCCCAGACTCGCTGAACCTGAACCTGCTTGATTACCATGTGTGGATGCGTGGGGGGGAAGAAGGCCTACAAGAATGGTGCCAAGTTCTCTTCAAGAAGTTTAGAAGTACACGCAATTTTTATTTTGAAAAAAAAATGCATTTGAAATTTTCTTTAAGAAAATCACAAGATAATATGTCCCATCCCGTAAAGGATATCATTATGGTCAGTCGACTAAATAGGGTGCCGATACATCATTATCGACATAAGGACTAAATGACAGTTATGGCACATTCCTAATTATTCCCTGCCCCTGTCTGCTCCAACGGTACGAAATCGTAGAGAACCCCAAAATGTTATGACGGAAAATGAAACACAAAGTTTAGGGTGATTAAGACACCCTTTATTTTATACTTGAACCATATTTTCACTCTGCTGCTACAGGTGTTTAGTGTCCAGAAGTATTCCCAATTGCAGAAAGAAATCGCCCTCTATCACAATGCTTTGCAGGACACAGTGAAAACGGGGCCTTCCAGAGAAAAATGGCACATTTTCCCACTCTGTGACGATATCCAGCTGAAGTTTTACCTGGTACGCAGTCACTCTGATGACACTTGGCCAGACCATCAGCAATCACGACGTCGTCACTGGCCTCGGCCACATAGATGTAGACGGTCCACGAGATCACCAGGAGCAACACTTCAGATGGAAGATTCAACTTTGCACCTGAGCTCCTCATGCTGTTCGCACAGCTCGATCTTCACTCGTAGGCAGAGCCCCACGTAGCAAGATTAAAGTGCTTTTTAAAGGGGGTTCAATTTCATTGACATGGGGGGAGGGGGGAGGAATTTAAAACTCCAAGTGAATAAAACTTTTCTGCATCGATTTTGATGATTGAGTTGTGATTACTCTTTAAGACAGAGCTATGTTGTTGTTGTTTTGGCTTTTCACCATGCAGTCATCAACATTTGACTTCGCCACCTTGCATTGCGGAAAACTGTCCGAATTAGAAGGAAAATTTTCAGGGAAGTCACCGAATCCCCTAAAAGTCATTCAGTCTTGAAATCTTCTGGTACCTTAAATGTTGCAGTATTTGGTCGATAACGGCTATTACTCGGCTTTAAATGGAAGTAAAACTCTCAGTGCAGTCATTTAAAAAAAGAGCTGTTTTTAACTTGATATTTCCATCCACTGTACATTTAAATTCGTACTTCGCATTTTTCCCAGGTGATAAAGACCCAATGGGACTTTGGGGGATTGGGGGTTCTATTTCGTCATCTTGACTAAACTGAAATTCGACTGTATGCAAGGATTAAGCCCTCTTGTTATGAATGGCTGTAATGTATATAGAGAAGAAGGACTCTTTGGAAGAAATGTCCACATAAAATGACGTCTTTAACGGTAACGCTTTCACAAACAAGAAACTTGTTACACTCTCCGGCTCTGCTGTCTGATCTGTCGAATGAATTGAGACCCGTGCATGAAATATTCCTCGCACAAGAAAGGGTTTTTTAAGTTCTCTTCAGCATCTTCTTTTTGCTCGTCCAGCTTGACGCATTGGTCAAGCAACTCCTGGTTCATTGCCCGAAATCGCGCAACATCCCGGGTCATCTTGGCAGCTCCGTAGTTGTAGATTCTCTGGTCGAACCTGAAGGCGAAGTGGTCGTACAGCAGGTAGTCGGACCACTGCCACTGTTGTAACAGCCGCCTGGTCACCAGGTCCACATTAGATGGAGTCGGATGGCTCGAGTTCATCGGTAGGATGAATCTCACGGCCTCCAGCGGCCAGCATAGGAGATCTGCCAGGAGAATGATCGACTCCTCCATGTACTGTGACATCATGACCAGGTCGAACTGACGCTCCACGTTGGCAATGTGTCGCAAGACAACTTCGTCCTCTTCCTGGCCATCAACATCCTTGAGTCCCGTGTCCCACAGTAGTTGATTCTTGCCATACTTTGATGCTTTCCCCCTCTTTACACTGTGTTTAACATTTGCCACAGCAAAGTCATGAATGCTGATGACTTTGTGCAGCCCCAGTTTGACAAAGTATGAGAGAATCGTATCAGTGGGATCTTGGAAAATGGCGATGAAGAATGAATCAGGGATGGCTTCTTTTATCCGGTCACCGTTCAACTGGTGATCCGAAGCAACTATGTCAAAGTCCTCAACGATGGCAGCATCTGCATCAAGAGGAGGTAGCACGACTGTGTTGTTGTGACTCCACCCATGTCTCAGCAGGATGTTCTGAACTACATCACTACCAGGATTGTGAGTCGAGGCAAACACAATCTTTTTGAATGGAAAACACGTCTGGTGTCTGAAAATCGTTCTCTTGTAAAAATTTGTGTCTTTTCCTTTTTCCCACAGGACACAAGCAAAGCACCTCAGGACCACCACCAGAGGGAGCAACAACCATTTGGGGAAATTCGCAAAGTTCCAGAAGCAAAACTTTCTCCCTTTCATGGCTGCTTCGTCGCACAAAATGGAATCTATGGGCGCTGTTTGCAACAATCGTGATGTTCATCAAGCTAGAAAACATCGTGAACGCTGGTGAAATCGACGATACGAGCATTGGGTCTTCGATGAGCTTTTTTCTTGCATAATTGGCAGCCCAACAACACCCATGAAATAGGCCTACATCATTTTTGACGTTTTAGTACAGAAACTATGGCAAGGAGCATGAAGAAACGGAGTCATTGTCCATGATATAATGGCACTGTACTACGTCCATTTTAGTGTACATACGGTGTAAAATGTATTTGAACGCCACTTTGTTCAAGGGCTTGATCCTGGAGCTCGTGTGCAGTATATCTGGCTTGTTTCATCACTGGGGAGCAACTTCTGGGATGGAAAAAGCAGACTCCACAACAGGTGTCTCACTCATACATCACAAACATATGTAAATACATATATATGTACATACATACATAATGACACATTACGTACACAACATATTTTTGTTATACATCAGTTGATTTAAGGGCAAATATTTTTTTCATGTAAACAGAGAAGAAAATATATTTAGAAAGGCTTAACCTAACTCTTCGTTGCGCCGCCAAAAGAAGTAAAATGACGCAGTGGAATTACCAAACGTAAGAGTGCAGTATTTTTGGCTGTTTGCAGTCAGACAGGTCTCCAGCGGACCATTCGGAGCTTCAGAGTTGCCACGTTTTGCCTTTCTCTTATCAGCTGTAAAATTTCGACATCATACATACACCTTCTTCCTTCGTATTGAGTGTTTTTTCAGCCCTTCAAACGAAATGTCAGTTGAGGGCGACAAATTCACTTTGAGAAACGTCAGTGGCTTTTTGAAAATCGGGCGTAAACTTAAAATGCGTATAAACTTTGCCTCAGGTCAGCTCTGGTTTCATGAATAATCTGCTGCAAAAAAATGGGGCAGTTCGATGTTTAAGCTATTTATACTTAAGTTTAAGCTGGAATGCTCTTTTATATCTGCTCATATTCGGATAGACGGGTTTCGTATGCACCTGAAAGGAAATTTGTGTAACTTTTAGCTAGAATTCTCGAAAAAGCTAAGAAGACGAAGAATTTTTTCCTCGTGCAAAGTGGTAAGGCCAGCATTTTCCCATTACTTATAGAGTTACCAAAAAAGAGTGCTTCGGGGGCCCACGCCTACCTTCTATTCCCCAATCAATTCACCCATCAACAACTTCATATTTTATTAAACAAATAACAGGAAATTCACGCAGAACTGAATCCAGCAATGGCTGCCTTTATGTGGCCACCTTGTAGGCGAGGACCTTTTCCATGCTTCACTGATTGATCGCGGCCTATTCATAAGAGCATTATTGAACTCCTCGACCCAACCGATATGATCAAATTTAGGAAAACGGACTCATGATTCAAAAAGAGGTCGCGTTCAGTCTGAGTTGGATACTCGTAGGCCTAACTCAGGCTGAGATCGAGGTTGATATTCCCATTGATTTGTGACCAATGATTTGAGAACTCGACTTTTTCGTTGTTCAAAGCTTCAGAGATCTCTTCTGCCCAACAAGACCGTGGGCTCCATAAAGAAGCTCTTTGGGAACACCAGGGCAACCACAGTCGATCATGGACCGAAGGTATTGGACTCCAAAGCAAAGTTGCTCGGCACCCCCCCAAAATGGGTGACCTCTGAGGTCATTCGAGGTCGCAAATTGAAGTTGAAGATTTTGCGTTTGTGAAATAACTTGAACCTCGATTTGCAACCTCAAATGACCTCTGTAGTCCAATCTGATCACCCATTTCTGGAGGTGCTGAGCAACTTGGCCACCAACAAACATGGGGGCGATGCCTGGGTACCTGAACAAGGTGGAGCAGAGCTCCCTCGCGCCCCATGTCTCCATGTCTATATGTATACAGGGCTTGCCGTCAGGAATGGCAGTCCCTGATAACGAAGAGCACAGACAGTACTGAAGTGTGCCTTTTTGGCGAAATCTGCCATTGAACATTGAAAGTATGAGGTCGAGTATGTTAGGTTTAAATTGTGTGCTCAAGGTCAAAGTGAGCATTTAAAGCGCGGCGCGACTTGAAACATTGCTGAAAACGACGCCTGTTTTTGCCGTGTGTGGCGGCCACTTTTTCTTTGCGAAATTTGTAGAAAATTTCAGGACATTTTGCCCGGAAAAAGTGGCCAAAAAAGGCCAAAATGGCCAAAATTGGCTAGTGTTCAGTGTTTGTCGTGCACTGCCATTTTCCAGCACGATTTTTCATGCATCACAGTTTGAGTGCTCCTGTTCAAAATCCGCAATTGCGATCTTAGCGCAATATCTGGGCGTTTATAGCTGAGAATCCAAGAACCAATTTCAGAGAACAGGGCAAAAACCGCACTTCCTTTTTGACCGGCCTTATTTGCCACCAGCCCTGAATAGTCTGTCCCAGTCAAAGTGTCACAAGTCTTTGAGCCTAATTCAGGGGAATCTTTTTTGGGCCAAATTCCATCACTTGTCAGGGCGCCAATATCAAAAGCATCGAGGGAAAAAGATTGTTGCCCCGTAGAAAATTGACCGATTTGGGCATTACCCTCATTAGTATCGCCCTCCGGGCTCTATTCGCTAGCTGTTCAATTCCGATCCAGCTAAGGAAGAAATTTTATTATACAAATCAGGCATGCTGAGTTAAGTTCACTGGTGGACTCGCCACGCCAGGCATAACTTAGTGTCCATTAAGCACTTAGATGTTTGCCACCAACTGGGGCAGGAAAAGACCCAACCCAGGGTTACTCCTCTTTCTTGTTGGGACATCCATTCCCCTCGAGAGACCCCTTTAACAAACAAACAATCAGGCATGCTGATCATATTTGTATTCTATAAGAAATTCAATTTACTAGGCGACAACTGGAGTTTATTTAGTAACCCAACCAGTTTTTTTAACAAAGAATGAAGGGGGGAAACAGGAAGTTGAAAACATAAACTCGTTTCACCCCTTGAGGTCCTCAACAACCCCTGAAAGTTTGGTCACGATCGGCCTTACGGTTTCTGAGATCTGGGTAGTGACGGACAACGAACCGATTTTTTGGGAGGTGATTGTGTCGAGGACGCTGCCTGGACCTGAGGAGGTCCGGTGTGGTGATCGCACGGCGCGGAACGAGGACAGTCCGCACTCTCGTCCGTGATGACGTGAGGAACAAGCCTTGCCATGAGGTTGGAGTCAGGAACACTCTGGCCAAGAAGCTGAAGAAGTCAAAGCCTATGAGCAAGTCCACAGTGCACCGGATCCTGACAGACAACTTGGGCATGGCGAGGAAGACCAAGACGTACAGGAACCTGCTTGGCGACGCTGCGGAGGAAAAGAGAATGGTGCCAGCAAACGGTCACAGCACCTTGGATGTAAAAGTTGAGGCTGGAGGGCCACCATCAGAAACCAGCTGCCGTGGAGGTTTCGGCTGGTGTCACCACGCCTGGGAAAAAGGTATTCCAATATGTAAGTACATATAGTCAATGGATGTAGTGAGATATGGTTCAATGGAGATCTCACTGTATTTTGTCCAGGCCACATTTCACGCTTTAGTACATACTGCAAATCGCTCTCATCTCAGACGTCAATTACATGAATTGGCAACTCCTGTTGTAGTGAATTTGGCGGCCCAGGGGAGTCCTGGCACTGCATAGGAATAAGCATTGTCAATTAGCTGTGGCCCTCATCATTCCTTTGTATATTGGGTGAGCACTGTTGGGCCGGAATCTGCGCTGCCCACTTCAAGTGAACCTTTTAGTGCATAGTTTTGCCTGGAAGACGACATCAACATTAAATAGAGACCTTGCGCTGAAATGGAAAGAAGTTTCGCTTTCAGACCAGAGCTTTAAGCGTCAATCTGGGTCAACTTTTGACTGCAGGTGCTGTTCATGCATTCATCTCAAATTTTCGTTAGTACCCTTTTTGGTGCAGCTATTGAAAGTAGCATCATTAAGACGGGCAGGCAATTACGTAAGTGTTCAGCTTATTGTGACGGCTGTAATTACATTTGGAATATTACGAATCATGGCCAATTGTGCCATGCTCAAAAAAAAATGAGCACCTGAGAAATTTTGCAAAACTTCTGAAGAAACTGGCTACTTTCCATGCGATCCCAGTGGCCATGGCTGCCCTATGTTCTCCAACGAGCTTTAACGAATAAACTTTTTCGTGCTACAGATGTTTTAGAAGTGCATCAAATAATAATGAGTTTACCTAGAAAAGTATCTCATTCTCCATGAAAAGTACCTTTGTCTCTATGCAGCTGCAACAGCTGATACGAGGGCAGAAGCCAGTTGAGTCTACGGAACCTACCTTTTTGACTCCTAGGTCTGGATGGCCTTTGTCCTGGTTGAGTGTGATGGCCTTAGCTGTAGTACGAATACTGCAACAGCGCAGCCGCAGGTGAATGATTGCACCCTATTCGCTCGTCAATATATTGTTTGAACGAGACGTTGCTCAATGAACGACAGAAATTGCTCTCGTGGAACAAATAAATAAAAGACTCATTGTTTCCCGTCATCCCAAGCATAACCAGGTGATCAATCTTGTTTTTATTCAGAAACACCTCTCCTCGTACAGCTTTTTTTCAGGTAATAGTTCATAAAGTTTGTTTTTTTTCTCGCAGCGGGCCCATTTCATCACAGAACTTTAAATTAAATTTTTTGTTCCCCTTGTGAAGTGTTTGTGAGCCGAAAAAAGCGTGAAGTTATTTGAGCTCAATTATTGATTACGTTGAACGATGAGCAGTTTGGACTGATAAATGTCCAAACGGCTGTCAAGGGGTTACCTCAGCATGTCTGTTCTGCCCTCAAACTCCCATTTCTCAATAGATTTACTCCTAGAAATGAGTGACTTTGTTGCCAATGAAAATGTCGCCAACCTCAGTGACAATGAGGCTTCAACTAACGATTTTAGGTGGTGACAAGGGAACCGAAATTGCATTCATCAAATCAAAACTATTGTACTACGTCTTCCTTTATATGTCAAGATGTATCAGATCAGTTATGTTTCAAGTTTTCGGTTAGGCTGCTGCTCATGGCACAGACTACTGCATTTGTTTGCAGCACCTTCCGTGACGCCATTGATTCTACGTCCAAGACAAGTGAGAAATGATTGGCAGGACCATTATTTATTTCGCTCAGTGAACATCTATATGAATTTGTGTTCCTCGTTTGTCTTGATGTTTGGGGTGATATCCGGAGGCTTTTGCATCCTCGACCTCCGGCTGATCCTGGAGAGATTTAGGTCTTACTGCCAGAGTAGGTTGAACCTGGATTTGAACAAATTCCCAAGATTCTCCAGGAGAGGAGAGGGTAGGAGAAGACGAACAACTATGGACTCGTTTGTAGATCGATGATTAATAGTGAGTGGCCTCGGTCTCTGGTCACACACGTCATGCAGGACAATAAGTAGGTGCCATCCAATACAGTCCGGGAAAAGACAATAGATTCTCGATTTAAGGATTAGTTTGTACCTGCCAACTATTCAGGCTCGATTTCTAAGATGAGGTTATCAAGCGTTTTTCGTGATATTTTAATGGTGGACGCATGTGATAGCTTAGCGGCTGATGCTGAAGAAGATGAAGATGATCAGTGGACCGAAGCTGGCACCATCATCACTCAAGAGTTCTTCCCTCCAGTCTCAACGTCAGGATAAGTCTGGGTTCAGCCACGGGGTGACTGAAAATATGATTACCAGACTTGACTGTGTTGCTTGAGGACCATAGCGGAACTGAAATAGTCATGCAACCTCGATAAATCCCTCTGCCAATTCCCCCTCCCCCTCTCCAGTTCTGTGAGCGGTGCCAACTGTTGTGTCTCGTGTACGTAGGGGAAAGCAGTCTGAAAATGGTGCTGCTCAGCCAGCCGTGTCGGCCCTCCGGGTTGGCCCACCGGGTTGGCCTGGGCATGGCGGTAGGTACGTGTGTGTGTGTGTGTGTGTGTGTGTGTCCAAGAGGCCCTCCCAGGCTAAATCCCCTAGAGCGCAACCAGTGGCAAGAGGAGGAGGAGGAGGAGGAGGAAGAAGAATATATGTCAAAGCAAAAGACCATGGAAAAAGGGGCTGGAGGAAAGCCATCCAACGTTGAGGCATACACCCACACCCACACCCACACAAATGCACACACATCACTCTGAATGCAGAGAAAAACAGTAATGAGAGGGAAAGGGAGAGGGAGATCAACTCATTTTTAGCGTCCTTGTTGGCACCACCAAGACGAGGTGAAAGCGTCCTTAGCACACTTTTGTGCGGAATTGGGCAAGTTTGAATGAGCCCAATAATGGCCAAGGATCTTTTATGCTCTCTTTTCTAACACCAAGCAAAAGAAAAGAGACCCTCCATAGATAAAAGAGGAGGAGGAAAGAAAAGAGCTCCTCAGCTATAGGATCCATAATTCCTTTAAGGGGGCTGTCCTGATGGCAGCTGCAGTTGCCAATTAGAGGATCTGGGATCCAATGTATTGTTTTCAATAATGCATCCTGACACACATATATATATTAAGGTATATATAAATATATTTAAGAGCAAAGTAATGTCTGTAATTTAGGGGAGTGTCCCTTTGTCAAGCACACACATACGAATGGGCGCAAATTAAACTCTCCATCTCTACCTGAAATTCTTCAAATCGAAGAGCTGAGAAAACGCGCGCATAGAACTGTACCAGTTGGCGAAAGCACTCGAGTACGAGCATGCGCGCGCGCGGGCGTGTGTGTGTGTGTGGTTGCCTCTCTCTCTTTCTACAGGGTGCCAGGGCAAACCTTTCAGAATCTCTACTGATAGATGTCTTTGACTCTCTTATATGGACTTACAAAGACTACTTTATTTAGACACACTTAGAATGAGTCACATGAGACCACTTAAATCTACATGACCATTCAATGTGACTGCCGTTCTTCTCAAGAATGGCCTCAATGCAACACCTGACAGACTTGCAGACATCAGTGATGTAGTCCTTGGACAAGTTATCCCACTGCGTCATGATGCTGATCTGGATGTCTTCAATATTCCTGTGGCTGATGGAGCAGGCACTCTTGATTGCTGTATGCGGTCGCACCCCATCTGGCGTCCCAACGTAGTCATTGGTAGGATATTCGCTTGTCAGCCCTGGCAGAACAGTGCTGCGCAAGCCTTGTAATATACAACTAGCACATGGCACCCGATTCCTTGGGTGGGAAAAGTGCCCCTGCCCAAGCTCCAACGCCCCAGAGATGGCAGAAACCAGCCGCGGACAGACAGACAGACAATTATGCATACAGTTATGCAAAAATACGCTTCAAATTGTGTCCTCCTTTTTTCCTTGTGACATCTTGTGACCCCTTCCTTGGCCTTTCTGATGCTGAACATTCTCCAGACGGTGACGTCCACAGTGCGTGCGACGGTGTGGATGTCCGCTCCGGTGTCAAGTGGATCTGAGATCCGTTGCCCTCTGGCTGGGTGCGAGCTCATCATTGATGTTGGTGAAGAGTAGACAAAGTCTTTAGCTACGAGGGGCCTCTGGCAGCTTTGCGATCGGTTCACCAGAACCGGAGAAAAAGTGACCTCGAAGTTTGAGCACCCTGTATTTCTCCCCTCCCCAGGAAATCTACAAAGGAACGAACGCGCGTTAGAAGAACTGAGCAGAAAGAGTGCGTGCGCTGGTGCGTGCGTGCGTGCGCTGGTGCGTGCGTGCGTGCGCTGGTGCGTGCGTGCGTGCGCTGGTGCGTGCGTGCGTGCGCTGGTGCGTGCGTGCGTGTGCGAGGACGAGCGCGGCGAGAGAGAAAGAGCGCAACAACCGGAGGGCAGCAAAGCAACAACTTGCTGCTGTTGCTGTTGCTGCTGCTGCTGCTGTTGCTGTTGCTCGTGAGAGAGAGAGAGAGAGAGAGAGAGAGAAAGGCTTTCTTTCTCTCCCTCCTGTTCCATCCAAGAGAGTTGAAGAAGGTGGGTAGAGGGAGGCGGACGCGGACGTGAACCCCCCCTGCCCCCTTGACAGTACTATTTTACTCAGCTTAATTAGTATCACAATACGAAGAAGGAAAAGGCCTCGAGTTTGGAAAAAGCTTTTGATCCTCTGTACGAGACACATTCAACAGGCCTGTTCTTCTCCGGTACAAGTGACAAATACTAGAGGAGTCGAATCTGTCAAATATCGACGATGCTTTCGGCGGTTAAGGACGACAGAGGCATCTCTATATAACCTTTAAGAACTGAAAGAAAAGGTGAGTTTACTATATTTTCCTGTCCACACACGTGTAGCTGTCTCTCTCTGTCTCCCGCTCCTTTGTTGATAACAATATAAGGCATGTGGGCGTTGAGCACAACCCAATGTTGCTCACCAGACCCGCTCGTGTGGAGTGTGAGCCAACATTACTGCTCTGGGGCTTTTCCCCCCTCACAGGATATGCAGAGCAGCAGTGGCTGCGCAGGCATGCATGTCCTTCAGTCCTTACGTAATGCAGCAGCACTGCCAATGCTTGCACAAAAGTATAGTGGACAAGTTGCTCATTGCGTTGAATTTGGTTCGTGCTCTCAACTCACTTTTGCAGCTCGTCAAATTGACAACGTTGATCTTGTGGCAAATTAGTTGCGTTTGGTAAAACCATCATAATAGTGGAAAGAGAAGTTTTATCAGGGATGGAGGTCGTTATAGAAGTGGGGGAAGGGGAATGCCATGTTACGAAACTTGGCCTTTTTATGAAGCTTCGTAAGGTTTCGTCCCCGTGCATAAAAATTGGACAGCCTAATGGAGCTTTCTTTAGTGCTTTTTTTTAGGAAAGTAAATGAAAAAGCGTGGGCTGCTGTTCCTTACGTGCAGAAAAGGAAAAAAAATTATAAGGCTCACCAACTTTGTGGCTCATTTACAGCGAATCTCGGCCAGGAAGCAGTCGACGAGGCCATCGTCACCACCTTTTTTCTTCTTGATGCTCACTTCAACTTCTTATATGTTTACTTTTGTCTGGCTGAGTCGTGTCAAGGAAAGAGGATTTCGTGAGTAAGACGTCATCAAGGCTCCCCTATCTTCATCGCACAGAACATGAGAATTCTTATGAAAAAGTACTTTCTTCACTAGTACGTGAACATTTTGTGTCGTGCGTCGAGAGGGCAGGAAAAAATAGATATCATGCACGCTTGTACAGGGTGAGGCACATATTGTTGAGCTGGGTTGATTTTCCCTTTGATGTAGGATGTGTACACGTTTGTTGAGGACCACAGGTGGCCTTTGCAAACGCTTGGAAGCTTCCACACGACTGGAAAGTTGGTCATTCGAACAGCTTCAATACAAACCCGGATATGAGATCGGCATTTGACAGACTAAAAGGGAGTCAGGTGGAGCCCGGATATTCAGTCCCTTCGAAAACGCAATTTTGGCGGGACTCCCAAAGACAGTTTCAGTTGGTTTCAGTGAAAAATAAAATATGATGTATTTCGGTTAGCGCACCTTGACTAGACACTAGAGCGCTCTGGAATCAAAATGGGCAGTCACAAAGTTGCTCAGGCTGAATCTTGACAAGCAATGTCCTAATGACCAATTAATGACGATATACTAACGATGCATATTGTAGTACTACGTATAAGTACACATTATGCTTCATTAATGTGTAATTTAACGGACGACTTCTGGAATATTTCTGTGTTTCAAAACACATTTTGTGAATAACAAATTTGGCAAATGCCGTGCAGAAAGTGAATCAGCCAAGTTCGATTCACACTCTTATACACGAGGAAGAAACGGCTGCCGCCCTACGGGGACGTATAGTGATAAAATATGTCCCTGCAGAGATTAAAAAATTAAGGAAGTATTCCGAAAATCGTACGTTAAGATCATTCTCCGCTTTTAGGAATCACTGGCTCCTGAGCTCAGCCAGTCTTGTCAGCCGTGCAAATCATTTTGCTGTTTCTGTGCATTTTGGACCCCTGTTTGTGACAAATACTTCAACTGGTAAAATTCTTGCAAATTGGAGGTTGCTACTTTGGCAAGGTTGTTTCCTCTCATTCCGTGTTTAGAAGAAGCTATTTGTGAAGAGAAGCACACGAGCAGGGGCAACAAGGGCAACTCTGCCCTCATCATTGTCAGCAGTCCAGAAAAGGTAAAATCCATCAACGTTCTGGGCAATTCCAATGCGCTCTGAGTGGCCTGAGGATGCCAAACAAGTAGGCAAGTCTTTTTCTGACCCGAGGTCGGCGGCCACGGGCTGACTCCATTGCACTGATGTCAAAGTGACCAAATTTTATCAGACATAGTGCAGTTCTGTTCTTCTCAGTTTTTGTCTTTCTTCTCAACCTTTCTGGTCACCACATAAATGGGCAGGCTGCGATCATAGAGTGATTGAGTAGCTTTGCGGACTGCGTGGGCTGTCACTAGTCGGGATGGGCAGAATGGACTGCGTTTGGCAATTTGGCTGTGAAGGCGATTCCAAAAGGCCGTTCTGAAATTCATGACAGTGCAGAGCGTTGGTATGACCAGTGAAGGAATCTTCAGCTCTTTGGGCACCAAAAAAGCAGCAGATTTTGTGATGACGATGAAGTCATGTCAATGTTGACAGAAAAGAAAGTCCGCAATCCTTGATCAAAGGACTTACCATGTCAGATGCTACCGTACAATGTACTAAACTAAAAAAGGATTGGAAGTCCTTTAACTTTTTGCAACTCTCAGTTTTTGCACTTTCAGTCTTTGGACAGTTTTCGACTTGATGGCTGTGTGATTCTTTAGCTTTTCGTGTGCAGTTTGTAGATTTGAAGATCTTCACTTTTTGGCTCGTGGGCCTCAGGCTCGAAAAAAATGGGCTCGAGGCCACCACTAATTGCAACGAGGAGGTTGCAAGATGAGGTGGTGGAATCAGGTGGACTGTGATTTTCCACTCCAGTAAGCACAAGGCATGAAATGAGAGGTTGTAACGGCCAAAAATGTAGCAGTTGCATTGACATTCAAAATTTGTCTGGCAAACAGTACGTTTAAGTAAAATCACTTCAAAATGCTCATGCGTGTGAACTGTTGAATCTCCAACTTTTCCTTAATGGTTTTGTCATACCTTAGCCGCCTCTACTCGCTCTACACGAGTAGAGCTTCAGGCCCCAGATCAGCTTCAGCCAGTGCTTCTTAAAGTGCTTTAAAATGACGTACAACGACGTAGTATTTGATAACAAAACTTCAAGAAACTTCAGTATAGAAGCCCCTATTCTCTACCCATGCTAGTTTTAGATCTGCGTTGCTATTAGATCCATTTGAAATGACAGTCATCGATTATGCAGTGTGGCCCAAAAGTTACGCCCCCTCGATTATACTGCTATTATAGAAGGCAGAAAGCATAAATTGGGTATGGTCAGTCTAAGGATGATTCTAAGGAATACCATAGGCCAAGTTGCCATTTTATTGTCACTTGACTGCTCAATTTCCTTACAGGACATAACCATTAAAAATCACCATTTGATCAAATTAATCTGTGAAATGGTAGAAGTTAAAAAGGTAAGGCCATCCTGCCAGTTTGAATGGTGTAAAATGGTGCGTCATCTCACCCCAGAACAAAAAATCTTTCTCACTAAAGACAAGATAAAGATCCTTTATCTGGCTATAAAGAGGAAGTGGAGGAATATCTTCCCTGGTCATTGCCCAGACAGGAGCACCATTCCCAGGTTGTCAGAGAAATTTAACACGACTGGATCTGTTGCTAATGCCCCTCGATTTGAACATCCGAGGACTTCTGATACAGATGAGAATAAGGAAAACATAGCTGCTTTCTTTGCTGAAAATCTAAAAACCTTGCAGAGAAGAGCTTCATTACAAATGGGAGTTAAGAGATCATCCATGCAGAGGATCATGAAAGGTTGCAGATTTAGACGATATCAGCCAAGGAGAGTGCAAGCACTTGAACCAGGTGACCTGAAATGACAAGATTATGCAACATGGCTGCTGGGAGAGGCAGTTGATAATATGCTCAACAGCAATTGCTTTGCTGTCATGGATCAGATAATTCATTCTGATGAGGCCACTTTAAACTCAATGGCACTGTAAACTGACATAACTGTGTCTACTGGGCTAAAGAAAATCCCTTTGAAGTCATGCCAAAAGTTCTCAATGCTGCAGAAGTCACCGTATGGGTTGGAATTTGTACCAAAGGCATTGTAGGTCTTTTTTTTCGTTAATGGTACTTTTTATGGTGACCGATACTTGGAGATGTTACAAAGAGACATCACATCAGCCATCAGGGCTTTGTACCCTGATGATCATGAACATCAGAAGGTTCTTTTTCAACAGGACAGTGCTCCTCCTCACTACAAGCGCACTGTACAGAATTACCTGAATGAAACCTTTCCTAATCGCTGGGTAGGCCATGGTGGCCCCTACAAAAGGCCTCCAAGATTACCTGACTTATCACCACTTGACTTTGCTGTCTGGGGCATCATCAAACGACAGGGGGTTTGCCAGAAATCCACTGACCCTGGAGCAACTGAGACTGCTCATTCCAGAGGAATTTGTCAAACTGGATGAGGACAGAGATCTTTGCATTCAGATTTGTCATACCACCCTCAAACAGGTTGAAATATGCCTCAATCAAGAGGGGAAACACTTTGAAAATCAGCTTTAATGCATATTCGTATGAAAAATGGAGCAATCAAAGTTACAGCTGCTTTGTACATGTAGGTCCCACAGTGAGTCTAATATGATTGACCATACCAAATTTCAGCTTTCTACCGTGCAATAGTAGAGTAACCAAGGGGGCGTAACTTTTGGGCCACCCTGTACTAGGCTAATCCAGACACACACCATACTCGTGTGTACCCGAACATACGAGTGCAACATGTCCACTGAAGCTCTGTACACGCCAGCGAGATCCCTTTGTGTTTCAGCATAAAGAAGCCTTTGAAGATCACCTTAAAATCAATGACGACATTTATCAGCACTCCTTGAGGTAGTACAAGGCTTTCGTCAGAAACACAGCCGGCATTTGGTATCACATGAAATATATCCGCACTGCCTCGATTACCTCGCACTTTGAAGTAGAGAAAAGGTATCCTCAGAGGCTCTTGAGTAATGAGGCAATTTCAAGAGGCTCACGTGCACCACCTCGTGCCACTTGTGGATCGCTCACCTGTGGCTTCGTCTGGGGATGGGTCGGGTTACCCACCATCAATTATCAGAGAGAAAGAGGTGAAAGCTGCGAGGGCGGACAGGTAAAGATATTCACTGCAGAAGGATACAGGGTGAACATGGAAATTTGGCAGGTCCACTGCACAAAACACGAAAATCAATGTGGTTTTTTTATTCGTTAAGATTGTAAAATGAAACTTCTGGTGTGGGAAGCCCGTGTTCCCCGGTGAGCGTACTGGTGACCTAATGCTTAACGTGCTATTATAGACAGCATTGACAGTCACGATGGAGTGACCGAAACTGTAGCAGGCGTCGATGATGCCAGCAAAGGAGCTGGCCAAGAATTTCTGCACCTTGGCCACCGTCCGGGCCGGCACTCTTGCTGTTGGAAGACGCAGTTCTCCACTTAGGCCCTCCTCAGCCATGGCCAGACTTTGCACCTTGCAGTACACGTTGGCATTGCACTTCTCATCCTTGGCAAAAGATGATTGGTGGCATGTAATGATATCACTTACTGCAGATGCGTGATCATTGAGACCGCTTCAAAGTCCTCCCTGTCAACAGCAAGTCACCTGTTGTTGCAGAACTGGTCCATCGCCAAGGTCTTCTGGTCAGTGAAGAACTTTACAATGGACTCTGGTCCGGTCTTGAACAACCACAGAAGTTTCCTTGTCCGGCCCAATGGTCTCTAGTGGCATCTGTTGAGCTCGTGCTTTCTTAGACAAGTCAGCTCAATAAGACCCTTCTGTTGCTGTCCAAGGACACATTGAGTTCACGCGCATGTTACGTGAGGGAGACATTGGGGTTAGCGACAATCCAGGACAGGAGCTTTTCTACTGACTCCATGTCGGTCACGTCGCGGGTGGTGCTGGAGTCAGGCTTTCTCTCTCAGTGTTGTTCCCAGACGTCTCGGCCATGACCATGACCTGCACAGCGCAGATCCGGATGTTTCCGATTCTGCATCTAGCAGGGTTGACATCTGGATCCTTCTTGTCGGCTGCTCGTCAATTTTTCCCCGAGTGAAAGCTGAATGTTGTCGCTTTCCTATGAAGATCTCCAAACCACCATCCGTCTGTGCCAAGAGCGGCAAATTCAAATTAAAAAGCCGCCATATTTCATGGTTCACCCTGCATTCACGCAGTTGACAGCAAAATCCCTGGCGCGCATCCGACCTGCTACACCCGACCTGATACCCCCGACCTGCTATGCCCGACCAGCTACACATGCAGAGAATCCAGGGCCGCGTGCACACCGGAATTTGTACTTGGTGACCCAATAATGAATGTTTTGGCAGCTGCGCCAACCATGCCCGAACACTCCTTTTGGGAAGCCTGAGGGCCGTGAATTTATTCGCCAGCAGGAGGAGGAAATGCGATTTCAATCTCCCCTGTGAGTCTACAAAGATGTACATTTTGTACCTTAACATTGCCGGAGTTTTCCACTCAATGCACGCGGTAAATTAACAGGAAAATGCCAAAATTTCAAACAAAGCTAGAGGTTATAAATACACCCAGGCTGATGAGGTGGTAACTTATACTAAGTGCCTATTCTGGTAAAAATTCTTCATCCGGTGCACTTCTTGTAACTTTTATTGGCAATATCATTTGGAACTTTTCAGCACTGCTGTCACATTCATCAGCACCCTTGTTGCCACTTTTGTCTGTCCACTCCTCAATGGTTGTGGCACCGTCCACATTCTCAGGACTGCTCGACATCAACTTGGCATGCCCGTTCAGACTGTGGACACATTAAACGACACAGGTTTCCAGTTAATGTATGCCCGGGGTATATTGGGGTAATTAATCTGGGGGTGCTCTCAGCGGAAAACCTCGAGACAGTGGGGGGACCAAAATCAATGGCAGTACTTACGCAATTGCCACGAGAAATTTGGAAATCCTTAGTTGGGAAGTTTCTCTGCTGGCTGGCAAACCTGTCCCCATTTGTTGCTTTTCTCTCCGCTTTTGGAGTGGAAGCAAACAGACATCATGAAACTGATCCCCCAGTTTCAGGTGGGCTGTAAAATAATTTATACTATGTATATACCCGCCGCGGGAGTTTATCTTTTAACCCTTTTGGGAGGTGATGGTTTTTAGGGCACACGAGCATGACAGCTGGTCAGTTTCAAACAAACCGTACTTCTCAGTGTGCTTTGCAGTCTGCTTAGCAGTACAAAGCAGGCTTGCCACTCAGTGGCCAGGGAGTCGAATCTGGCCGCTGCCTGGCATAACTTTTCCAAGGGCAAAACGGGCGGCGACGGCGGGTTGCGAGAAGTTGTCAAATTATTTAGCGAACCCTCGGGGAAAGGCAAGGGGGTGACGCATTGTTAGAGATCTATTAAGTACATAAGGAAACTTAATAATTTGTTAGCAAAGCTTCAGTATAGACCCCTCAGCTGGTCATATTGTTCTTGATAAAATTGAACATGTCCCTTCATGACATGCACGAACATATTCAGCTGAAGAAGACACAGCCTCCAGACCTGCCCTAGAAGACAGCACTTGTGCGTTCTTAAGCCAAGTCTGGCCATTCTGAGCCATGGTATTCTGAGGGCATTTGGTGCCTTAGCCCAGACCTTTCTCATTCTGTTAAGGCTTCGGTCTCCCTTCTCTGGGTAGATCTGCGATCTGCAGAGCTGAGTCGATCTTGAGGCATCTGAAGAGGCTAAACTTCTCTGACGCCAAGATAATCTCTCAAATTGTCTATCCTTTCACCTTGAAAGGATGTGCTGAAATGAAATCAACGTTTTATCATCACTCATCAGTTGACTCAAGACTTGAATCGATCGATTTATGCTGCACAGCTGAATTGAAGAGAAGGCAATGAATGGTCCGGGCGCAACCCTCACATTTGCTCAAGTTAATAGCTATGGTGACATTTGCTCACCTCGCACCAATTTATTGCGCCACTTATCACATCTCAGATAGATCGACGATGGAATCTGTGGGTGTTGGGTCGACCCCAGCTCGAGCATGGCATTGCGCACCTGGCTTGTCTGGGCTCGGCTCAAAGCTGAAAAATACATCACGAAGCTAGTATGGTGTGAAGTCACTCCTTTCCCTCTTATCAAGATGTTATCAGTAGCCAACGAAATGAGTGCGGACGCCAACTGGGATGCTTAAACTGCTATCAGATAACTTGTCAGACTTGAAAGTACAATATCGTCTGTTGGTTGAGCCGACTCTGATCAGAAACAATCACACTTTTTGTGGGCACAGTCAAAAACATGCTTTGCTCAAGGCGCTTCGTCACCTGACTGAGGAGGGAGGTCGTGGAGGCTGCGCTGAGCGGAGAGAGCCTACAACACCACGGCCACGCCGCTCTCTTGCCATTGGTCTCAATTTCGGGATTCACTTCATTGTCTGGATATTTCTATTTTAAGTTGTTTTCTTGAATTCAACCTCACCAATATGCACCCCAGCGTTGGCGAAACACCAACTTGATAATTGGTGTATGTCTTCAACAAGTATTAGTTGTTTTCCAGAAGAAAAAGAATAGTCTGTGTTACATTGTTGTCTCACAAATTACACAAAATCCGAGTGAACCCGGTGTCTCCTTGACGGGCCGCTCAAAGGGGCAGGTGTTGCCCGGTCCCGACAGTGCACCATTACGCGGCGCTCACTGTATGGAGGAAGATATTGTAGTAAGACAATTTGCTCAAGTGTACGCGCTCCCTTCGGGACTAGAAAGGGATCTTGGGGGATCAAAGCCAGGTGTACATTTGAGCAAGATACAACGGTGACGTCAACTCAGAAGCAGAAATTTATAAATGCATCCACTCACTCTGCCACTCTGCAGCCGCTTGAGCAGCGAAGAAGAAGTGCGCGCCTGGTTCTTTTGTTCTTTTTTGCTCATGCTGCATCTTCTGCCTAGCAACAAAACAACATCTGACTGCGCTAACGTTGATTGACTTTGAGTCATTTTGCGAGTGTGTCGGCGGCTACATTAAACCATCACGTGTGTCGGAGGCCTAGTGGGCCCACTAGTGGCGAGGCCTCCCTGCCTCCTCGCCCTCAACCACGCACAGATTTCATTTTCGTCCGGGAAGCCACAGCAAAAGCCACTTTTTGCCATCAAGACGAGCTACATCAAGCTTGTGTGATACTTCAAATGGACTCTTTAGCACGCACCTGATGTTCGCTATGCAAAGAGCGTTAAGAAGGCAAAAATGTCCCTCCTCTGGAAGGATTTGGATAAGCTGATAACCACGAAAGCGGTCCTTAAAACCTCCTGGTGAAGAATTGACTTCACACTGATTCCTGGCCTTGAGCACTCACATCCTTAAAGGCTTTCTTCTTCTTCTCCCATATGGCTCTTTCTTGAACATCAGTTCCTGAGACGAAAAAATGGGAGAAAGCCAGTGAGAGCAATTACCATTTCATGAGCGCGCGGTCGCTTTCTCTTCACACACACAGGGACTCCTTTACCTCTCTCCCCCCCCAGAGAGTCGTGCCATAAACTCCGCGTGCTTTAGCAAGATGGCTCAATTTAAGGGGAAAATGTGCTGCATTAAGCAAATTATACACGGTAGCGCCAGCAGCAACAAATTTTGGACTTGGCAAAGTTGCTGAGGGAGAAACTTTATTCATCCTGGGCCTTCACGGCCCAAAGTCGAGACTCAGAATGATTCACCAGCCCATGAACTTGCCACAACTTGGATCACTGATGGTCGAGAAATGCGTTTATATTAGATGTGGACGATTCTTTGGGGCAACTCTTCACTGGGAGTTTGAAGAGTGAAGAAGCCAGGACTTAGGTAAGGCAGGTAGACTTGTCCATTTCACCTCACTGACCTTGTTCAAATGAGCTTCAAATGGTCAGTGAGGAGGTGTTTGGAACAGTTGATCTACTCATCCCAAGTCGCCAAAGGACAAAGTATCGCACTCCGCAAGAATAATGCTGCACTTTGTAGTCACTGCAGACTTCTCAGACCGTAAAAGCTCAGACAGACACAAATTCTTATATATGAAGCCCTTTAGCCTGCCAGCCGGCCGCCGGCCAGCCTGGCCACCTACCTTGGCACAAAAAAAGTCCCTGTTGTCCCCCGTCTGTCTAAATTGGGGATTCTCCTCATCCCCTGGAAGATACTTGCAGTGTTTCACGAACAGAGCAGAGGAGGCTACTTGGGCATGACGAAGGGGTTTGCGTTATCTTTTTTACTGCTGCCACCAAAAAAAAGGACAGGATTTCTTTGACTTGGGCTTCTCCACGTAGGTGGTCTGTACTGCGTCTATCCTCGTCTCCCCCTTCTCCCCCGGGGGAACCGGAGGCCCTGTCTTCTACAGGTCTCTGGAGAGGGATTTGGCAGGACCATGCATAGAAATTGCCACAAGGATGTAAAAAAGGCCAAATAATGTTACGTGCGTGGGATTCCACGAGCAAATTTACATGCGTGTGGCAAGTTTGCCTGGTAACAGGAATGTCGAGCATTGCAACGAATGCAACAGTTACTGGGAGAGAAAGACGGAAGACCTCTGGGATTAAAAAGTTGACTTTGTCTGTTCTTCTCAGTGCCCTTTTTTGCGCAATGGTCAAGGGATTTCCGGCTGGTTTGGGCAAACACCTCCGGCTTTCTCCGCCCCCGAAAGTAGCAAAATGTGCTCTGAACACTTCTCTGCGCATCACTCCCCATCCAGTGGCCGTGCTGAGCCCCTTTTCCGCCAAATCGCAGAGGATGAGATTTGCTTTTTTTATCCCGCGGTTGTTGTTGAGACAAATCCTCCTCTTCTCCCATCTGGTGACGCGTGCGTTTTCCCCCGCAACTCGCAGACCCACGCACACTGGCACCTTCGAATGGCGAATGGAGAGGAGATTTGAGGACTCCTCCAGGGACACGGACCTCGACGGGGAGACCGTGCAGTCGACGTTCGATTTCAGAGACATTTTGCTGTCAGTACATCTACGCATTAAAACATCCTTCAATCTTGGAAAGCTCTTCAGGAGGACGGCACAGTCGATTTTGCCAACTCTCTTCAACTCCACATTACAGGTGCTGTTTTATTGAGAGAGAGAAAAAAAAAGAAATGGTTGTCACTGTGTACAGGAAGTCCGCCAAGCTGTGGTCGTACCTGGAAAGTCACTGGTCTGTGCCAGATTTGTGTGAAGAAATTCCTCCTTGCTGGGCTCAAAGAACTACTTTTGCTGGAGAGTGACTGAGAATGCTCGCAAGAATCATTTGAAAAGACGAACCAAATTAAATTTGAAAAGTTTTTTTTCTCCAAGGAGAAGCTAATGAAGTCTGTACTTTTCCTTCAGTTTGGTTCGATGCTCCGCAGATGTTTGGATTTGTCAGCTCTTTGTCCGCAACAAACGAGTTGACAAAATCGAACCACTACTGTATTTCAGAGGGACTTATTTGCCTCAGTTTGGAAGCTTTTCCCACTTTACTCGTGAGGGTCGTGAAGCAGTTGTTAGCGCGCTTGTGTCAACAGAGGTGACCAAAGCTCCAGTGTATTTTTCTCATTACGAATTAATAATGAGTCTTTACATAACCTTAATGAGTAGGATTTAGAAGTTTGCTCGAATGACAATGACTGATTGGGATGATCAATCATTGTCAACGAGCCAACGGCTTCGTTGTCCCTGACATTTTTGGTCTTATTCTCCATGGTCCAAGTCCTGATGCAGCTGACTCTTTGTTGACTCGTCCGACTCGACGTAAAGGGGTTGAATTAGTCACCATTACTGTTAGAAGAGTACATGTGCACGCACAAGGCTGTGTAAATACGTGAACGCCGGATCATATTTCAAACTTATGCTGTTGAAAAATTCCACTTTCTCTATTCCTATGGTACGCTTTCACATTGACCTCCAGTGCGAGGTGTTGAGCAATGCCCAACATACGGTAAACTCTATCACAGCCTGGACGCTACAGGCATGTTCGATGTCCTCCAGCGACTCGTCCCGCGTCTGGGTGACGAAGGACTTGGTGCTCACCAGATTGGTGTTGGTGTGCCTGTCACTGGGGCAAGGTTTTGACCTGATTGACTGTGCAGGTCTTCTGGTCAGGGAAGGTCTTCTCAGTTCAGCCACTATCCTTGACGTGGTCACCGAGAGTTCGCGTGGCCACGGTGCTGATGAGACCAAGAATCTCTGCCCTCGCTCCTCATGATTCGACCAAGTCCGAAAGCGCGACTTTCTGGAGACTTTCCCGTCCCCCGTGGAAAATGAAATCGGAGAAGTACTAGAACAGTATATATATATGTATATATATATATATACATATATATATATACATATATATATATATACATATATATATATATATATATACATATATATATATATACATATATATATATATACATATATATACTCGTTTGGAC
>JAAUXU010015410.1_pt1 | contig 27146 bp, 36 predicted proteins | sample 7278151 | NCBI WGS metagenome assembly JAAUXU01 (sample SAMN14350113, study PRJNA611818) | marine sediment metagenome | isolation source: surface marine sediment (1.8m) | place: French Polynesia: Moorea | collected 2018-08
CAAGACCAGGGTTCTTAGGCCGGACCCCCTAGCCAGTCCGAATATGTAGAAGGCCGAGCTGGACCAATCGGCACTGCCATCGCTAAACGTTGTTTAAGACCAAGTCTGTCGAATATAACAAAGTTCTTTCCAGGGTAAGAGACACGATCAGCTGGATAAAAGTCTAAGAAACTCAATCATTCCGCTCGACACCAATCTCTTCCCCTTCTTTCCGCTCTCTCTAAGAAACTTCGTCGACCATAAGTCAAATGTAGGCACCAAAAAACCAGGGTTTTGTATTCCACATGTGGACCCGGTCGTAAGACCCTCGATTCTCGTGGAGAACACAGGATCCTATTTATGGAGCTACGCATGTGGCAACCAAAAATAAAAAACAAAGAAAAACAAAACCACTTCTTCTCACTTATAGCACTACAAGAGTGGAACTTTTTCCGGTGACAAAATGCTAATGACGAACGGGTGCACCCGCCAAAAAAGTGCTTGCTGGGCTAGGCAGCCCTGGCACGAATTGGCCGAAAAGGCTGGAAAAAAACCTATATAAAGGCTTCACAATTAAATCTCATTATCGTTGTTCAAGTACATTCTCTGGGTGGTAGACAATCATCATAGCAAGTTAGAGCTTAATCGGGCCAGTCACCGTGATGTCAACCTGTAACAAGGAAACACAACTTTCTTTGATATATTTAGGCTAGGTCATTTTTTATCTCTTGCGGAGACCTAGGTTTGTTGCTAGAGTCTATTTAAAGACATTTGAGTCTAATGGAATGAAAAGATAATGAGTTTTTGGGTCCCTTCTCTGGCTTCAAAGTTTTGTAGGCACGGCATGTAAGGATATTTGGTCAACATTACAAATTTGATGTGGACCTGCTCAGTTACTTTCGAAATGGAAAACTGAAGCACTGTTGTTAAATAAAAATAAATACAAAGTGGTTTGTGCTTTGTCCCAGGACATTCCAAATCTGAGCCCCTTCTTATGTAGTAAAACTTCGCTGCAAGAGGGGTGGTCCAAAAAACTCTTTTTTTTTCAAACTATTTCACTTCATCTTCACCATTTGGCATTAGGTAACAAGCTGAGATGCACTCAGTCAAATTCCAAAATTTTCATTTTTTGACATAGTCTAATATATATGTAGATTAAGCAGGCTATACGTACACTTATGAATGTAGTAGCTTTGCATAATCATATATATTTATTGCGCCGAAGGGTGCAAAATTAGCCAATATGGGCACTTCCAGCAGCCACGACAGTCTCAGTGGGAGACCTAAACATTTTGGCAGCAGTCTGGAAAAATTTTCTGCACGTTACTTGTGTTCCTTTACGGCAGGATGCAAAGCTTCGGGCTGGACGCTGTGGCCGAGAGAAACAGGAACTCCCTGCTGAAAAAGTGGGATGCGCTCACCAACTTCTTAGAGGAGAACAGGCAGCACATCTTCTTTCTTTTCGTCTTCTACGTCATCACAATCGCCCTGTTCGTGGACAGATTCGTCTGTGAGTACCATGCTGATCCAAGGATGCATCGTTGTGTTACGTACAATCTAATGACACCTCTCTTTTTCTTCCCGCCAGTCTATGCTTTCATGTCCGAGCACTTGGACCTGCGCCACGTGATGGGCGTCGGCATCGCCATCACTCGCGGGTCTGCGGCGTCGCTCTCCTTCTGCTACTGCTTGCTGCTGCTCACGATGTCGAGGAACCTTATCACAAAGATGAAGGAACACTCGTTGCATCAGTATATACCGCTAGACTCTCATCTACAGTTCCACAAGGTAAGTGCAGTGTTTGTTTGTTTGCTTGCTTCAGGACCCTACTGATGTCTTCGTTTTAGATTTGTGCGTGTACGGCCATGTTCTTTACCATACTGCACACCGTGGGACACTTGGTGAACTTCTATCATGTGGGCACGCAGCCCGTGGAGCACCTGCACTGTCTCTCCAGGGAGCTCAACTTCCCCTCAGATGGAAAGCCAACTATCGCCTATTGGCTCTTCCAGACGCTCACAGGTGAGTGACTTCAACGAGATCATGAAGGTCACGAATGCTGTTAATGTACCTTCTCACGTCCCAGGCACGACTGGCATCTTACTGTACACTATCTGTGTGGTGATCTTCGTCTTTGCCCACCCGCTCATTCGCAAGAAGGCCTTCAACTTCTTCTGGATTACGCATCAACTCTACATTTTCCTCTACATCTTTTCACTCCTGCACGGATTGGCCAGACTCACAGCAGAACCGAGGTAAAGACTACGGTTGACGGTCTTTGATCATCGTCATCACTAATCATATCGTTGACGCCACCACTCTCAGGTTCTGGATGTTCCTCCTCGTTCCCGGCGTACTCTACGCGGTGGACAAGATATGCACTCTGAGAACAAAGTACATGCAGCTGGACATCCTGGAGACCAAGCTGCTTCCCTCAGAAGTCATCAAGATCAAGTTCTACAGGCCGCCCAACATGAAGGTCCTCTCCGGTCAATGGATCCGCCTGAGCTGCACTGCGATCCAGCCGGAAGAGTTCCACTCGCTGACGCTGACAAGTGCTCCGCACGAAGACTTCTTGTCCGTGCACGTGAAGGCACACGGCCCGTGGACCTGGAAACTGAGGAACTACTTCGACAAATCCATCAATGACCAAGAGGAGGACAAGGACAATCCGCCCAAGATCAGAATAGAAGGGCCTTTTGGCGGAGGCAACCAGGTAAGAAGACATTCGTCATTACGTCTACCGCGTCACTCACGGGAATGATGTTTTTGCTCAATCTAGGACTGGTACAAGTTCGAGGTCGCCGTCATGGTTGGCGGCGGCATCGGCGTCACCCCTTATGCTTCCATCCTCAACGATTTAGTCTTTGGCACCTCCACCAACCGATACTCAGGGGTCGCTTGCAAGAAGGTGAGCAAGATGACCTCCAGTGTCATCGTTAAGCTGAACACTTCTTCCTTTAAGTTACCCTACTCTCGTATTTTAGGTGTACTTCCTCTGGATTTGTCCGTCCCATCGCTACTTTGAGTGGTTCATCGACGTGCTGAGGGACGTGGAGAGGAAGGATGTGACCAACGTTCTCGAGATGCACATATTCATAACACAGTTTTTCCACAAGTTCGACCTCAGGACCACCATGCTGGTACCGACGATCAGATGCATGATTTTGACACGTTTTTTTTTTCAACACTCTTGGTGCTTTTTTTGCAGTACATCTGCGAGAATCACTTCCAGCGGCTATCCAAGCGCAGTATGTTCACCGGGTTGAAAGCCGTGAACCACTTTGGTCGCCCAGACATGCCCTCATTCCTAAAATTCGTTCAGAAGAAGCATAGCTACGTAAGTATCGATCCGCATGAAAGCGAAACCGCAAGAAATTTAAAAAATTGTCACCATATCTTTCAGGTGAGTAAAGTGGGAGTGTTCAGCTGCGGCCCCGGTCCGCTCACCAACTCCATCAGCTCGGCCTGCCTGGCCGTGAACAAGGGCAGGAAGCTGCCTTATTTCATTCACCACTACGAAAACTTCGGCTAATCTTGTGGAGCAAGAAGAAAGAAGCCCTGGAAGAAAGAAAGAAATGTCAAGCAGGGACTGAAGAATAAGTGTACGTAAAAGAATTTTTCTCGTCTTAGAAGCGCTCTCTACGTTACTGCAGTGTGCTCAAGGATAGTAGGAGCATTTTGAGTATATCATAATCTAATGTTGCAAATCCTTCTTGCCTTCTTGACGAAAGTTCCGTGGAAAGAGTCGGTAAAAGGGGCAACTTTCGCAGGTGAGAAAACGAAAAAAAAAAGTCTTAAGAACATCAGCGAGCGAGAGAGAGATAGATTTTTTGCCACCATCGTCAATGTGATACGGGAATTGATAGTTTTTCTTTCCTCCTCCTTAAAAGCTAAAAAAAGGCCATGGGAGAAGGATTTTTGTTGAGAAACGGGGCAACTAAAGGCCCTGTCATATACACGGATTCTCGTCATTCCATTCTAGATCAATTGTTGCAGTAATGTTAAATGCAAGAGCTCAATTTTTTACAGACGTTACTGCTTGATCTGCCATTTTATTATTCACAGTATATTGACCCTCATCCCCTTCCCCCTCATCCTCCACTCCTCACCCTCAGGAAACACAAGAAAGATCTTTGTAAGCGAGACTTTTGTCCTGGACTTTTTTAATTAAAGACAAGCCACTTTATAGAATCTTTTAAACACTCTCCCTCCCGCCCTCCCGCCTCCTCCTCCTTGTCCACACCCACCCACAGCAAAACAACCTCCCCAAAATAAAGAAGTGTTTGCGAACTCTGTGTATGTGTCATCAGCGTGTACATATTATTAATATTTATGCAATGTAATGAGGAAAGTTCTTGAGATGTGAGGGAGGTTATTTCTCCTGCGGTATCCCCTTATTGCTGGCCGACGAAAGGTTTTTTACGAATGATTCAGAGTGACTGGAATATGTCGTTTTTCGGAAATAAATGGGTATACTTTTAAATAAAATAATGCCACCTTTATTCCACTTTGCTCCAAAGGGAGTTTTCAACTCCACGAGTCTTCTTCATTTGTGTACAGAGATTAAGACTGTGCGGTGAATCAACACCGACACCAGGTGAGTTGTAAAAACTGAATTAACACCAGGTGGATTCCTCTAACTGAGTCTATGGATTATCGTTGTTTTTTCGCCAGTGTAAATTTGTCATCGGACTGGTCGTCAAGCTTGGAGTGTGTCTGAAGTGGCGTTTTTACAGAAAATACGGCCAAGTTTCAAAAAGTTATTGAGAAATCAAAGAAGGTGAGAGAACAAAAGCTGTTTTTTTGTGCTCAATAGCAGAATCTTTCCTTGGTTATCAGGGAAAATCATTTCTGCAGGCGGGACAAGCTTAGAATTGTCCGCATTGGCGTTTCTTCACGAAAAATACGGCCAAATTACGAAGAAGTGACTAAGGTCTTTTTTTTGCGTTTGATGGAGTAAATAAAAGTGTAATAATGGCTAATCAAACCGAAAGTCAATTATTTGGGATAATCGCGCAGTCTCAGTAGAGGTAATGTTGAACAGGAAGCAAATGTCCGAAGCATCGTCATGAAGACCGACTGCAGACAATACGCTACATATCATACGATTGAGTTAGTTACTTCATATTTCTATAGAAACTGTAGAAATAAGGTTGAATCAGCTGCCGGTGGTGTTGCTCATGATGGTAGGCGCCTAGAAGGTAAGGTTGGTGACGAACAAGGTATGATGGCTGCCCGTAGAGTCGCTCGTACACGTGGGGGTAGTAGCCCCCGTAGGTCATGACGCCTTCGTATGTGGCCGCGTCGCACTGGGGAGCCGGCACTGGATACCCGCGCAGCACCCGGTTGATGGTTCTGAGCAGCGGGTATTCCTCGCAGCCGCAAACATTTTTGAAGTCGTCGAGATCGAGTGCCCAGATCATGGCGCCGCCGTACCCGTTGGCCTTGACGTACTCGGACTTGCGGCGGACGATAGCTACGTCGTCGTAGCCGACCCACTGGTTTCCCTGGAAGGCGTACGGGCCCAGGGCCTCGCGGTCGTGATGGACCACTGTCCAACCGGACTTGACCTTTTGGCAGATCTGCAAAGGGAGGGTTTCATCATGTTGGAAATCCTCAATCCACCAAGTAAAGTAACCTCGTAATAGGCCAAGAACCCTGCAGCTCTGGTGAACTCCCCCTGCAACCCCCTCTGTGGCGCCTTGGCATTGAGTCCATTCTCGTTGGGATTCGCCAGAGTGAATGCTTGGCCGTACATGGGGATGCCCATGACGAGCTTGCGCGGGTCCGCACCCTTCTCCTTCCAGTAGTTCATAGTGTACATCTGGAAAGCAGAGTCAGTCAATGGGATTTGCCACCAGTTGTTGATATCACTTGCTTACAGCGTTGAAGTAGTCATAGGTGGATCCTTCGTAGTCAGACAGGGGAGCCACGTGACCAGTCTTCTTGTCCCAGTGCCCGTGGTAGTCGTACGTCATGACGTTGATGATGTCCAAGTACTTCGAGAGGACGGGCACATCGTAGCCAGCGTCGATGACCAACTTGCTGGGTGACACTGCTGCCGACAGAAGGAGTTTATGGCGCTTAAACGCCTTGCTCAGCTCCTCGACGAACAGTGCGAAATTCTTCTTGTCATCATCAGGACCACGGTTACAGTTGACCTAAGCAGGCAAAGGCATATTTTGCTGACAAAGTGGTTTAGTAGTATGACAACGTCCACGACGACATCCACGACGACAACGACAACGGGGTGCCAGGAACAAAAAATATTCATACCTGCCAGCACTTCGGATATTCCCAATCCAGATCGAGTCCGTCAAAGTTGTACTGGTGGATGAAGTCGATGGCAGTCCGGATGAACCTCGCCCTAGAGTTGGGATCAGCCACCAATCTGCTGTACTTGTCTCCCTCTGAATCGTTCCAACCGCCTAGAGCAATGAGGACCTTGATGCCCTTCTTCTTCAGTGATGACACCTACCGAGAAAAAAATCACTCTTTTCGTACTTTCTAGCTTTCTTTGACGCGTTCAGCTTCACCTTAGTGTAGTACTCATTGTCCAGATCTGCCCAGGTGTCGTGGGGCTTCATCACCAGCCTGTTGGGATCGAGCACCGCAAAGCCGTAGTTGACGTGAGTACACAGACTGGGGTCGATGTCCTCGGGCGTGTACTTGCCCCTGCCTTGTCTGTACCACGCCCAGTTGGTGAAGTAGCACACCACCTTGAAACCGGTGTCGGGCACCTCTGATGGCTCGACTGGCCTAGCCGGGTATTCTGGCTTTGCCGCTGAAGAAGCATCCTCCGGTTTTTCCACTTGTTCCTCCTCTTCACCACCGCCGGGCTGCACGACCACAACTTCATTCAGGATATCGTCTGGATCACTTTGGTCACCAAAGCCGGTGGCAATTCCATCAACACAACCAGACGATTGGGGCCAAGTGCAAGCAGCTCGTCCATCCCAGTGAAGTCCAGCCGGGCACTGGCGCTCGTGGTACTCGCCGTTGTCGCACACGTGATATTTGTTGCAGTCGCCCTTGTCGGGCTTGAAATTGCCCAAGTCGCACTGGTTGTAGGGTGCGGCAGGAAAATCAGCCAGATACCTTGTAAGTCAAAAAAGCACGACGTATAAAGTATTGGTCATCTACAGTAGGAGTTACTGAAAGAAACGTGACTAACTTGTCTTTTTCTTCCTGGATTCTGAAATTGGCTGTCACAGCACATCCTTCCTCTGGCATTTTGCTGTTCAGTCTACCAAGACCCCTGTTGATGGCCTTCAGCAGGGGGTAAGCCTCGCAGCCACAGCGATTGGTAAAGTCGTCCAAGTCCAGAGCCCAGATCATGGCTCCTCCGAGACCCATGGTCTTCACGTACTGAGTCTTGTATTCAATGGTGGAGATGTCATCGAATCCTACCCACTGATCTCCTCTGAAGGCATATGGGCCCATTCGACTCTCAGGATCTTTGACCATCTTCCAACCGCGGTTCTTGATCTTGTCGCATATCTGAAAGAGAGTTTTCACTCAAAAGCACGGCACAAAAAACGTCTATCACACTTCTTCACCTCGTAGTAGGCCAAAAATCCTCTTGCTCTGGTGAATTCTCCCGCTTCTCCCCCGCCATACGACTTCCCCTGCAGTCCATTATCCTTGGCCTCGGCGAGCGTGAAAGACTGGCCGTACATCGGCATGCCCAAGATGAGCTTTTTCTTGCTGAGCCCCTTCTCGAGCCAGTGGTGGACGGTGAAGTTCTACGTAAGCATTGAAAAAGTTACATGCCCATGGGTCACACGTGAATCATATAAGCAGTGATCAAATTTTTACCCACCACATTGAAAAATTCATTGGCATTCATTGGATGATGGTACATGGGAGCCACGTGACCCGTCTTCTTGTCCCACTGACCATGGTAGTCGTAGGTCATCACGGATATATAGTCCAGATACTCTCCCACGGCAGGAACGTCATAGCCGGCATCAATGACTTTCTTTGCCGGCGAGACTGCTGCTGTTAACAAAAGGCCATGTTGTTTGAAGGCCATCTTTAACTCCTTCACCCAGGCCGCAAAGTTCTCCTTGTCAGTCTTTGGGCCCTTGTCACAGTTGACTTGCCAGCAAGTTGGATATTCCCAGTCCAGATCAAGGCCGTCAAAGTTGTGCTTGAGCAGGAACTTCACGGCATGGTTGGTGAAAGCTTCCCTGGCAGTCGGTGAGGTTACCAGCTTGCTATACTTGTCTCCAGCACTGTCATTCCAGCCACCAATTGCCAGAAGGACCTTTCGACCCCTCTTTTGTTTCAAGGCAGTTACCTTTTCGTAGAACTCTGTTGGAGCAGAGGAGAAGAATATCTTACAATACGTGATCATCTTAATATACGCGGATATAAAATTTAAAATGTCTTTGCGGAGCTGTTGCTACTTACTGTTATCAATGTCAGCCCAAGCGTCATGAGGTTTTAACACAAGGTTGCTGGGGTCCAGAACTGCAAATCCATAGACGATATGTGTGCATAGCCCAGCATCGATGTCATCTGGCTGGTACTTTCCAAGTCCTGGCCGATACCAAGCCCAGTTGGTGAAATAACACACCACTTTGTATTCTTCCTCAGCATCGGTGGCAATGTCATTGTCATTCTCTTGGCTCTCATCTTTTTCTGGTGCTTCATTGCCCTCTTCCTCCTCCGATTCACCAAGCTCCTCCAGCAGTTCCTCGAGATCCTCTCCTCTGATGTCAAAATTTTCTGCTTCGTCTTCGTCTTCGTCTTCGTCTTCATCGACAGGTATTCCAAAGTCATCTCCAGCTCCGTCAATGACGCCAGGATACTCCCCAAACCCAGGTCCTAAGACATTCTTGATAGTGGATAGCAAGGGATGAGCTCCTTCGCCGCACCGGTTGTTGAAGTCGTCGAGGTCCAAGGCCCAGATCATGCCGCCACCCAGACCCATCTTTCTCACGTATTCAGACTGAGAAGAAAGTTACAAGGTAAGCGTTTTATGCACTTTTGTTGCTTTGTGCGTGTTGAAGCTGACCTTTCTCCTGATCATGTCCACGTCGTCAAACCCAACCCACTGGTTGCCCTTGTAGGCGTATGGGCCCATGCGGTGAGCGGGATCGTTGACGACCGTGTAGCCCTCGTTTTTGATTTTGTAGCAAATTTCGTAGTAAGCCAGGAATCCTGCGGCCCTGGTAAACTGGCCAGCGAGACCTTTACTTCCTGGTGAGTTAAGGCCGTGGTTGGATCTGTCATTGATGCTGAAAGCCTGACCATAGAGCGGCATGCCCATCACGAGCTTTTTCCGGTCAGCTCCTTTCTCGATCCAGTAATTGATGGTGTAGTTCTAGGGAGAAATACCGGTGTAATGTAAGGTACGGTAACACTTACAAATTCGGGTTTTTTTTAACTTCTGATACTTACTGCGTTGAAGTATTCAATCGGCACTTCTGGGTGGTGGTACATAGGTGCCACATGCCCAGTCTTCTTGTCCCAGTGACCAAAGTAGTCATAGGACATAACCGCAATCCAGTCCAAGTACTGTGAAACTGCTGGCACGTTGTATCCCACATCAATGATCTTCTTGCTTGGGGAGACAGCAGCAGAAAGCAGGAGTCCATGAGGTTGAAATGCCTCATGCAGCTCCTTGCACCACGCGGTGAAGGCATCCTTGTCCTTGTACCTCTCCTCTTTGCAATCAGTCTGCCAACAGGACGGATATTCCCAGTCAAGATCCAAGCCATCGAAGTTGTGCTCGAGAATAAAGTCCACTGCATGAGCGATAAATTTGGCTCTGGCACTTGGGTTGTTCACCAGACGGCTGTACTTGTCTCCTTGAGAATCATTCCACCCACCAAGAGCTAATGTTACTTTGATGCCCTTCTTCTTGTACTCAGTGACTTTTTCGTAGAACTCTGAATGGGAGAGAAAATGAAGTGTTTTCTTGAGCAAATGAAGAATTATTAAGACACTCACTATTGTCAAAATCAGCCCAGCCATCATGAGCCTTCATGATCAGATTGGAATAGTCCAGCACGGCAAAGCCATAGACGATGTGGGTGCAGAGACTGGGGTCGATGTCTTCTGGCTTGTACTTGCCGATGCCCGGCCGATACCAAGCCCAGTTCGTGAAGTAACATACGATCTTGTAGTCGTGTTCCGAAGGCCATCCTGTCACTGGCGGATAAGCTTCTGTCGATGGCCGAGGAGTTGTCGTCGTCGTTGGTGACACTTGTGCTGGCGGCTCTGGGTCTGGCGGCGGCTGACCAATGGGATACTCAGGCTTACCCTGAGCTTCGCTTGATCCGGTGGATGAGCAAGTAGCTGAAATACCGTATAAGTTTTTCAAAATTTTCCCATTCGACATCACCTTCGTGCTCGCTCTCACCATCGCATCCGTCGACCACGGCGCAGTAGTTGCACAAACTCTTCTCGTGCTCCCAGGCGGTGCCAGCTTGGCAGCTCTGCCTGTACCACTTATTGTTAATGCACCAAAAGTATGTTGTTCCGCAGGTGGTTGTGGGATCCTTGGCGTAAGCCCCGAGGACATCACACGGAAGACCCTCCCCCGGAGCGTTCGTACGCACCGAGGCCGCGGAGGAGGGGACGTTATCGACGCAGTTAGAGTTCTCCGGCCAGTCGCAAGAGTTCTTAGACTCAATGAAGTGCAAACCCACAGCGCATCTGAAAATATGCCGTACGTGTGTACTCTGAACATGCAGTGATGTACGACCGTATGCGTTCCCATGACGTTCGTCCTCACCTCTGCTTGTACGGGACGCCGTCGACGCAGATGGTGTAAGCGTTGCACTCCCCTGGTAGCGGTCGGTACTCTCCTGCTCGGCATCCACCTTGTGGGAGCTGATCAGGTTGGCCACCTTGTTGCTGCTGGCTATTGTCCTCAACGACATCTTGTTCCTGTCCGTCAGAATGATCCATACCAGTGTCTCCGCCCGCAGACGAGCCTTGATAAAGTCATGTTGTAGACGCCGAAATCATAGTTTAACAAAGAAGAAATAGGCTTCGAAAAAGTACTCTTACCTGATGCAGCTCGTGCGCCGCAATCCACGTTGTCCTTCCAATCGCAGTATCCTTTGGGGTTCCAAAGCAGCTGACCTGAGCATGACTTGCTCAACTTCTCTCCGTTGACGCAAAGGAAATACCTATAAAATTTAGCATTAATTTTTAGTTCACTATCCTAGAACTGCTAAAGGTCTTTTACGTACTTCGTGCAGTCGCTTGGGTCAGCCAGTGTCTGACCCTCCCAGCCACACTTTTTCTGGTCTTCCTGTCCATGGTCTTGGCCTTGGTCTTGTGGAATAGCAGGGTATTCTGGTCTCTGTGGAGGAAAGATCATGTCATGTCCTTGCCCAGCATGACGGTGCAAGCATTCTATACCGGAGGCTTTTGCTGATGGTCATGATCCTCCTGTGGCGGCTCTTTGGCGGGGGTTGCTTCCGTAGGGCCGGAGTCTTCTGGCTTCCAGTTACCGCCATCGCTCCATGGGGTGGTGTCTTGCGGGATTGGCGGAGGAGTGGAGACTGGGCCTGGCCTGGTGCAGTCGCCGAGCTTCGAACTGGAAAAATTCCTGATCTGATATGATTTTCCCGTGAAATTGGCAGCAAACTCACGTCGTAACTCCTCTCAAGATTCCGCTGACTGCATTTGCTATCGGGTTGGCTCCTTGGCAGCAGAGATTGGTAAAGTCGTCGAAGTCCACTGTCCACAAAGAAACACCACCATAGTCGCTATCGCCCACCAACTTGGCCTTGGCTGCAGCCGCCTCTGCGTCATCGTAGCTCACCCACTGGTTGCGATGGTGAGCGTAGGGGCCGCGGATTGAGGTTCCAGGCACTTTCAGCCACTGGTATGACCGGACTGTAGAGATAATACGGGTATGAAAGGACAACGCTACTTTAATCTATGTGCTCTTCTCCATCCGACTTACTTCCACTACAGATCTCGAAGAAGGCCAACATGCCTGCCTGCAGCGTGAACTGGCCCGGTATCGCGGGCCCCGAGGCCGGCGCCCCGTAGCTACTGTCGCTCGTGGACAGCCTGAAGGTCTGGCCATAGAGCGGAATGCCCAGATGGAGCTTTGATTTTGGTATGCCGCCGGCTGCCATCGCAGCCAAGGCAGACTCCTACAAACGAGGAGGAAAAGTTGTCCATGCCCAAAGGTTCGGCAAACACGTGACTTCTCACCGAGTTGTAGCCCTCCTTGTCTCCTTCCACCATCCTGATAGGACTATGATGACCAGTCTTTCCATCCCAGAAGCCGTGATAGTCGTATGTCATGACGTTGACCAAATCCAGATAAGATCCCAAGGCCTTGAGGTCGTAGGCCACCTTCATGATTGACGGGTAGCCGGACAAGGAGGCGGCTAACACCAGGTTTTGGCGTTTGAAGGCTGAATTCAGTTCCTGAAAATGAATTGTGAAGTGATCCAGACGACCTACAGGACGCGTGCAGAAACGAAAAAAAATTACCAACCTTTATGAGGTTGGTGAAGCCGTCCCTGTCCTCCTTTGGTCCGCTGGAGCAGTCGGACTGCCAACAAACTGGATACTGCCAGTCGATAGAGAGTCCATCAAAGTTATGCTCCTTCAGGAAAAGTACAGACTTGTCCACGAAGTTGGAAATTGACTTGGAAGACCCCACCAGCCTGAAAACGTCGGAGATAAATCACTATTCGGTCATTAAGGGTTAAAAATTGTATAATCAAAATCGCATTGATGCAGTACATGCGCAGTATTTTATTGCATGTCCGGATGTGGGTGGTCTCCAGTAGATTTCTCTTTGGCACCAACCATATCCTATGTACTATCTATTATTTCCAAGAGGGCCTCTAACAGCACACCCTGTACTGGCTCTATAATCTGTTGATTATTAACACTGAGAATGTGTGATCCTTTGATATGACAATGCTGCTGATACCTTGAGTAGGCATCTCCACCAGAGTCTGTCCAGCCTCCCAAGGCTAAGAGCACCTTGACGTCTGGGTTCGCGGCCCTCGAGACCGACTGCACGCGTTTGAAGAAGCCTGAAAGAAGTCGTTGTACAACCTTCACTTTTTCACCGTGGAACTGCCTTACCACTACGAATGTCGTTCCTGGGTGAGGCCGCAACCATCTCCAGGGTCTCGGCGTCGAGGCTGGCAAAGGCGTAGAAGACGTGCGTGCACAACCTGAAGAGAAATTATACCGGGATGATTTCGCTCGAACCAAAAACATGAACATGAGGCGCACCTCGCGTCCAAGTTCTCGGGGACGAACTTGCCGTCGCCCTCTCTGTCGACTGCCCAGTTCGAGAAGTAGCAAACCACGTTCTTCTGCTGCTTCCCATAGGGCCCGGCGACGCCTCTCACGTAGGAAGAGTGGCTGTTGGTGCTAGTCTTCTTCTCAAAAGGAGTCTTAGGACGAAGATAAGGGGCCAGTGGCAATTGATGCACTTCTGGACTCGTGGCAGCTCTCATGATGACACCAGAAGGACACCTGTTGACAATAAGTGCATTTTTAAAATGAGTCATTGGACCAGGTCAATGATTAAACGAGGAAAAAGTACAAGTCGACCCTATATAAAACTATTCTGAGATCTCCATTAGTTACTTCATTGGTGTGGATGGAGCAAATGTGCCAACGACGTCGTCGTCATTTGACGTTTTCTGCCTTGTTTGTTTGATCACGTTGAATCTTTGTTTCTTTATTCATGAGTCTCATAGTTAAGGGTTAAAGTAATCAATGTAATCACTAAGCATGTCACATAAAAACCACGAGGAGTCACTATTTCTGGCCTTCTCTACACATTGATGAGTGACGATTGTCGACATGACTCATCATCTCACCTGTAGCTGGAATAGAAGTGACAGGTGCCAATGGAGGGATCGAAGAACAGTCCGTAGGGGCAGTGAAGCTTCAGCTGGTTGCCCCCTTGACACCAGAACATGGCCTTGCAGTCGTCGGCGTCGCTGTACAGGCCGTCAGAAAGGCTTTGGCACCTGATATCAGCGTAAATTTGAGGACACATAGTTGTAGTTGGAAGAACATTTGACTTGTTCTCTCACGGATTGTTGCTCGCTGTCCTCGCCACCGCCTCCATGTCACAGCCGGCCTCATCCGGCCAGTTGCAGATGCTGTTGTCCTCGTCGAAGTGTAACCCGTCGGGACAGGTCCGGTGGTGAGCGAATCCATAGGCGTCGCACACAAAGAAAACATCGCACGAGCCAGCAAGTGGGTATGAGCCCGCGGGTAACCCTACAATATCGTACACCTCAGTAATTTCTTAGGTAATACAGTAACTTGCTTCCAGCGCCGGGACAACTGACCCTCGCAGAGGTTGTTATTGGTCTCTTGATCATCCACTGGAGGCAAAGGCAAAGCAGGAAACTCTGGAGGCCGGGACTCGATCTTTGGAGGCTGTGGCTGTTCGCCCACTTCGATGATGACCTCATCTCCCAGAGGAAAGATCTCATTCTGCTCGCTATCTGGAATGGCTGGAACAGCCGGAGTATAATCTTGATCAAATATTTTCCTTTATTGGTGATCTTTTCGCTAAATTGAGACTTATCAGTTATCATCACATGAAAGTTTCCTTTTCTGACGTCGTGGGCACTTGGTTACATTATCAGAAGTAAAAAGGTTATAGCAAGATATCTTTCGTACTGACATTGTCTGCATTAGCATTCTGCTCAGCCTCACATTTTTTATCCTCGCATTTTGATCTACGTTGTCAACCTCAATCACATATCCAACTTGAAGTATCATCCTTCCGAACATTAAATAATATTCATTGAAATGAGACTCCTGCTTCAGAGTATTCTTGAAACGGGACTAAATTTTTAGGACGAAGCTTGTAAGCAAAAAAATTATCATCAAGTCAAGGTTCGATAAGTCGACTCTTTACTATATTTTTTTACGTTCTGTAATAGTAGCTAGCTTGCTATCTTACGCCTGAGTATCCTGTTCATGACGCTCAGCAGGGGCCATTTGTTGCCGCAGACTCCTCTGAAGTCGTCCATGTCAATTGCCCAGATCATGGCGCCGCCGAAGCCGTTGTCCTTTACGTAGTTCATCTGTCGACAGTTTGTTATGACCATGAGCAACGGTTGCGTCCTTGTGAACTGATGAATGATTCAGACTCACCTTAGCAACCACATTCTCAGGATCGTCGTATCCAAACCACTGGTCACCCTTGAACGCGTAGGGATTGCCGCCCTCGTCCTCCCTCACTGTCCAACCGTTGGGATCATCCTTGAGAGCTTTGCACGCCTCGTAGTAGGCTATGAAACCCTCCTCAACCGTATAGTGCAACTCGTGTCCGGCCCCGGAGCTGGCTGAACCAGGCTTCGTCTGGTGGGGACTTGTGAGGGTGAAGGAGCGGCCGTAGAAGGGGATGCCAAGCATAAGCTTGTGAGCGGGGGCGCCTTTAGACAGCCACAGCTTCATGGCGGAATCCTGCATGAGGAAGGTGTTGCCGAAACCCTTGAATATTACTATCACTAGACTTTTCTTACTCCATTGAGCGTCTTGAAATTCCAAGGGTCGGATTCCCTGGGGTATAGAGGGGCGTGGTGATCCACCCGGTTGTCCCAGGCGCCTCTGAGGTCGTACGTCATCACGTTGATCAAGTCCAGCTTTTCGGCAATCCTGAGAGAAAGAGTTACGAAAGCTCGTACGTGCAGGCATGAAAAATATCTTCACCTTGGCACGTCGTAGCCCTCATTTATGCGGAATGTTGCGGCAGAAACAGCAGCCGTGAGCAGCCAGCCGTGGGGCTGGAAGGCTGCATGGAGTTCGTCCACCAAGTTGGCAAAGTTATCTCTGAACAAAGTAGGAAACTTGGTGAATACAGATTTTTCAGGTCCAGATGAAGCTTGTTCACCTATCTGCCCATTTTCCGTCCCGGTCTGTGGCACCCGGATACTCCCAGTCCAAGTCCAATCCGTCAAACTGATGCTCGTCAATAAAGGCCACCACAGATTTAATGAATCTTTTAGAAAAAAACTTAAGACAGTAACGTTCTGTAGTACGTTCAATATGCTTACCTTTCTCTGCTCTCCTTGGACGAAGCCATGTCCGAATACTTCTTTCCACCCTCGTTCCAACCGCCGATAGCGATCAGCACTTTCAGGTCGGGGTTACGGTTCTTCAGGCCAACGGCACTCTTGTAGCCGCCTGAATATACGTACATACACACATGAACTCAAGAGTGAATTTGTCTACATGTCTCTCTACATGTAGGCATGAGCGTAAAACTATATGTCCTACCTGATACGATGTCTCTCTCTGGGTCGAGGGAGACGATCTCCAAGGTTTCCTCTGTGAGCCCGGCGAAGCTATAAAGGAGGTGAGTGCACATCGTGGGGTCGACATCGCTGGCCTCGAAGGACATTGGAGCGGGCCTGCTGTAGGCCCATCCGCTGAAGTAACAGACGATATTGTGGCCAGTCAATCCGTAGCCGCTGCCACCAGCATCTGTAATTTGGCAAGGCCAAAAGTCAGTGAAGCAGCTTCTTCATCCAGACTGAGGATGACGACTTAGTTACCTGCGTTTCTGACATATAAAGCTGGCCGATCAGGGATCATTTCCACTGATTCTCTGGCTGGATAGTTCTCTAGTCTTGGGGAGATCTTCTCAGCAGACTCAAGGACAACGGCCTCGTCATTAAGATTGCCCCAAGGATTAAGGCTGAAGCAACCAAAAGCAAGCTTTGATTATGATGAATTAAAAATTAAATAGGACTTGTCTCTTAATAACCGTGAAGGGATATTGAATGATGCGTGCATGGAAGGCACCTAATTCCTCCTTGCCCTGTGAACCAACCTTGGTTTGTTGGCTAGGTCATTTTTTTTAATCTCTTATGACGTCCCAGATTTGTTGCCAGAATCCACTTGAAGACCTTCTAGTCAAATGGAATGAAAAAAAGGTGACTTTTTTGGGTCCCCTCTCTGCTTTTCAAAGTATTTTAGACACAGTACATAAGGTTGTTAGGTCAATATCACAAATTTGATGTGGACCTGCTTAGTTACTTTCTACATGCAAAACTGAAGCACTGTAGTCAAATGACACTAAAGACAAAGTGCTTACAGCTTTGTCACAGGGCTTTCAAAATCTGAGCACCCCGTCATGTACTGAACTTATGTAGTAAAACCTTATTGCCATGGAGGGGGGTCAATTTTTTTAAATCATTTGACTACAGTCTGGTGTCTTTTTGTTGGTGACGCATGTTGCATCTGACTTGTACACTGCAACACTCGACGACCTCAGGCTGTACCGTGCTCAAGATCAACTAATAAAACAAAACTTGAAGAGTCACCTTGAAACATTTGTAATCTTTGCTTCACGAGCTGCTACTTCTAAATCAGTTTGAGTCTACAGTTGCTGAGACTGGACAATAGGCCGAAAAATGATGCAGGTTTGCCATTTGTCTTCTTTTAAAATACCAATGAATCGTGTTCCACAATGTACGTCGTCATACCTTAATTTTGGAACTCCCGCGGCTGCTCCGTAGTATTGCAGTGTCTCTGGGATTTTCACCTCTTTTTCCTCTTCTGGCCCATAGGAGTAGGAGTAGTAGTAGTTTCCCTTGCTTCCGCCGAAAGGAAGGGCGTGGTAGGACTTGGAGCCGGACTCCACGGAGCCTCTGTGGAACTCTCCCTGGTCTCCCTGACTCTCACTAAACCTGGCCTTGAACTTAGCCACCAGTGTGGTCGAGCCTCTCCCCTCTGGGACGTCTAGAGCGTCCGGAGGAGCCTCCACTGAGGCTCGATCAAACGGCTTGGCATGTTCATCATCTCCGACGGCATCTCGCACAGCGGCACACAGTTGGGCAAGGACGAGGATCAAGAGGAACACGCGAGTGTGGACGACGCCCGCCGACATCGTGAACCCTGACAGGAAAGGATGAACATGAAACATTTGCTGGCGTGCCTGAGTGCTTGCCCATAATCAGTATTCTTCATGCTGTCACCCAAGTGACGCTTAGTCAAGGCGGTAACTGTCATTGAAATCGACCGAGTTCTCTTAGTCTGGACCAGAGGTGTGCAACCTTTAATTTAAATTCATGAGCCACTGGGGCAAGCCTCAAGGTCCAGGGATGAGGGGAGCCGTTCTAGTGTTGTGAACGGCTCTCATCAGAGTTGCTCTGCATTTTTGTTCGAGTGCTGCCCTCTGCCTTGGTTCGCCAGCCGCACCTTGACCCTGTGCGAGCCACACGTTGGGCACCCCTGGTCTGGCCGATGCTGATGTTCCAAATCTTTCTCTCTCTTGTCAGTCCCTCTATGGGCATTTGGAGATGGGAGGAAGGGGGGAAACCAGAGTCAGTCATTGACTTCTTCACCAGTCAGCCCTATTTTCTTCTCCCGCTCTACTCACTTCACATGCCTCCAGGGCTCCAGCGGTGGTTGCATAACTGGTCGAGTGTAGCTACGGGACGCTCAGAAGAAGCAGTGAGAAAACTTTATTTACGAGTGTGTTACAACTGCCCAAAAAACAGACACCCGCCCACGTCCATATGTACAGGTTGGGTTCCATCTTGCCCCACTTTTGAGTCAACGTCTTGGTCTCAGTGTTGTGATGAGCCCTGTACACGCAAGGCCTATGATGGATTCTTCTGGGGTGAATGCACCTTAGGCCGCCCATTAAGCTGCCCTTCGAGCAACTTCGGGCATCTTGACTGCCAGGTTGATGCTTCAAGGAAGAAACCAGACCGGTCCTCAATGTAGAGGCAAAGATGGGTCACTTCTAAGCAGTAGCTGTTGAGCCCCGGCCGGTATTTTAGTTTGCTGAGTTAGCGCGGACGCAACAGCAAAAAACTTACTTCATGCACCGAATTACCGGCAGATGAACATCTTTAATATCGCTAATTAATTATGATTAGAGCTGGGCAATATGTGCACATAAACATCAAGACGTAATCTGGTCTAATATGCAAAAAGGTGCACTTCGAAATTATGCTCTCTGGGCCTTTTCTAATGTTCTAGTCTTCTCTTCTTATCCAAGCAAGCAATGAGCATAAATACCATACACATTTACTTAACATGAAGACACAACACAGCAAAGCGCCGAATGTGCTTCTTTCTGGATGTTTATAGCCTGGATGCTGTTGGTGCAAGGCATTCCCCCTTCTTAATTTTGCGAAACTTATAAACTAACACATACCAAAGCCGTAAAATGAGACATACATAAGTAATCAAAACTGATATCGGTATTACATGTAGAATATGAGGTATTACATGCATCCACATATTTTCCCAGCTCTATGGTGCTATGGAAAAAGTAGGGATGTGCAAAAAGTCAGAGAAATCGAGCTGACCGGACATGAGCAAACTTTCTGCATGCTAAACTTTATTGTTTAGTCTGAGCAATCTCATGTTAGTCAGTTAGGCCTTTTTATAGACACACCCACCTCAATATTGTGTCTGCCTTCAACTTGAACTCTTCTTCTCCTCTTTCCTGTGCGCGCACACACAAAAACCACCCAAGTTTTCGCCGACAGCGGCGAAGACGACGCCTAACGGCCAACTGAGCTTCCAAACGCCGGCTAGAGAAAGAAGATTCTTTTCTAGGATCCTCTCGTTGTTTGGAAACTGTTGCCACAGTGTGATGAGTGAAAAAAGAAAGACCAACTTGATGGAATTTGACCTAAATATATTCATAAAAGCTTGCTCAAAGCATGAGGAGGTAATGCCAAAATCCGATGACGTCCGTAAAACAATGGTCAGGTCTTGATCTGCGGGAACTTTTTATGAAACATAGGGATGCTCCGGACTTTCCTCAGACGGTAGAGAAAACAGGCTTGATGCGTGAACGGAGAGGGGCAGATACGAGAACTAAAGTTGTTCATCTCTCTTCTAATTCTTTTTCTTTGCATTTCTCGTCGCAGCCGCTGGTGACCAGAGACAGGTTCGATGCCCTGATACCGCCGTGGGCTGCGGAGAAGTTCTCGTCGAGGGCGGACTCGCAGCCGCAGGGGCAACGGGCCAACGGCGACCGAAGCGACGACAAGATTTTCTGTGAATAGATTGATCGTACAATTAGGATGGATTACACTTAACTAATATGGATTGTCTGTCTGTATTGTAGCGGTATTGTTGAACTTTGACTAGGGGGAGGGGGATTTGACCTGACCGAGGCGTTGGAATGACCGAGAGCAATGGGGAAAGGTTAGAGGTCAGGGGCCTGAGGAGAATATCAGGCCTCAGACGAGTCAAATCACCTTAGTCAAAGCGAGGAAAATGCTGTGCACATCACGGTCCGGCAATCTGCAACTTAACATAACTTGTTGCTTTCCATTTGCAAGAAAACGTCTAGTCGAACCAACTTGGTGCAGTAGTTTAGCGGCGCTGACCAAACGGAAATATTGCAGAAAAACCGAAAAGGTAAGAATCTTCTTACCGTCATTTCTTGAATTGTAGCGACTGCGAACAGTACAACTCTGACCATGAGGCAAACGGAACACGAGCTGTCGGCTTTGATCCGACTGCGTGAAGCACAAAGACGTCATATTTCATGCATTCACTCACAAAGTTCTTGTAAAATATCAAGAAGTTTGTGTAAAATATGTATTGGTGACGCAATAGATAACAGCTACAACATTTCCCCTCGCCACCGAAAATAATAATAAAAAGTAATTAAGGCAGCAATTTCTCGTATACCTGGCCCAGATTCGGCCCTCGGGCTCTATAGACGGCCCAGACCGCGCAAATCGGTATTGCCGCCAGTGAGGTGGCCGCCACGCACCAACCCATAGCGATGGCCCAGGAGGGAAAGTGATAAGAGTCCTTGTTGTACGTGGGCTCTTGGTAATCCACCAAGTTGAACATCCAGATGCTCTGAAAAGCATAGTTTTGCAGTTTTGCACGCGGCTGCAAATGCTGACAAACTCACAAAGATGATCACAGGCGAGATGACGTACCAGCAGACCCTGATGTAGAGGTTTGTCTTCTTCCCGGTCATATCCTTGGCGTTCTCGGCCAGTCTGGAGAAGTAACGGGACTTGTAGCACTCGCAGTCTTTGCAAGAAAATAGAAACATGTCTTCTTACCTGTTGGCGCCGTAGATCCACAGGATGGCGACGCACTCAAAGAAGGCGATGTACATCAGGCTGAGAGCAGCTGCGTAGTAATCCACCAACTGGAAGAAATATACCCCGCCCTAAAAAGGAAAGCAAACGTATTCATGATGTCCGTCGTTAGGACGTGCAAGTATTGTCCCAGATTGTGCCATGGACACTGCGTGCAAAGTTATGTATCGTACTTATATTTTAAACCGTATGTGTGAGCTATAAAAAGTCCCTCACTTGAAAGACATTAGGAATCCCACAGGCGAATGCAACGGCGCAGATGATGAGGACGAGTACCTCGTGCCTGGCAAGGAGGAACCTGTGAACTGTGATGTCCTCGAGCGCGTCACGAACCGACGTCACTATGACCTCCACTGTAGCAAACTGATGATCAGTTGTAGACTTGTTTCCTAATATTCACGGTGTGTCAAGACCTTACTTGGCTATCGATGCCCAAAAGCACGAGCATGGCGAAGAAAATCGCCGCCCAAAGTTGAGGCAGAGGCAGCCTTGCGAGCGCGTGCGGGAACACCACGAAGACGAGGCCCGGTCCGTCCGTCACTACCGCGTCGATGGCCGCGCTGGAGCCGAGCTCGGTGAAGGGTGGCGGGTCTTCGACTGCCACGCTTAGGTTCGAAGTGTCCAGGCTCTTGTCTCCAACCCCATTCGTCGTGAAATTATTACGATCAATGAACACAGAGGGGGAGGTGGGACTGACCTCTGTTGTCAACGCAGCCTGGATGAGACAAGCGTAAGAATGAACCTCGTCTACTTCTCTTCGCCGAAATAGCCAACCTTTTCTAGGGCCAAATTTCCCAGGGTGGCGAAGACGGCGAGTCCGCAGATGATGCATGTGATGGCGTCGACGACGGTCACGATAACGGCGTCGTGCAACAGACGTCGGTTATGGAACGGGTTGTACGACGCGAACGCCACCAGAGAGCCGAAGGCAATGCCGATGGAGTTGAATACTTGAGCGGCAGCGTAAACCCACACCTGGAGTTGAACACAGGCAAGCTGCAACCATGTGGAAGAAACTCACCTTTCTAAGTGCTGTTACCTTGGCATCCCACATCTTGTCCCACTGTGGTGTGAGAAAGTAGATGATACCCTCCATGGCTCCGGGCAAAGTCACGGCCCTCCACAGGAACACGAACAACAGCAGGTAGGGCACCGTCGCTGTGAAGTACACCACCTGCGATTGATATAGCTTTAGTAGACTTGCCACAGATCTGCTATCTACATTTAAGGAGATCCCTGGAAAACAGCCCTGGACCAGCAGTAGTAGGACATGTTCGTCACACCTTTCTACGATTCTTTTTTGCACAGTAGCTTGGGCAAAAGAAGGATTGTCGACGACTATATAGTGATTGACCAATCTGTGGACCACCAAAAACAAACAAACAAAAGACTGACCGAAGCTGAATACATCGCATTGTCCACGTAGGTGTGATAAATTTGAGCGATATCCTCTTCGTCTCTACAGCATCAATAGTTTTGTTCTGTTCCCATCATCACCTTTCCTGTGGCTCTCACGGACTTCCAGAGGCAGAAGTAGACGATGACCCAGGCCAGGAAAAGAAGGCCCAGCAGCTCAGGCCTCAGGTGGCCCATATCTTCAATGCCAGAGGTCACACCCAGAACGTCGTGGCTGGAGTGAGAAAGAATTGAAAGAGAAGCCATCCATAAAGGTCTGCGAACTAAGCAAAAATGCCGTTACTCGTAAAACTCTTGGGTGCTTGAGACTGAAAATTCATCTCTTTGTTTGTCAGTATTCTCTCCGACTGCCCAACAGTTCGGGGTGTTCCACTCATTGTCACAGTTGGCCCAGGGAAGGGTGCCCGTGGCCGACTTGACTGCCGTCCAGAGGTAGTACAGGGCCCAAGCGATAATCACGTTGTAGTAGGTGCAGAGCCAGAACGAGATCATCACCGTGGCAACGCCAGCACCTTCAGACAGATGGTGACAAAGTTCTGTTCCTTCCCCACATACACTGCCGTACCTTTGAGCAAGGGACACATCCTCCCGAGGGCACCGATGGGCCCCCTCCTGGCGTACTGGCCCGCGATCAGCTCCATGAACAAGAGGGGCAGGCCGCAGAGTACCAGCATCACCAGGTACGGCACCAGGAAGGCGCCGCCGCCCGACTAAGGAAGCACAGGGGAAGAGAATAAAACCGAGAACTTTAGACACGAATACTGATGTGAGGTAACCTTGTAGCAGAGGTAGGGAAACCTCCACATGTTGCCGAGGCCGACTGCGTAGCCGATGCAGGCCAGGAGGAAGGACGCCTTGGAACCCCAGTGTTCTCGCTTTTCTTTTGTCATATTGTTGGAAGGAACCTGCAAAAAATCCGTTTGATCAGAGGCTGAGAGCGTGATTAGGCATAAGTTTGCCCCAATGACACGAATTAAGTGGACGTCTTGTGCAACTTGACTGAAGACGTTTTGCTGTGTTTCTGGAAAAAAAATCATTCACGACAAGTACTGCTTCGGTAAACTTTGCCGGCGGGAGGGGAGCTTCGATTTTTCAATAGGTTCCACTGTTTGAAGCGTGAGCACGTAGAGTAGAGGTAGGTTGAAGCTTTGGTCACGCCAAAATCGATCACAAAGCTGGACGCTGGCCTGGCCCGGAAGGCTGACAAAGCTAGATCTGCGCCAAGTCAAGTAGCTCCAAAAGAGGCTCATGTTGATTAAAAAAGCCAGGATTGGACCAAGCTGGAGCAGTTTAACCACGCGGTGAAATGCTTGGTTAAAAGGGTCCAACAGACTCAAATGACGAGCTTGAAAATGTGACTGGAAACGAACTTGAACAAAACGTGCTTTTTACAGCTTGTCCATGAAATATGTCCATCCAGCACAGTGTCTAGTCACCCTTATGCCGTGCCAAAGGAGCACTTTCAGCGGGCATCTCAGTCGGCAACAAAGGTATGTGTTAGTGCTGATCTTGGAATTTGGAACTGCAAGCTTTTCTATGTGTGTGACTTTGGAAGAGATACAGTCCAAGGTAAGAATAAGAGACATGAGTTTATCTCTTCTGCCTTCAAGCAGTTTGAAGTTCCAAGAACCATCTAACTTTTTGTCTTTTTCTTTCTACTACTTCAGTTTGACTCCTCAAGACTCAGGCTCAACCCCAACTCAAATATCATCACATTGTGCAGGACGAATTGCTCAAATTGCTGTATCAACAAACATGTATATGGTTTGCCCATACCTCCTTCACCTGAGCTTTTGAATGTGACGCTGTCCCTTGCAGGTCGAATGAAGGACTTTTAGAGAGAAGGGCAGGCAGCTGTCTCTACCAAGCATATATAGATCATTGCTAGAGCATTGGTGCTCACTATCAACGGCAAAATGTGGACAAGGTTGGTTGAACACAAAAATACTTCATGTTGTGCAGCAAGAGTTCCAATGGAAACTAACTTGTGATGCTATAGTTCTTCATCAGAATCCAAGAATCTCCCGAGTTGGAATGAGGAACAGAACTAGTTGGGGAGCTTGTCAAACCTCGAGTCGAGTCAGACGTTTTGACTAAACAAAGCAACATAAAGTTGGACTTGAAAAGAAATATCAACCTGAGGCCCATTTGACTCCGCTTGAGTCGAGATATTTTTTCTGACCCACCAATGTCACTGGGGCAGACGAGTCCCTCAATGACTCATCAATGGTTAATCGAGAAGGCTGTGGCCACTTGAGACTCTAGAAATGCCAGTTGTTTAGAAAATGAGGCCAAATATGCAAATTCGCGTGCATAGCGAAAATTGCGTCTTGCATGCCACTAGGTCATGGTTGCTAGATTTGCAGTCCAACTAAGACATGGAAAACTCCACTATGGTAAAGATTTTCAATAACACAAGAAGTTTTACCTCATAAAATGTGTGGGTTTTTTTATGAATATGTCATTATACGTGCATTGGAGCACTACTTCACTGCATGTAGTACATGAATATACCAATGCAGTCGAGTAAGTGGAATGGTGGTCATGAATGCAGTGGAGTCTGTTCAATGGATTGCACCACCAACATACGAAGAAGAATCTGCCGATCGTAGCTCACTTACAACTCACTTCTTTGATGTAACAGGATCTGCAGAGTCAAGAAGATGAAGTTTCTCTCTTGAATCGAGGCAGCGGCATCCGTACCGTAACGCCGGTCCTTCTACTTATGAGTGACTCGACAAACTGACAATTCCGCCGAGAAACTACAGCTATTTCAACATATCGACCCCGGGCTCGATTCGGATCGGCTTGCCTGCACTCACTCGGCTCGGGTCACCTCAGAAACTCTCGAGCTCGGCCCTAAAAAAAATTACGGCTGAGGCAGCAAAACTTAGCGAAATCAGTAAAGAGTGATGATGTACTACTTACTTCTACTTTCTGACTACGATTGAAGGTAAAAAAGAAATGATGAGTTTGCCGCCCACGCGAGGTGGAGCCTCGTAATAGCGTCAGCTCAGTTTTGCTCGGGCTTGACTCGTCGAGCTCGACAACGTCAGGCTCTGCTCGACTCGAAGCTCGAATAAGCTTCTGGCTCGATGCAGCTGTAGCAGAAAGCCGACTTGTCCGACCGGCTTATCAGGCAGCTGCAGCTGACACGTGAAAGGTAGTCGTCTTTCATGTATTATTAAATAGGACACCGTGCATTCGGGGTCAGGGACTTGTCCTGGCAAGGGGTGGTCACGAGCTCGGCCCGGACCGCCAAGCCCGGACCTCTTGCTGTCTCAACGCAGCTCGCAAGGCTGAGGCTGCCGCTTATGTTTATCTTGCATCATAGAGACAGACCGAATCCGCAATCTAATACCCGGCCCGAGCCCGCTCATTCCGCATACTTTTTCTCCACTCTCCACCCACTCCCCTGAGGCACGGGGTGCATCAGGAAAAAAAGGTTCACTTCCTTTGCGCCAACTCTTCGATTCATAAGACCTGTACCGGGTGGTGGCGCAAAATAGCCTTAATGGTTGACCAGATTTCAACACAGCTTGCTCCTACTGCCCTTAAGTGTCGATACATTTGATTGTCAAACTTGCGCCGCAACTGACGCACTGAGGGAAGCTTGATCGTCTTGCCAACGACATTGACAATGCTGACAGTGACCATGGCAAAGTATAGACACGGCTCCGATGTCTTATGCCTTGTCACCCGCCTGGGCAGCATTCACGATGCAGCGGTAGGAATGAGAGGCCGAGATACGAGGCCGAGATGAGAGGCTTCAGAGAAGCCGAGATGCAAATGAAAATGTCCCGAAATATGTGTGACTCCAGTTCGGATCAACCAAGGCAAAGGCTGTATATCCATTCTTCATGGCAATGACTTGACAGACCCTGCGGTTGCTCATGGCTGCTAAGTCATAACCTACTGCATAAAAATGGAGATAAATAGACGAATATGGAAATCCCGGAGCCATTTTGAGGCAGAATGATACTAATCGGTAGATACACTTGTTGTTTATCTTATTGATCACTTTATTTATCTTATTTAGATCTGTAAATTAGCCTTAAAAGAATTCTTCTTCATTGGCACGTTCTCAAAACTTCTCACATGTACTTAATCATCCATTGTCTCTCAGTCCGTTCTCAATAGACCCTGCCCACGCAAGCATGGTTCTACCAAGTGTTCTGCTGCGCAGAAATTAGCATGTGTTCGTTCAATACACATTATTTTGATGAGATTCATGAGCTCCAAGGCCAATGCCATTGGCCTGTCCCAAGTGTCTGCCAGTGGCCATACGACAATGTGGAACGTCAGGAGAGGTAACTTCCACCATTGGTTGCTTCCACCATTAGCGACTTCATCAACTGGGTCATCAGTAGAGACGTTCAAAACATTGTTCTGACAGAACTTTGGTGAGTCACGTGGGGCGATAACACCACACTTGCTTAGGATTGCCACTTACTTGATCAGTTCATAAAATGTTGAAAGAGAAATTAGGTTGGCCAAGTCAGAGTCAGATAGGACAGGCAATGTTGCGACAAGGTGGTCATGCCATATTTGGGAGGAACCACAGACCTCTAAATTCTTTAACCGTAATCATACCCCTCATGCTTCAAGTGATACCACAGAATTCAAATTTTTGGACAGACTTAGTAGGAGTCATGACAGCATCCATGCCAAAAATTGTAG
>JAAUXU010025637.1_pt1 | contig 27146 bp, 34 predicted proteins | sample 7278151 | NCBI WGS metagenome assembly JAAUXU01 (sample SAMN14350113, study PRJNA611818) | marine sediment metagenome | isolation source: surface marine sediment (1.8m) | place: French Polynesia: Moorea | collected 2018-08
ATGTCAGTGCAGCAATGCTTAGCACACACACAACTCACTCCCAATGATGGTCACAGGTTGCTGTGCATGTTAGTCGAGATCTTGATTCTCGCATGTCTGACCGTGAAGCTGTTGCCGTGGCTGAGTGGCTGGCAAGTGATGAACCAATCCATGTCATGAGAGACCACCCAGCTCATTCAGGGCCAATGTTGGGTAATCATCCAATGGAAGTGAAAAGTCTTGTCAAGTCTTGTCAAGAGGCAGCCCACCCAGCAGACACATACACATGCTGCAGCTTATTCATGGCATAAGAATACTTGAAAGGGAAAAATTCTTGATTCTTTTTACAACAACGAGCACCTTCGCTACTTCTTACCAACTTTCAATGGCCTGCCCACTGTGCATGATGGATTCTCGATTATCACCGTTCTAAATTCTTTGTGGAGTGTTTCAAAAAAGGAGGTGCTTTTGCTTTGCATTTGCTCTTCTCTTAACTGATATTTTGCTGTGCACAGAAAGCCGACCCAGTGCAGTACTAAGCATGGCATTTTTTGTTTACTCACATTGCATTTTATTTATTGTGAGTGTGGGGTCAATGATTCCTTACCACATGCTTGAGTGAAAAATGTTTGTAATGTGTGAAGAAATGTTTGTGTACAGTCAACCCAGAACTGTACTAGGCACATATGCAACAGCAATGAAAAGTCAAGTTTGCTTCCTCTTAGGTGGTATGTGGGGCTGCCACATGCAGAAGAAGAATGCTCGGGAACTATGGAAGGAGTCATGGAGGGCAATCCTTCAAGATCCATCATCAGTTGCAAAGCCCAGATATGAGAAAGGCTGGGACCAAGCCATACTTGCTAGGTTTGTGTGTGCATAACCAAGAAGTGAAAAATGTATGATTACAATATAACAGTGTGTGTTAGATATGTGTGGCCATGGGGAAGAAACATCTCATTGCAACATGACAGCTACCATTGCTATTCCCAACAACAAGGAATTATGCATCCTTTCCCCACTCAGCGCAAGAATGGGCCAAACAATTTTATTGGAAGTATTGTCATGCGTAATCTGACCTTGTTGGTGAGATGCAGCTCCAAATGCAGGCCCAGGGAACACCAGGACTGGGTATACTGTTAGAAATCATTGACAGATGGTTATCATCACGTATGTCATAAAACACAGATATTTATTCGTCCATGACCCTTGATGATTTTATGTTGGGCAGTTTTGAATACTAAGCTCAAAATTCTGCTGAATCTCAAAAATGGTGGTGACTCACATTACATGGACCGAAACAAAAGCTGGATCACTAGAAAATAAGGTAATAATCCAGGTCCAGCAGCTCAAATCCGACGGGAATTCACTCTCAAGGCTCAGGTTACTTTCGTCAGCCCTTACCCAAGGGTGGGGACTTGTATTGAGCTGTCTTTTGCTCACTGTCATTCAGCAAAGTTTGCATACAAAGATGTTGGAGTGGTTTCATGCATTAGGGCTCACAGACATTCCCAAGCCTAATTTGCAGTGTGAGACTCTTTCTGACCAAAAAGGTGAAAAAAGTCAATTTGTCAAAGAAAATCATCTCATGCTGAATATAGATTTGTAATATATAAAGCTGTGTTTTTTTCTTTTTCACTTGTGGGTAGAATTACCTACCTAGTGCAGTGCTCCAACTGGTGTCCTATGGTGGTGTAGTGGGCCGTATGCCAGCTGCTAGTTGCTCGACAGGCTTGTCTTATGATGAGTGCATGATGACCAAACTCGAGTCATATGATGAACCTGCACCTGGCTTTGCTCAGGAGAATTCTATTAATCACGCTCTCTCCTCATCTGCCACCTACTTCTCGCTGTCCATGAGCCTCGACCTCTCCACGCGCTTTGAGCTCACTATTTTTGTTGCTACTTTTGGAACTGACTGATCCAGGCACTCTCCTCCTCTGCCCCGCTCGATGCAGTGATGGCAGCAGGCTGCCAGTTGACAGGTCAAGCCCCTGATAAGTACTGGTACCACACAGCTGAGTCAAGCAGGCTTAGCTTGTCATAGCTATCTATTACTTATGTAGACAATGCAACATTCGACCTCAATTTTGACCTCAAAACAGACTTGTCATGCAACTTTGCATAGCCTATGTCCTTCTTGTTGACCCAAACAGTACACATACAGTATCTCATGTATCTACAGCACATACGATATCTACATGCTAGCTTGCTACTCTGTCCCACAATCTATGCGCACAGCTCTCTTCATCTCTGATCAGCTCATTTTACAGACAATAATCACTCTCAATTTCACCTTCTCTGAGTTCGTGTCCTTCCCAACGCAGTACATTACACGTACTTCATAAAGGTCGTTTCACTAAGCCACGCACATACCTGTGTTCAGCCCTTAAAGGGCTACAACTTTGGTGTAAAAAAGTGTTGCACTGGCCTGAGACGCCAATAAATATGATATTGTCATGCATACTTATGATACTTAATTTATGTTATTTACTGAGGCACAAGGTTTTTTTGACCTGGGCCCTTGAAGCTGGGGGATTTGGGGGGTGAAGTCCCCCAATAGTGGGGGGCCTGGGGAGCGGGAGCCCCCCAGAAAATTTCAGCCACTTTCACTTTCAAAAAGTGGTCAAAAACATCAAAATTCAGTTGCATCTGGCACAGGGGTCGACTCAACTCATCACACTTAAAGCACTCTCTTGTCACGAGTGCTTGAAACTTGACAAAACTGCAAGATCTGGTGTGTAACACTCTCCCTCACACATTCCAACCTTAAATTCGATCTTACAATGATCCCCCTTAGCATGGGACATCGATATGTACCAGGCGACATTATTTACCGCAAGCACTGTTTATCACTAACCCAATTCATTCACTGGAACATCTCATCTTTCTTGAACTTTTTTCCTACATAGGAATAAATATATGATCCGTCATGTGCAATTCTGGCAATAAGCGTAAGTTTGGTAAGCTATTTTCTGCTCCACGACCCACCCGTCCGGTAGCTTGCAGACACAAATTGTGCCTGCTTAATGTTGCACGTTGTACGAATGCCTTTTAGTCTTTTCCTTCGCTCCATTTAGGACGTTTTTTTTATGTTGTTGGACATTTGCAGACAAAGTTTTCTTTCTACACCTAAGTAAAATAAATTCATCGTTTGGGAAGGTTAGACATTGGTCCAGCTGTGCATTCATAAAGTTTTTACGACATACATCATAAGGGGTAATGCTTTGATTTCTACATGTAGAAGCCAGTATAAAGTCCACAAAGACAGTATTTTGACGTTGTCTTACATTATACCAATCCAAATAGGGGAGGAGACCCAAAGGAGTTCATTGTTTTGTACAGCTTCCCAATGTGTATCAAGATTGTTACATCCATCAGTGACAAAGCAACCTTTTTTTAGTATCTGGCACAAAACACCCCTCGAAATATTTTTCACTTCGCAAAATCTTTAAAATGTCATGAGTAGACAAAGCACGGATTAATTTCTCCAGGGTAACAAAACACCCTCAGCAGACTTTGTAAGCAAATAAACACCTTTTCCAGGCACGGTTTTCCAATCAGAGCTACTTGCAGCACTCGCTTGCAGCAAGGTTTCCACACTATTATGTCGTTTGGCTGCAGATTCAATTTTGTCATTGTGTTCTTTTAACATTTACATGCATACGCAATATACTTGCTGCAGCACTTGCCAATAGTGTTGGTATGATGATGATAAATCCTCCATTTTTCTCCAGTTGAGCTTCATAGACTTCATGTTATGTCCTGAACCGGAAAAAAGTGGCCCGATCCACCCCTAAACTGGCCAGTGATCGTTTTTCCAGTCACGTGAAAGTCCGATCAAAGACATGAACAGAACGAGGGACAGACATGCCTGAAGCGAGACGACACAAGCACGATATGCATAACGGTAGTAAGCGATAGTTACGATTGTTTATTTACTGTCTGGAGGGAAATATTCTGGCACCTCTCCACAGGGACGTATTGCGATTCAACACTTTGAAACCGGGGAAAGAACTAACTCTATTCCGAAAAATCGTGCGTCAAATTACGTGATGTCTACCCTTTGGACTAGAGTGTAAGAGGGTCATATTATATTCCGAGCGCGTAGCCCGAGGGACACGATACCACCCGACTCTGGTACATATGGCACCACAATATGCGTCGTTAATTTATAGTTAGTATGCTGTATAGGTTATATGAGCAGGTGCGAGCTCATCTTTTGTCTCGTCATCATCTACACTTCAATCTGATTGTTCTGGGAACAGAAGTTCTACAGAAGTGAGAGGTCGACGCAGCTGAACCCGACGCTGAGAGGCAGTTTGCACTTGCAGATTTGATCATGCTGCAGTCGCCGTCCCTCAGGCAGAACGCGCTGCGAAAGTAACCGCGTCCGATATGATTGATGAATCAGCCCGACAGCGGCAGCAGCAACAGCTGCAACAGCGCCCAAGTCGGCAGTACGAACGGCCGGCACTTGGAAGGAGTGAAACAAGCAAGTGTGAGCGGTGAAGAGCAACTGGAGGATCGAGTAGGGAACCGTTGCTTGTTGGCCCGGGGCTTTGGTGAAGTGGGACTTGTCCGACAAGACTCGGATGGAGAAGTCGGAGCGAGCCGCTCTATTCGACAAGTCAGTGGCGGGGAAGAATCGGCGGCTGCAGTGGCTCTTGACGCGGAGGGATGAGTACCTGCCGGTGTGCAGGGAGGCCCTTGAGTCGCTGCTGCCCCTGGGACAGGAGTCGACGCCAGCCAAGGATATGATCGTCTGTGCGCGCGTGCGGCCTCTCCTGGACTACGAGATCGAGGCAGGTCTGTTTGGCACCGCGGCCGCTTCCAAGACGCGAGTGCGAGCTCTGGACCCTCGCATTGGAGTCCGGGGCGATGCACGCGCCGAGCATGCGGACTTTGACGTTGATCTCGCGTTCGGTGCTGACGACGACAACGCCACCGTGCATGCCTCAACAGCACTTCCGCTCGTTGACCTGGCACTGTCCGGCGGGGTCGCCACCATGCTGGCCTACGGGCAGACAGGCTCAGGAAAGACTCACACCATCCAAGGGGTGCTCGACAGACTTGCTGTGGATCTCTTTGAGCGCCAGGAGAAGAGTAAGAACTAAACGTGAGGCACTTACAGGCACTATGCAATGTGTCGTTTCCGCAGAGGGCCTCTTGGATGAGAACCGCAAGTCGTGCGTAAGTCTCCACCTGTCCTACTACGAGCTGCTGGGGAACAATGCCGTCGATCTTCTGGACGAGGCTCGGCACTCAGTCGACATCATGGAGGACAAGTTTGGCAAGATCAACGTTGTAGGCGCCACAGAAGTCCAGATAACTTCCAGCAACCAGTTCGCAGAGCTGTTGGATCGGGCCGTGCGACACCGGCGCACCAGGATGACCTTCAAGAATGACGCCTCGAGCCGCAGTCACGCCGTTTGCGCCTTGCGGGTGCAAAACACCCGGCACCCGTCGGCTGAGGATGGAAGGTGAACTGGTAGAGATGGAGTCGTCCCCATTTAAGCTCCCTCATGGCTCGCATTGCAGGATGTTCATCATCGACCTGGCTGGATCCGAGAACTCCGCGGACGCGCAGTTTCATGACAAGTCCCTGGTGGCGGAGACGCGCGCTATCAACAAGTGAGCCGAAAGTGAAGATTTTCTGTACTCTGATAGGAAAGCTCTTGAAAGCCAATTTAGCTGGAGTGGACGTGACATGCCTGTGTACCGTACTTTCTCATCCGAAGGTCACTGATGGCCCTTAAAGACTGCGTTCATCGTCGGGCGCTCTTCGCGGTCTCTCCTGACACCTTCTACCACATCCCGTACCGTCTCTCCAAGCTCACCTTGCTGCTGAAGGACGCCTTCGAGCTCGAGAGCTACCGCCTGTGTCGCACCGTGGTCATAGCATGCGTGTCTCCGTCCTGCGCTGATGTTGCGCAGACCTTGAACACCCTCCGCTACGCTGGACCCATACGAGTCGGGAGCATCAATCGTCGGAAGGCAGTCGAGAACCCGAACAACCCAGCCCACTGGAGCAATGAGACCCTGCGCAAGTGGGTTCTCCAGGCTTATGCGGGTCAGGTCGACCCCGAGGTGCTCTGTCCATATGAGAGTGGAATGCAGTTGCTCAGGATCCCTGAGACAGAGTTCCTTGATAGAATAATGACGAGCAACGCTAAGATCGGCGAAAAGAAGGCCAAGGTGTTGTACACCAAGCTGTGGAAACGCCTGATTGACGCCAGGACCGCTGACCGCAGGCGCAAGCTGAAGCCCAAGGGAAAGCGAACCGAGGAGAGGCTAATGGAACAGAACACAGAGATCATTGCCGCTGGTGATTCAGTCTGAGTTCTTGAGACTATAAAGAAGAACTTGTTACCTGCATAGATTACGTGAAGTCTGCCTGAGACGCTCGGAGACCCAAAATATACCATTCGTACATACTCAACTATGGTTGTAACTGTTGACGAGTATTAACTCTATTTTTCTAATCTTGCAGATAAGATGGGTCAACAATCAGTGTCGGACCTAGAAGAAGTCTTGACCACCTTGAGAGAAGAGGTCGATCGTGCTGAAGAGCTCCAAGCTATCGATGATCCTCCAGAAAAGCCTTACTCTTCCAAGTACAAGGCTCGAGAGATTTTGAAGTCAGTGCTGGATAAAGTTCGGACCCTGGACGTGATATCCAAGCAAGAGATCACCGTCCACTTACTTGTTGAGTTGGGTTCAGTGGACCGCAAGGTCGAGGAGCTCGTGGACAGCCAGAAGAATCTGGGGGAGGCGGTGGAGGCTGCGAAGGGCAGAGAAGCGGAACCAGAGTTTGTCTGGGCGATGCTCAAGGCTCTCAACCAGGTCTGGTGCAGTCATATCACCTCAAGTCTGGTGGAATAAGTTATTTCCTTTGCAGTTGGGCATCGTGCGCAGTGCCCGGGGCGATCTCGTGGGGGCCAAGTCGCACCTCTACCGCTCTGTGGGCGTATACAAGACTTGGAAGAAGAACAGTCTGTCCATGTCCTTCTACGGCTTGAGAGGACTGCTCAAGTCTCCGCGTCAACCCGAGGCTGAGAACAAGCGCCAGCTGGAAGTGCTGAACACTCACACCTACTACTACTTGGCACAGGTAACGACAGGACTCACAACGACGTGCTCTGAAACAGTTTTACTTTCAACGCAACGAATCACCAGGTGCACGAGGGATGTGGCCAATTCGACAAGTCAGGCCGCTGTTGCCACATCACCTTGAGCAAGCAGCTCTCGTTGAACGAGTACGAGCCGCTGGAATGGGCTAGCAACGCGGCTGCACTGGCCAGACACTATACAGCCAGAGGAGAGTTCACCAGGGCCAAGAACCACTTGGCCGCGTCCTGGACGATGCTTGAAAAGCGCAAGGGCGAGGACGACGAGGACGAGTCTGTGGCCAAATGTACCGCCGGCATTGCCAGGGCTTTGGGTGCTTACGCACTGGCTTTGCTGCAACGATCTGAAGCACACTTTGATGAGGAATTGAGGACCAGAGAGGCGGAGGCAGAAGCAGCCTCTGCGGCTGATGCTGCGGACGAGGTCATTGACGAGGAGGAAGAGAACAGCGATTTCCCGAGCTTAGATGTCCCTCCTGAACTGCAGGACATCCCCGACAGGTTGGCCACCAATTTCGACGAGGCCAGAGACATCTTCTTAATGGGTAAAAAATACCAGTTCTGCAGTGGCCAGGAACCAACTTTAGGCTCTCACTCTATTAGGCCAGAAGTATCTGCGTAAGGCCAGGGATGATTACTTCACCCTGGAGCATCACTGCGTCGACTTCACCGAGATCTGCCAGGAACTCAGTTCTCTGCACAAGCATCTGGTAACGTCCGTCATCCTGGAGCTTCAGTACGTTAATGATTCAGTGTGATGGATTATCTTTTAGGTTTATTTTGAGGATGATTCTCAACGTAAGTTTCTGATCCACAAGCGCCGTATTGGCGTCTTGGAGGAACCTCTGAATGCTCTGAGCGAGTCGCTCTACCTCTTGGTCTGTCGCCAGCTCATGTACGAGTTGGCGGAGACGCATGTGAAGATGATGGACGCAAAGATGCAACTGCTCGACGGTGACTTGCACGACAGGTGAGTCATTTCCTTGACGAGGTTGGTCGCCTGTTCTCAATGCCACAACCACTCTTGGACAAAGGCCTAAAGCGAAGAAGGTGAACAAGCAGGTGCGCTTGAGCATCCGGTACTTCGAACGCTACTTGGAGACGCTGTTTCCTGGCGCCGGTGCTGACGCGCCTGAAGGCGAGGTCGCATTCCCCGAAGACAGCGTCCGGCCTGCTCTGGTTGCCTATTTCCACCTGGCCAGACTCTGGGACAGATACGTTCTACCGGAGGGGACCAAGGAGAAGCTGGAGTGCAAGACGAAGAGCCTCCACTACTTCAACCAGGTAAGGAATGTCTGCTTGGGCCCACAGGTACACGGACGACTTACAGCTTACTCCCCTTCTCCCCAGGTGGTTCAGTACTGTGATCGTCATCCTCGTGCCGGTGACGTGATGTTGCTGGAGCTTCCCCTTTGTCGAGAGATGATTCATCTACTCAAGATCAACATCGAGGGGATGAAGAAGGAGTTGTTGGAGAAAGGCGGTGATACCACTTAGGGTGCGTCACGGACCTGCTCATTGTCAGAGGCTGGGTGATGGAAACAGATCACTCCTCACCACCATAGCAGCCTGGGTCGTATGTGAAGCACGACAGACCATTTTCATGCACATTCGTTACAGTACCATTCTTTAAACGAAACATTGCCAAAGTGTTCCTCTAGTCAGTGTACTTAGTCAGTGTAACGATGCTAATGACTGGTGTGCGTCCTGTTTTGTTAATGCTGTTAATAAAAATGACTTTGAACTTTCCCTCACACACGGTTTGGGTGTTGCGCTCGAAGTTGCACCCGCAGCTTTTGTCCCAGCTCGCTCGATACAGTCTAGTACTTGCCTACGTTCAACGTACGTTCTTGCATATCTTCTTCGCCTTCCTGTTACGCCTTCATGTGCTGATACCTGAATTTTTCGCAAGCCAGAGCGAGCTTGCGAATGTTTTGCAGACAATCTGCAGAAGCCTCTTGGACCTCTTCGTCCTCTGAACCTGTGAAGGATTATTCTGTGTAGATGACATTTACCTACTGCATATCCAAGTGAAAAGTGTGTATAAAGTAGCTATTGTATGTCCTTATGTGACTTTGCTCGTGCTGGCTGCAGTGATGTGGCGGCTCAAGTACTCATAACAGTCAAATGATGAATGGGTAACTTTTTACCGATTAGTCTGAGAAGATGGTTGACTACTCCATTCTGGTGCATGGTTACGCAGTTCCAGGGGTCCTTGCTGAGCTGGAAGAGCGCCACAGACGTGGATCGGTGAACTTCAAGGTCCTTGGAGGTCAGGTAGGACACCAGTGGCGCGACAGCCCCGGACTGGCCAAACAGGGCTCGATTGCCTGTGAGTGAAAGGTTTACTTTTGCCAAAGGCTGAAAACATAGGTATTTGGCACAATTGAGAGACCAGCCCAATCGCAGCAGTTGCCGATTGCCAACGCCAGCTTGGCTCGTAGAAGGTCGTCCTCAGTGTTGGCAAGTCTGGAGAGCTTCTCGATGACGCCGTGGTCCGTGATGACTGCAAGATTCTCCTTGTCCCTGCATTAAAAGACCCGTTTGATCACACTGTCGAAACTTGGCACTTCAATGGCGACATCACAACAGAGCTGTCTAACCTGGCTATGTTAGCAATGGCAAAGCAGACTGCGGCCAAAACCTGAGTTTCCTTGGCCTCAAGTAGGCCGCAGATGAGCTCCAATCCTCCGACAAAGGATCTGACCATGTCGCCAGAGTTCACCGCGTTCTTGATGCAGGGACTCAGGGCCCAGGCAGCACTGGACTGAACCTGGATGGTATATGTGAAAGGACTAGTGCACTATAAGACAGATGTAAGAATCAGAGGACATAAGGACCTGATGCCTACAAGGATCAATTTTTCGAGTCCTCAGATGGTGTTAACAACGGCTTTATGCATAGCAGATTTGACTCAGAACAACTCCTTCAGGCAAGAGACCTTGTCCGGCTTAGATGAAATAGAGATTTCAAACCTTTTCTGATGGGTTCTTCAGCAGAGACCATATGAGTCTGACCCCGTCCATTTTATGGATAAGCACAAGGGTATCCTGGTCCTCGGCACACCTCCCCAGGGCCATGCTCACGTTGACCAACAAGTCTGGATGAGTTGTGGCCAGCAACTTGATCAGAGGGGTGAGGCCATCTTCCTCCTAGTCATTCAATGACACGCTATCCCAACCCTTCCTGCATCGTTAGCTTTACAAACACTGACCTTTATGGCAATGACGTTGGGCATTGTCTTGGCGCACTCAGAAATTGCACCCACAACGTTGGTCAAAACCCCAATCTTCTGAGGATTGAACTGTAGGAGAGAGCAAGAGCTGCTTCCATTTTGCTTCCTTTTAGTGCACAAATGTTCAAAATGAACCTGCAAGTCGTCCAATGCATCGCAGTTGTCCTTGAGGATCTTCACGAGGATGGGAATGAGTCCAACCTCCTGGAACCTGTCGACGTTGTCCGGGGAGAATGCACACTTCCACACGGCACCAGTCACCGCAGCCATCAGCTCCTGTGATAAGATCTTGTTATAGAACATAATGGTACGATTCACAGGCCTCCTCCCCTTTAGATATAGTTGTTGTAATACTGTACATGTATGTGCACCTAATATGTACATTTTTTAAGACAAGAAGATGTAAAGTGCATGCACATGTGCATGTATCTGTATGTATGTACATGCATTTAATTTTTTTATTATACCCACATCGGATTCTGAAGAGGTTAAGCATCGCGAAAGCTTGAAGAAAGCATCAGAGATAAAAGTGGCGCTTATTTTTAGCAATAAGTTCTGCATCACCTGACCTTTATGATATAAAGCAAATTAATGTTAAGACATTGTGCCTACAGCACACGTAAGCAACTAAAAGGCTGTGAAGCATTTTTAATTTTGGTTAGACTTGCATAATAACAGTTAGACATCATGGACTCCCTGGCCTCTTCCACCAGGTTGAAAATCTTGGGCTTCGTGTAGTAACGGACTCTACGTCTCAGGGACAGTCGGGACTCCTTCCTCTGTAAAACTCCCACAAAAAGGACAATTTTAGACAGGCAGGAAATTTAACATTTAATTATATGTGTCTGTTTATCAGGTACTGAAAGTGTACCAAAAATTAATGTTCTGTTCATTTAGGTTGATGACAGACAATTACAGGCACACTCAAACAGTGCGAATTTTGCATATGCAGTGGGAAAAATTCCCAAGCACACATGAAAGGACAAACATGCGTTAGTGACACAATGTAGGGGTACGAATGGATCTGTTCTCCATTGTTCACCCTTACCTTGTTCTCGTGGTTTGCGCCTTCGGCGACGAGAGCCACCAGCGGCTCGAGACCGCCGTGGATCTTGACCGAGTGGCGGCTTTCGTCTTCCTCGGCCAGACGAAAAATCGCGCTGGCACAGAGCATCTGGATACGTATGTGCAGTTAGTATTTCATACTATCAATGTAATACACCTATGAACAAAGGCATTTTCAAGGCTGAGAAGAAACTTCTTCCTCCCACCTTTAGTTGCGGGTTCGAGCTTGAGAGGTTCCGCACCAAGTCCTCGATCATGCCCTCTGACTGCATGGCCAAGCAGTATGACTTCTCAGATGCGCATTCCTGAAGAACACGATTTTTCAACAGATCAGACTATCCATCCTCGTCACTGTGCTCTCACCTGTAGAGTTCCAATCACTGGTACCAGAATGGAGGTGGTCCTGAGTTTGACCAGCTTGGCGAGCAGGGGAAGTCCGCCAGCCCTCTTGATGGCCAGCTTGTTCCTGCGAGACTTGGACAGCGACCAGAGCGCATACGCACTACTGCGAGCCACCCTGACTGGCAGAGGCAGAGCGGCGTCCATACTGATGTCCAGATCTGGAGGAACCTGGATCATGCATCATGTAGATGTGGTGGTTTCATCCCCATATTTTTCTTCTTCACCACTATGAAATGGACCTCGGCTAAGAAATGCATGCACATGCTCACCTTTGAATGATCAATGTCCAGGAGGTCAATGAGCTTAGGCAAGCCATCATTCTTCCTGACCACCGTTCGAGCTCGTCGAAACTTGGCGAGGTTGGCCATGGTCTCGCCAGCCAGAAGCTGCAACAAGAACCACCACGTAGGTCAAAACGATACCTCGAAGTGTGCACCACGTTATTTCCGTGCAACCGTACTTGCAATTCTTGGTCTGGATCGGAGATGATCTTCATGAGTAGCTCAATACCGCCCATGAGAGTTAGCTTCTTGCGAATGGACGGATGGGTCGTGATCTGGCTCAGAGTCCTCAGTGAGCCAACCTTGCACTTGAAGTCATCTGTCTCCAGCAAGTTTGCCAACACCTGAATTTGAAAGATTTTGAATACGTCTATGAGAAAACTTTGATGAGTTTTGTGCATTCCTCTAGGCCTCCGGCATCCAGGATTGCCAGCTGACAATGCTCTCTGCCCAGGTCAAAGTCGTTGAGGACACAGAGCGAGATCACTGTTGCCGTCTGGTTGCCAATCTTCAGGTAGCGAACCAGTTTTTGGATCTGGTTGGAGACCATGAGACAAAATTAATCGCATCATCCCTCCTTTCTCTCTCGTTACCTGCCAGAACTCCTGAGGCAGCTCCCCCTGGGTCGTCAGTGCCTTGAGGTCCATAAACGCCTCCTCCTCCTCGGAGGATGCCGAGCTCGTGTCTTGGTCAGGGGACTCATCTCGAACCAAAACCCTAAGAAATTTCTTGCTGATGAATGCAACGTTGCATGCGTGCAATGGCTTGTCATTGTGCGCGAGATCTTTCAGCCTTTGCATGCTGCATAGGTAGAAAGCTTGCAGTAGCAAACACACTGGAGGGTTTCAAGCCGGTTGTACAGTGCACGCAGGACGCATCCATCCTCTAGCGCACCAATGACAAGTCTACACGGGGTTATAGGACCAACTACTTTGGTGGATCATTGAAAAACTGAAAATCTGACAGGTCCATTTCTTTTCTAGCACACCTCCTGGTCCTGGCAACCGTGACCGCGGCCTTGACAAATCGGCAGAAGCCCTCAGAGTTCTGACCTTTGGACTGAGTCGAAGAAAGGTTCTTCGTGTCTTTAGCCGTGGAAAGACGTTTCCAAGAAGACATGACCAATACTCATGTAAGCTCCTTTTTTAGGAACCGCGCACTCGAGTATCGGCACTCAGAGCTCAGAGCAGAGGCTTGAATTTTTACCACCCTCTGTTGTGTCAAATCCAGCTGCTTGATTGGCACTCTTGGCACAGTGAAAAAATTAAACATAGTCTAGTACATAAGAAAAGGAAAGTTTTTTAATGGGACAGAGCACTAATTATGAGGGGGCCTGGGCGAAAATGAGGTCTCTCCAAGCCTACGATTGAGGTGAGACTGGAAAGGAGGAAAGACTGTGGTGGTGGGGGAGAGAAAGATCTATATCAAACAGATCTGTACCAGATAGCGATGATATGCGATAGCAGCAATGGTATTGGCAATATTTTGTGTAGTTACTACCCACTTGCTCGCTCAGCATGCACAGGGTTATTGGTGACCCGGGCGGACAAAGCTCCTCTTGTTTGACTTATACTGCGCCAGCTCGACTTCCCTTGTTTGTCTGGTCGAGTGCTCGGGTTTCGTGACAGAGGTGAGGTATCAAATGTCCTTCTACGCAAGCCTGAGAATGGGCCCATTTAGAGTAACTGAACACAGCTTTTGAACGACTTCTTTCACGAATTTTAGCCACTGTTTCTTTCTTTGAGGCTGGTGCGCTAAAAATAGGCCTTTTATCCCAGGGATCTCGTGTCTGACACCCATTATCAACCCATAAGTGATAACTTTCCAAAGAAAGGGTGGAAAGTGCTTCAGAAGAACGGCCATGGCCATGCCAGGAGTTAATCACCTTGGCGGTGTTGACAGGAGGTGCCCGAACCCTATGGGGACTTAAAGCCTTTGGCCTACTTATGAGGACACTTGAGGCCAAACGGGAGAAAAACTACCTTTTTTTTAATGTGTCCGTGTTACGAAACCCTTATGAATGCACTCACTCGCTCCCCACATAACGTTTCTGCCTCTCTTATCCTCTTATGCCGTGGAAGACCAGCCGGAGGACGAAAAGTCCATGCAAACTTTTGACCTCAACCCTACATGCAAATTTCTGCACGTCCTCATTGGTGCAGTAGCACATTTGACTGCGCCAGCAACGATCAGAGCTCAAAATCGTCAGCGAGCTTATTCTGCACGAAAATGTCCCTTTTAAATGTTGTAGACTGGATTTTTTGTTCCTTCTTTCTTTCTTTCTTTCTTTTTGACCTCAGGAGCATAGTTTCCTCACCTGACTCTGTTGCCTGCGGGGGGAGGCTTTGCGGTAGAGATGGCGGAGCCGACCGAGAGCGAGGAGATGGAGGCCGCGCGCTGCCTCCCTGCGCCGCCCACCCCAGCGCCGCTGTGGACCAGGATCCCCGCAGGTTGTTGTTGTTGCGGTGGTTTCGATGACTTCGTCGTAGACATTTTTAGCTCAAATCTACATACAATGTAGATTTACTCCACCGTTGCTTTCTCTAGACTTTGTATTGATCAAACTCCTACTAAGCACTCACCAGCCAATGGTGGAAAAAAGATCCTTGAAACGTTGGACGCATAAATGCATGTGATGAAATGATCAAGTTGTGAATTTCGTGATGAAGACGAAAATTGAAGGCTGTGTAGTGTTTCTTCTTACTGCCTTTATGCCATTCACAACGAGTGTTCAATCTGTACATACCGGTATATTTACATATATATACGAGGCCCGTCTGTACTTGTGTGTGTGTGTCTGTCTAACCTTCGCGGCTGATTTTCAGCTTTTGCGCGGCCGATTGTGACTGTTTTTCGCGGCTGATTTCTGGCTTTTGCCCACTGCAGGTGTGTGTGTGTTGGGGTAGGGGTAGGCTAGGTTTGGTTAGATTCCTCTGCCCGTAGCCCATATCCAGCTTTCGCACGGCAGACGGACAGACGGTCAGACAGACGGACAGACAGACGGACAGACAGACGGACAGACAGACGGACAGACAGACGGACAGACGGACAGACCCATGAACAGCGCTCTATATTCTTCCCCCCCCCCCCCCCAACAGAGAGGGGAACGCATAAGCGCCAGTGATGCCTATTTTCTAACGTATCTTGTACAGTGTGAGTCAAAATCAGAGCTCCAAGGATCAGAAGACTTAAGCGAGCGTTTAGGTGAAATTGCTTGGGCCTTGCAAAAGACTGATTGTCCACTTTTCAACACCACCAATTACGGTGACGTCAACAGCTGCGTAACAAAGTTACCAGCTAAAAACAACCTCAACATAAGTGCTGCGCCATCATTGTAAGCTGTAAATTGGGCTCACACTGTATTGAGGCATCTGCTTACATGCTGTACTTGACGAGAAATTACTGCTTTACTGCGCAACTTCTCTTGTTATGTTCTGACATCGATACATGGCCGGACAGAAAAAAATAAATAATATTCGTGATATCTCTGCCCCTTGAAAGCAATTTTGCCAGACGCTCTAAACAAATCTGGAGAATATGGAAACACGCTGGAGAAAGACAAGACTTTGTCTCAAGTCGTGGCCTTCAAGAAGTCCTGACCTCTCGTTACGACGAATTAGGCAGCTGAAAGGATTGGTGTTTGTTTGCTGTCTCTGTCGTGAAGTTCAGCCATTGAAGGTCAGTCAGGTGCTGCTACTACAAGTGTGACTGTTATTGCAAGCCCGTTCGTATGTACTTTCTAAGCATTTGCAGGCGTCAGCATTATCTGTGCGTATGAAAAAAATTCCGGTTATCTTTGTCACTATGTACTACAACAGCAGGTACGAAGTCAGCGTTGTTCAGGTGGGTTTTCTATTGTGCACAACTGTATTCATGACCCACGATGTTATCAGCTCGAGGTCGGAGGGGACAAGTTTGCAGCGTTGAAAAAAAGATCAGTTGTTCAAAGGAGGTCAAAGAAGTCATTCTTTCTCTCATATGTGAAGTGCATACACCCACCATGTGCTTTTTATTGTGTAGTAACTACGCTCAGTCGCAGTAGATGACATCAGGATCCAAGTCTCTTGTGCCAAATAGAAAATCATGAGAGACTCATGCAGACTTGTTCAAACATAGGAAAAGACTGCAAAGGAAGTGCAAAATGAGTTCCGAAGACGCCATTTTCGCATGTGATGAAGACCTGCTCAGGGAGGAAGACAACGAGGACGACTTCAAACTCATCAGCGGCATTGGCAAAAGGTGAGATGAATCTGTGGGTTTCTCTTTGTCTCACCTGACATTTTACGCGCAAAAATTCAAGCTACGTCCTTGACACCGCGGCCCTCCTGGGCGGCAACGAGTACCTTATCTCCCAGATGCTGGAGAAGCTGGAGCAGACGGCCTACATCACCGAGGAGAGCGAGTGCGTGAGATGGGCCTGCAGGTGATCCCAATGTCTTACCAGAATGTACATACACACACGTTCGTTCATGTGGGAGATTCATGTACACGCTCATGTACGTTCAAATGAGCTTCAAGTGGAAACTGTCTGAATGACCCTCGAATTTGAGGCCGCTGCGTCAGCGAGGCCGTGAAGGTGACGCAATCGCTCGGCAAAAGCCTTTGCGATGATCATTTGAGCTGGGATTTGCTCCAACTTTGTCATTGACTCCTGATACCACTGCACTGGGTGTCAGAATGGGCAGTGCAAACAGTCTAGGGTAGAATCACAACAAAATCGCTGCCCACAGAGCTTCCACTTGCTGCTCAAGGTAATCTGACTGTCGTATGAGCAGTGAAAGAAGCGATCGTGAATCCGTCTTATCGGCATGTCAAAATCAGGAATGGTTTGGGTCCCTGGGGCTATAAAGAGATGCTCGACTTGCTGGACACGTGGGGGTCGAACCTGAGCCAAGCGCACCTGTCCAGACTGTTCAGCGACTACCACAGGGAGAGGCTGCCAAGTAAGTGCCGAGTATGGGGAACCACATTATGTACAACGTTGTACAACGTCACTGTACAGGAATGGTGGCATTTGCACTCCTTTATTCTGGTCGCTATGAGGACACCCAAGTCCTTCATGGCCGGAAGGACGCCAGGCAGGGCGCCATCGTGCTGAACATGGAAAACTACCAACAGGTGAGTCCGTGCACAAGATGACGGGGAACACTTGGCAGGTGTTCAGCGTCTCTGCAGCACTTCTTCCTGCCCGCTTTCAGGTGGAATTGCCGTTGAACGCCAAGGGGCTTCCAGCCTGCCGGCGCCTGGCGCTTCTCTACCTCAGAAACGCCGACTTTCCGGAGTCTATAGCAGAACTTGATCAGGAGGAAGTCACGAAACCTCGACCCGCGGCCAGGAAGATCAGTCAGAGTCTGGCGCACGAAAAGAAGATGTTGTCGCTCGTCAACGTCTTCGCCATTCTGCCAGCGCCATGAACTGCACACAGTGGTCTCCGCGTCATGACACAGTCAGCATAATTGCATTGTCCATTTTTTTGTTGGGAATTTCCCAAGTCATTTGCACATTCTGCAGGTCCCATGCCCATAATACTACGCTGTCAAATGGATATAAGGACCACTCTTGGGCTCCTGATCCTTGTATCCGTCCAACCAAACGCTGTTCTTGGTTCTTGAGCAACGATGGTCACAGAATCCTTGTATCTATTTTACAGCGTGTGCACCGTATGTACAAAAATCATGCTGGGAGTGGCCAAAAGATGTTCCACCCAACACACGAGAGAAGAAAGAGTATTTGAAAACTAAAGAATTACATCATTGGTTGCCAATTCCATTCTTCTTGAAGCTTTGTCGCAAATTTTCCTCAGCAATTTACGAGGCAGATTTGATTCTTATCTTCCTAGCTTATATTATGCTCCCCTTGATCACATATTTTTTTATGTTGCGTAGCAAATGGATTCAAGCGGAGATCAGTGCTGGTAAATGTATATGTATGTATTGTACGATGCACAACTGGATACCAGATCATATTTTTCGTGTAGTGAATGTCATAAAAGTCTCATGCGCTGTAGGTAGCACACTTCAATGCAGTAGGTAACATACTTTAATGCGACATCTATAATTGTATATATAAGAGCATATATATCTTATGCTTTAAGAGAATGTTGCTCAGCTCAACCAAATAAGAGTGTCATATGGTTTGTACACTAACACATGGGCTTCGCGAAGATTAAAATCGGCCGCGGACAACGCTATATATATATGTACACTGATGTCAGGATCATGTCATCTCACCCCACCCAGTTACACCTTCTGTCTCTCTGTCGAGGGTCACATCGTGTATACAGATCAAGAGTTCGTTGCCGCGTAGGACGTGAGACACCTGAGTGGGGACACTCGCAGCCACCGGAAGAAGTGGAGTGGCAGGTACCCCACTTTGGGTGCCGCCCCGGCGTTCATGCATGACTCATGACATGAGGAAGACTTGCATGGACATTGTTGGTACATGGACATGTGACCCGGGTCGGTACAGTACTTGTATTGACACGCAGCTCTGCAGCATGTGATTCTCGCCCACCAAGTCTTGCTATTGGAACAGGTTCACCATCTCCTCAACGTTGGCGACACAATGGCCGATATCAGTGACGCAAGCCTAAATCTTGGCAGAATTCTCCACAAAACAAGTTCAGAAGTAAATTTGAACTAATGCACTATAGCATAACATAAAAAAAAACCGTATAATTTCGCTTCTTCTACTGCAGTTCATAGTTCTAAACGTTTCCATTGCACTCCAGGTCCGCCCACTTGGGTCTCCCAGCAGTCGAAGCCATTCTTCTCCATCTCCCTCCGCGCCTCGGTGACGTTTGACGCGCCGTCGCCCGCGCCATTGATGGTGGTGGTGGCACCGTCCCTGGGAGGTAAGAGTGTCAATGCGAAACCGCCGCCGCCCGCGCCTGTCAGCTTGGCGTGGAGGCGATGATGGGCGGCGATGGCGTGGACGCGGTCCAACGCGGGGTGGGAGACGCCGAGAGCAGCGAGCAGCCCCTGATTGGTGTCGATCAGCTCCTGAAACAGAGGTCACTTTCTCAATGCGCTTCTTGACCCTGACAGCGTGATCCATATGTAGCGTCCTTAGCAGGGTCAGCTCTAAACTGATTGAGACGTGGCAACTCTGGTCATGTGATGTGCAAGAACAGCATGACAATGGTTATAGCAGAGAGTTACTCACTGACAATATGGTTTGAACTGCCAGAGGGCGTCTGACAAGAATGTGGCGTATTAAAAATCCGACGTCGGTACGACACGACTTTAAGGCCGGGATCTCACACGTTCTTAGTGTCTGAAATCAGTGACCGCGACCACCTGGACGAAGATATCAAGTCTGGCACCGACGACTACATCTTCCACCACGGTGGGATCCATACCAAGATGTGCTGCGCTTTCCTATGTTGGCACCAACCCCTACCTTGGACGCTAGTTATGGATCACAGAGTAGATCTAGCTTGCCTCCAGCGTCTTGTAGAGCTCCCGCTCCTCCCTCTTCCTCCCCTTGGTGGCCTCGACTTTTCTAAGGCGACTCAGCGTGTCCATGCAGCGTCGGCTCACCAGGTCCATGGCATCTAGCACGCCGGCGATCACCTAAAAAGCACCCCAGCAAAGGATATCACAAACACTTTCTTCATGTGCACAAAGGTCGCTCAATTCCAGGACCACGTAACTACATCTATATTACGTTAGGTAACTATATTTTGCCCATTTCACTGCAAGTCTCACTTCTGGGGGATGCTAAAGTGCTCCAAGTTTGATGGAGTAAAGCAGGAGTCTCCTACAGACACTACATTCAGCACAGACTGACAAGGTTGGCTGGCGTTGTGCTGTTCTCCACCTTCAACAAGAGCTTTTTTGTTGCAACAAAAGCAACAAGAGCAACGAAAACTTTGAGACTGGGCACAAACCTTTGGCAGCGCCAGAGCTCTCACTCTGACAGCCTCCACCATGGCCTTGGTGTTCCTGGAGACGCGCGTGTTGACCAGCATGACCCTGAGGTTCCCGGGCGCCAACAGCGGGGTCATTCCCTCAGAGGAGCGATAAGAGAGCAAACCGCCGAACGTGCACACACTGTTGTCAATGCCTGCGAAGAAGAGTCGTTCAATCCCAATTCACAGGACAATCCAACGTGCATTGAAGGGCAATCGAGATGAATTCGGGCCGATTTTTGCATCACTGAACGTGGATGGAAGTTACGGACGTTGCACAAATGGACGAATCTGAACAAACGACAGCGCTGCCATCTGATCTTGATGTCAGTCTCGATGCCCCTGGACATGACGAGAGCGTGCGTGCACTTCTTCCCAGTGTGGTGCAATGTCCGTGTGTGATATTTGTCGTCCGTCGACGTAAACGATAACTCAGAGCTCAATGTGGCATGACCACCGACGTCTTTTGAAGGACTGAACAAGTGGTGACTCTTTATGATACAATGATACAATTATAGCTGCCATTGTGTTACTTCATTTGTCGACACTGACATTTCCAGCCAAAATTTCGACACGCGCCAGCAGCAATTTCTTCATGCCAGTACCTACCCGAAGGATTTCCGTGGAGGATCTTTTCCGCCAGAAAGGCCCTCTTGCACACCACGTCCTTCTCGTCGGGGGTGAAGTCCTCCATGTTGGTGTCCTCGCCGCTGTTCCTCCGGGCCTTTTTGGCCACGATCTTCTCTCCGTGATGAGGGAAGCCGACGCCATTGCTAAGTACGTGCACATGTAGCAGCACCACACAGGCGAGATCTCAAGTTGGAGCTAACTTCTCACCTGGACACTCCATGGGTGGATGCGCAAAATGAGGCCTTGAACAAGGCCCCGGCCAGAGCCACTGAAAAGGCCGCCGAGCTGCCCAGCCCCGCGCCGATGGGCACCTCTGAAGTCACTGTCACGGTGACGTCGTTTTCGACGAGGCTCTTCAGGTGGTGGGACGTCACGAAGAGATAGAGGAGGGCGACCAGGCCGAGGTCTTCGCCGCCGTCCGAGTCCAAGAACGATTTGAGGCTGTTCACCAGGTTCAAGTTCAGGGATCTCGTGCATCTGTACAGTGCGTACACAGACAGAAAGCTTAAAAGAACTGTCCTATACCAACACGAGCGCGAAGCACCTACACGGGATCTCCCAGGTGCTTGTTCTTGACGACGATGAGCTCGTCCATGGAGAAGCAATACTCTCTCTTGAGGTCTGGAAACTCCACTCTCAAAGTGCTCTTGTCGTCGAGAGTTTCCGCCAGCTCCACCTTGACCATGGTCCTCAACCCGATGCTCATGGCCAGGGCCAACTTGCCGTAGACCACCGAGTGCTCGCCATGGAGGATGACTTTGCCCGGAGCAGACGCGACGAACGCCAGCGAGCGAGGAGACATCGCGCTGTAAAGAGACACCAGAGTCGCCGTCAAGATAGACCGTGCATAAAGCCACAATAAACGCACTTTTTTGCCAATTCCTGTTAGGTTTTTATGCACGTCAATAGTCCAGAAATGCCAATGAAGTGATGTTTGGGCTTCAGAGTCTGCGGAGGCGCGCGGGTTCTTCCGCCATGACGGAAAAAAAATCAACGGTTTTTGTACTGTTGCGTTACACTCACCGTGTTATTCATAAATTCAGACATTTGGTTGCTACCAACGCCAAGGCCAAGCTGTACAGGAGAGCGAGGAGGAGGTGTGCAAAATTTAAGCATTTTGCCAGCTAAAACATCCATGAAATTACAGTTCTGGAACTGCGATTCAGAGAAGGATCCGCTACTGCGTGGATGACAAATCCCGCTCCATTTGCGCCACTTGGGCGAACAGCTTTGGCACCTGCCCAAGGTGCTCTCACGGGTCCGGAGCTGCTGCGGCCCGCGGGGTGCTCAAGATCAGCGCGATAGCTGTGATGACCCCGGTGGGGCGAGACCTTCGGCCGCTCCTTCCTTCTCACCTTTGATCTGACCTCAGGCCAGAGGTCAATGGGCAAAAATGCAAAAACAGCCTCGTCATTACTCAGACTGGAGATGAAAATGACAATTCTCCTCCGGACAAGAAGTGATTGGCCTGAAACCACCAGTTTGAGGCAATTAAGCCACGGCAAAAACGCCAAGAACTCGGCGCAGTTGCGAAAAAAAAGGCTGCTGGAGAAGGGTTGGAAGTGTGCAAAAATGTTTTGGCAATGAGAAAGAGAAAAGGCAAGCAAAACATTTTTTGCGCAGAGGCCGTTACCGCATTTCTTAGTGTCATTAATGTAACGTAGGAATGCGCCGAAGTGATGATGAAGTCTCTGCTCCACAACTGACAGAAGTTCAGACATTCCTGGTGGGCATGCTGCAAATCCCCCCCCTCCCCTCCCCTCCCCCTTGCCTGGGCCTATGGGGCCTCATCTCGCACACTGCACTGATCTGATGGAACCAGATCAATTGGGGTCTAGTCGACTCTGCCATAATCTGCGAACCAAATCCTTGCATCACTGATGTGGTTGTGCACAAATGCAAGCAGGGGAAGTAATCTGCACTGTGTACATTAATCATAGGCTTAGCAAAAAGTGCACTGCAGCGCAATTTTTTGCTCCTCCATGCACAGTGAGCAACAAATGATGGCGCTCTCAACGATTGCCAGACCCATCATCCCAGAGTCGTCGAGGTCCTCGTAGTCCTCGTAGTCCTCGTACCTCACCTCTCACTCCACAACGGTCACTTCCTCCTGTCTTGGGTCTCCGCACACGCGACCAGACCGATGAGCATATGCGTCAAGTGCCACAGCACTGGAAAGGCTCCTGTTCATGCCCACGAGCTAGCGCGAGCGCTCGTTCATGTCAGACCACGTGAAACACCAGACTGATCTCTCTTTGGCAGAGGGTTTCTTCTGCAGAGCTACCTTAGCGCGCGCGTGCGCGCGTGAGTGTGTGTACGGACGTACGTAGCAGTAAAACGCAGAGTAATCACCTCTTCTGGCGCTACAAACAGTACCGGAGAGGTAGTGGTTGTGCAACTGAAGCTGGATTTGCCAAGGGAGCGCTCTCGTCGCTTGGCACTCCAGAGGCATCTTGGGCAGTGCATAAAAAAGATGATGGCTACGTGCTCGTCGCTGCCGGCTGGCCAGGCGTTGACGGGGTCCACGGGCCAGTCGGCGGCGCCGTGAAATGCAGCTTCCACTGCAGACAATCCAGACGGTCTTCCTCAGGGAAACGACCGAGCCGCTTCTTCCTCGCCAATCCTTGGGTACACAAACATGCACGCGCGTGTGCCAGCGAGAGGGCGAGCGACACCACGCGAGCCACCGCGGGCACGCCCTAAGTGGCGGGCTCGTCTGACTCCGAGCGAGGCGTGAGACCGGTGGACATCACGGAGGCTGGCGCGCTGCGCTGGCGCTTTTACATCCAGCTTGGGATAGCCCCAACCAAATTTCCCAGGTCACACCACTGTAACAGCTGCCGAGTCAAAGGGGATGGGTGGAGACGAGCCCAGAGTCTCATTACTTTTTGCTGAACAACACGTTGGGTCAAAGGTTGAACTACTAAATCTAATCTAATTCTGAGGACCTACTGCGCTCTGATCTAAGTGGGAAGGCCTTTGACGCTCTAATTTAAGTGGGAAGGCCTTTGACGCTCTAATCTAACTACCAAAACACTTTGTTTTCATTCATCCTGCTGGTTGACGCGATTCGGCAGCTGTTGTCACGCTGTGACCCCAACCGCCATCTATGCCATCCATAGGCCGATTTCTGTGCAACTGCGCAACAACTCGATTGCACTTGTCTCTGCGCAATTTTAGTCACCTGCGCCACGTCAGTGATGCTTGTTGAGGCCGTGGCTCTTGCCACGTCCATCCTCACCAACCACAATGCTACCCTCGTCCTCACCTCCTGTTGCGTTAGGTCCATATCTTCTGTAACTCCCACGATGACTTTGACCCGGGCCACTTTCTGGCGATTGCCCTCCTGATAAGGAAATGAACTGGACATGACCATTGGCAGTGGTAGCCACAGAAAATGTCGGGATTGCAATCCGGAACTTGGAGACTTTGGTCTGCTGTTAACAGATTATATAGGTCAGGAAAAGGTGGAGATCCTGGAGGTGACCTCGTGGTTATCAAATCTGCGGCTCTGCCCAAGGCTATCATTGTCTGTGTCGACAAATCTCTTAGTCTCCAAACTCAGTGACGAGGAGCTGAGGTTTGGCCTCCGGCTGGGTGCACACACCAAGAGAGATTGCACTATTAGAGTGCCACTGCCAGTGGACTTGAGGAGCTCTATTTCTTTGGTCAGGTCCTCGAGGTCCTCGAAAGTGTGAGGTCGACACCTCATCACCACGATGCTTCCCTTTAAATGTCTTACCCGATCTGATAGCCCTTCCTTGAGCATCCTAACTGCTGCAACTTTGACCTCTGTAGGGGAATCCAAATCATGGTCGGCTTCCAACCTCTTCTTGTGCTCCTCCTGTCCTTGATTGCCCTGCTCAGAGAGCATCGTCACTCTGCCAAAAGCTCCATCACCCAACACAGACACGAACGCAGGTTGCGTCTTGTGCAAGTCTCGTAACTCTAGTGAGAATCCATAACCTAGTCTAGAATACTGATTGTCTAAGAGATTGTTGCGTTTTCCTTTTGACTGGTATTTTGTAACTTGCTGCGTTGATATAGCTTTTCATGACTATGGACATAAGCCCAGACAACTTCTTACAGACACGTCCGGACTTATATAAAAAAATGTAGAAATTAAAGAAAGTTAATATCGATCGCTACCGTCGAGCATGAGGTCATATTGGGTCTCCCAAGGGTTGCGACCTAGGAGGAAACGACAAATTACGCGTACTACAAAGTACAGTCAAATCTCGATATAAGGATTGATTCTTGGATGGAAAGAATCTTTCATGGTGTTTCTTTCATCACACTTCATTCCCGCTGAAACATATATGCCGCTGCATCATATTCTCGGTATCAAGGAAAAGCAGAAATGTTGGTGCCAAGAGCAAAATCCGTTGTATTGAGATTCGACTGCAACGCACGCGTGGTCCGACTATCGTGACTTCCTTTGGCTCTTCAGTAGTGACTTTGGACAGGGTCTCCATGGAGAGGTCGCTCCGTTGCTTCTGACTCCTCTTGGTGGACGCTGACGAAGGCTTCTTCGCACGTGCACCACCCATTACGAGACGTGGTCATGGACTTCAACTGCTACGAAAAAGACTGGCAACAGGGGTTCCTGGCCGCTTATGACATCCACTGAAATGCCTCAGAAGGATGCTTGACTCTACCGCTGCACTCCAGCTCAGAACCTTTCTGTTTGTGCAACCAGAAGCTTTGAGCAAAGGCCCAAAACAACTTCTGAGGCAGCCCCAAATTCCAGAAAAAAGCTAGAAAAAAAGTCAGTCAGCAAGTCCAAAATTGCACTCAGGAACCTTTTTGACCCTGCGAGAAAGCTGCAGGTGGAAGGACACCGAACCACGAACGTCACTGGGTGAATCCTTCTCAGCTCTCTATACAACTACGAGCAAGAGGCCACAAGTAGAAGTGTCACACTTGAACGTGCGACTTTCCAATGGCATTCTTTCAGTCACATACGCCCGGTCAGGCCTTGGAAAGGAGTCTGCTATGTCTTCATTTCAAGCCTTTGACAGCAAACACTCCTTTCCAGACGATTCCCGGACCTTCGGTTGGAGGACAGAAGCAATGTCGGACGTTCACCTGTGTCACCCTGTAGGGAAATCGTTAGGGACTCATTGGCACTCACGAATGGATCGTCCACGAAGTAACTTTCGCTTCCTCTTCTCCCATCATAGTGTCCATTGGCCTCACAGGACTGCAGAACTTCTAGGTTGAGAAACCCTGATCCATTGACCTTGGAAGGGTACAGCGTGGAAGAGGGAGCATTAAGTAGGTTGTCAGGTCTTCACGACCCTTTTGCAACCACCACGGACCAAGTGATCGACGGCGTCGTCGTCTCGTCCACCATCTCCTCGGGGCAGGACAATTCCAAATCTTCCTCCAAATCTCCCAAACCGGCGAGTACGGTGTCATTTCCAGGACGGCCGGATGGCAAAATCGGCTTCTGAGCCACTCAGTGAAGGTCAGCACCTTCACTGAGAACGTCTGATTGGCTGATCCCAGTCGATTCTCGGCCAGACACACATACAAGTCCTCGGGTCTTGACAGGGACAAACATTGTGGACTTGTCAGTTTACGCCCATTTCACACATCCGAGGTCCGTCAGCTGAGTTGCCTCAAGTGGGAAAAGGCTTCCAGGACTGAATCGAGTGCATGGAGAGCATCAATTTCGGGATTCATCCCGTTCAGTATTGACTTCATCCTTCTGGAGGGCATTGACAGCAGTGCAGACTAATCCTTTGGTCTTGTTCGGGTGAAAAATTGACCTTAGGCTTAGTTGGAATTGGTGCTAGTCTTCAAGTCACAAATACGTGACCTGCGTAGCCTACCTACTCATGTACCGGGTGGTCCACATTGTCATGTGCACTTTGCAAGCAAAACTGCAGATATAAAGTCCTTGACATAAATAGTTTCGCTTGGGACAAAAACCACGGCCGATTGAGGGTGGCGGCACAACGAAACCTCGAGACCTTGCACTCGATCGCGCGACAACACAGGTTTCGGCGCTTTAGCGCCGAACGGGGGAGGGTTCTGGAGAGGGTGTCCCCCTCTCCATGAGGGGCCGGGAGCCCCCCACAAGATTTCGGCAATTGCGCTCACCCAAAAGTAGGTGAAAACGGCCCAAATCTGCCTCTCCCGGTGTGGGCCACCCTCCAACCTGTCTCACTAAATGACCTCTGGCACCACAAAGAATGTGCCAAAGCTGAAACTTCCTGCTTGAGCACCTGCAGGAGACTCTACTGCATCCAACACAAGGTCAAAGTCAACCCCACAGTGAGTCACATCGGAGATCGCCATGGTTTTTTTCCCAGGCGAAATTACTTGTCCTTGGTGGTGGCTGTACTCAAGTTCATCACTTCTGAATAATGCCACCTTTGGCACCATCATTGATGGTGCCATCATTGATGGTCGCAATCACCCTTTTGCATATCTCCTCCATCTTTTTGTCGTTTTGCTGCTTGTTGATGGAAAAAGCTGGCGAACACAACACAAATGAACGTTGGAAC
>JAAUXU010035276.1_pt1 | contig 27146 bp, 25 predicted proteins | sample 7278151 | NCBI WGS metagenome assembly JAAUXU01 (sample SAMN14350113, study PRJNA611818) | marine sediment metagenome | isolation source: surface marine sediment (1.8m) | place: French Polynesia: Moorea | collected 2018-08
TAGTACGTATGCACCCCTCCTATTTCGCGAGGTCACGACGTTGACACTTGTGGTCGACCCAGATTAGCACTTGCCTGGAATACGTAGGCCAGTTTGTCAGGCATGAAATGTGTTCAGCAAAAAATCTTCGTTATGCCTTATTGCCTTAAGAAAAGGAGAAATACAAAAAGCTGACCTTCAGTTTTGGGTCAATCGATTCAGGTTTGAATGAATTTCCGGCTGCGTGTTCTTTCTTTATGACGCAACTTACGCCGCTTACGCGACGATGTATGTGTATGTGCCGAAAAACACCGTATCTATTTCGATTACGATTGTGGGGGAAAGGTTTTTTTTTACATTTTTTACACTTCCTTAGGGCGGGAACAACGCGGGGCACACGGTGGTAGTTGGCGACAAGGAGTACGACTTCCACCTTCTCCCCTCCGGAATCATCTGGCCAGACAGCATCTCCCTCATAGGGAACGGCGTGGTCATTCACGTGCCCAACCTGCTGGAGGAGCTAGCCAAGAACGAGGCCAAGGGTCTGGTCGGATGGAAGGAGCGCCTCAAGATCTCCGACCGCGCCCACCTGGTCTTCGACTTCCACCAGTCTGCGGACGGGCTGCAGGAGACGGAGAGGCAGCAGGCCAACGTAAAGCTCGGCACCACCAAGAAGGGCATCGGGCCGGCTTACTCCTCCAAGGCCAACAGGAACGGGCTCAGAGTTTCAGATCTCATCGGAGACTATGACATGTTCAGCAAGAAGTGAGGCACCCCAATTTTGCAACTGTAGTTTTTGTGACCGTCATTTTTTGAACCTCAGGTTTTGCGAGCTTGCGGATTGCTTCCTGGCGCGCTACAAGTCCCTCTCCATCGACAAGGAGTCCGAGCTCAAGAGGTACCAGCAGCTCGCCGAAACGGTAAAAGAAATTATATTTTTAGGAGCTTCAATTCATTCTGAAGATGGACATTTTTCATCAGATCCGTCCGCTAGTGGTGGAGAGCGTTTCCTTCCTCCACGACCAGATCGGCCAGGGGAAGAACGTCCTGGTGGAAGGGGCGAACGCAGCCATGCTCGACATCGACTTTGGTGAGCGACCAGTCTTCTTATTTTTTTCCTCGAAGGGATGCCTCAATTTTCCTCCTTTCCTAATAGGGACTTATCCGTACGTGACCTCGAGCAACTGCAGCATTGGCGGCGTGTGCACCGGTCTGGGCATCCCGCCCAGGTTCGTTGGGGACATCCACGGAGTCGTCAAGGCTTACACCACCAGGGTCGGCGTAGGGCCGTTCCCCACTGAGCTCGAAAATGTACATCTGGACTTGCAGAAGGAAGACAATGCAACTTACTCAGAGGTCTTTTCAGGAACTTGGTGCTTACCTGCAGCGAGTTGGTCACGAGTTCGGTGTGACCACCGGCAGGCCCAGGAGGTGCGGGTGGCTCGACATTCCAATGCTAAGGTTCACTTCCACTGTGAATGGATACACCTCTGTGGCGCTGACCAAGCTTGACATTCTGGACGACCTGGATGAGATCAAGATCGGCGTTGAGTACCGCAAGGGCGGGGAGGCCATGCGACACTTCCCCAGCTCGGAGCAGGACTTCTCCGGGGTGGAGGTAGAGTACGTGATCATGCCGGGCTGGAAGACGAGCATCGCCGGGTGCAGGTCCTTCCAGGAGCTGCCGGAGAACGCTAGGGCGTACGTGCTCAAGATTGAGGAGCTGCTGGGAATTAGAGGTGAGAGCAAGGGGGCGAATATTTAGGAAAGTGACGGTACTTTCCCCCGGGCTCAGGAGTTTATCTACAATCTCGATGGATTTAGTGTATTACAGTGGGAGTTAATAGATCGAACTTCTCTTGCCCTGTTCCATTTACGTCCAATTTAAATTAGGGAGTAGGAGTAAAATTACTCTTTCGTCTGTAGAATACGAGACATATCAGGAGGCGAGAAGAAAACAACATCTAAAAATGCCTCACATCTTCTATTCTTCATTTCCAGTTCGGTGGATCGGCGTCGGACAGGCTAGAGACGCGATGATCGAGAGGAGTTAAAAGTGGCCTCCATTTGCGTAAGATCTGATGGCAGCAGGATGGAAAGAACTTTCGCAGCACGCGCAAGACAAGGAGAGACATATCAAATTGCCGGAAAACTCGTCCAGGGCTAAACTAGACTCCTTCCAGTTTGTCCCCCCCTCCTCCCTCGTCGTATTCGACCGAAGCGAAACCGAAGCTGCCCTTCTTGCCCCCAACTTCTCAATCTCCCATCCCAGGATCTGCGTCAAATACCCTCCTCCATCTATCTATCCATATGTACCGTACTACACAGAAGAGTACCACATACCGTGACATACGTACACATAAGGTACCATATGATATACTTCGACTTCTAAACCATCTCCCGTCCCCGCTCGGCTCTTCCAGTGGACCCCCGTCCCGGGTCACCCTGCCCCTCTTGCTCATGCGTGGGCCAGGGGCCCCGACCCCTCAGTTTGAAACACGCACACTTTGATTTCGCACAAGGAATGCAGAGAGAATAAAGAGATCTGACAATCTTTCGTGGGGGCCTCGAAAAGGAGGTTGAGCGAATGGCTTTTGCTAGAAAGCAGACAACTGCCGCCGGCGCCCGCGCCCACAACCAGGACTGACAACTAGGAATAAGGAAGAGCTAGGGGACTGACAACACAACAGCATCCAATCAAAGGAAAAAGGCGAAGTGCCAGGAAAAAGATCGACAAGTGTCTCTCCATCCTGATCTCCCTCGTTTTCCTCTAGTCCTGGGCCTGGTGGGCCTCCATCCTCCAACTGGGAGTGTCTCGGCCCTCTTAGTTTCTCCTCTGTTCTACAATAATTGTCTATCCCCCACCATGTCTTCCTCTTCTTCGCCCAAGCCAGCCCCGGCCAACTTGGAGGCCGCCAAGGCCGCCTCCGTGTCCAAGTCCTCCTGCGCCGAGTCCGCCTTCGTGGATTGGAGCAGCCGCATGGCGGACATGGTCGACATGGACGGAGGAAAACACGTGAGGAGAAGCACAATTTATATCGCGAGGAACGCCTTTTTCAAAGACTCCTTTTCTCCATGCTAGTTCCCTGTTTTGGACGACCTCCTGGACGACCTTCACCTCCGCCTGGAGGAGCTTGAGCACCTGTCCGAGCTGAGCGGGAGGGACTCCTCCTCCTGCCTCTTCGGGAGGATGCCCGAGATGGCAGAAAGGTATAAGAGGATGGAAGAGGTCTTCGCCGCCGTCGACAGGTGAGGGATCAAACCATGGTTATTTGAAAAAGTTGCCGATTGCCATTTGAAAAAAAACGCCAGAGGCATGGCATGGCCTGCCGACGTTGGTAGGACTCTCGAAATCCATGAGAAAAAAAAACAGTTGATTTACATCCATCTTGTCCTCCAGGCTATAGGCTTTTGAGCCCCAGTCAATAGTGTTTCCAGAACTGATCTTACGGCCCAGACATTTTTAGGGTTAGTTAGGATGTTTGAAAAAGAATGGCTTTCTTCTTACCATAAATTTGCATTTTTACCAGAAAATCTACAGTTATTTTTACCGATTTTTTTCAGGATCGAGTTAATGGCAGCGAAGGCCAAGGCAGACATGGACGATATGGAGCGCCGCCTGTCGGAGGCGGAGGCCACACTGTCGCCATCCACCTCCTCCGGATCCGCCTCCGCAGCTATCCTCTCCGCAGCAGGAGAGGGAGCAAGCTCCCTGCGGTCGTTCGTCAAACCCCTGCTATTCGTAAGGGACAGTATTCATGATGTAGAAAAAGTTCTGCTAAGTCCTGCAAATAGCATCCAAATGCAAAATGCATTTTTCCTAATTTTTCTTTTTGTTACCAATCGCTGCCACTTGTTGGCTCTAGCACTGCAATCTACACATGTTCTCTTCTGTCTGCTTTCTTCCCCCTCCTAGAGTGAAAAAAACATCCTACATGCAAAAACAACACTAAGGTGGACTTTCAATTGCCTCTTTTTACCTTTCTGCAGGGCTCCCGCGCCTCCTCTGGCGCCGACGGCGGGCCCTCTTCCCCGCCCGGAAAGCCTCCTGTCAAGACATTCTCCGCCGACGACTTCTTCCCTCCCTCCCAGGGCAAGGACGGAAATTTAAGATGCGACGAAAAGGGGGCCGAAAATTGATGCCCCGCGAAAAAAGGGATCATTATTTCCCTCCCCTTCCACCGGCCGACGAGAGTTCTACTATCGCGGCCCGTTGCAACAGGCTGGACGAGAAAGAGAGATCGGGTGATTGACGACGGCTCAAGAGTGTCTTCTTCCCTCCCTTCTCCCTCCTTTTCCCGGAACCCCAATGTGTGATGTCTTCGTGATGTCCCACCTTCCGTCGAACACTCACCTCCTCCTCTCCTATGTACGGCGGCAGTTTCGTGTGTGCTTTCTAAAAGAAATTCACGCCACCCAGCTCTTAATGGGGAAGGAGAAGAGCAAAGACGTCTTTGGAGAAGAGGAAGACGGAGTAGCAGCATTTCTTGGCAAGACGAAAAAGGAGGAGAAAGAGAAAACGAAAACACCACTTGAGGGAAAGCAATTGCCCAAGAAAAAAAACCCTCCTCCTCTTACCTTCTATACCGCCCGCGCGTATCCTCGTCGTCCTGAGCGGGGCGAGGCGACGACGGACAGACTCCCAGTATGTTTTTTCAGCGGACTTGAAGGGTCGGTCGGTCGGTCTGCCTGAGGGACGGACCGAGGCATCGGCGTCGGTCCAGCCGAGGCCTCAAGCCCGAGACACCATGGATCTCAGTTCAAGCGAGGCGCGAGAAGAAGGCGGCGACGAAGATGGGGCTGGGTGCAAGAGAACGGGTGGGGTGGGGGGAAGAGGAGAGGAAAAATTTCCCCCTGTTCTTCCTGTCCTCCCCTCCCCCTCTTTCTCCCTTCCCAAGGTGTGTTCGGCGGCCGCCCGAAGGAGGAAAGTGGAAAGGACAAGAAAGAAGAGACTTTCCTTCCCATGCTTGTCTGCATCATCGGCTTTGATGGCGTTGGAAGAGGCGAAGAAGAGGAGGGCGTTGTCACCACCGTTCGTCCTCGATTGAGTTCCGTGCGTGGGAGAAAAAAAATCTATTAGTGACACCACGTCAAAAGCGTCAACATTCCACCTTTCCTTGATCCCTCCCTTTCTCCCATCCGTACGTGGATGCGAATACCCAATGCACCTCAAGTGTGACTCGCGTGAGAAGGCGGAGGATACCGAGTTCAAAGTCAGTCTCATCGGAAGATTCAGTGGAGCCACCACCCCTTCGGTGCCAGAAGCAACATTAACATGTCCAGGACCAACCGCTACCTCGAGGCCGAGTTCGAGGACTCCCGGAAGCGGCTGGACTTCAAGCGTCAGCGGCAGATGCAGGAGCAGCTGCAGCGGCGCCTCGGCAAGTCTGACTGCGAGGTGTGCATGGAAGAGTTCTGCTGCGGCGCGGCGTCCCCCTCCTCAAGATCGCCGGCGTCGCCATGCTGGAAGAGGACCATGCTCTTCTGCTGCTGCTTCTGCAGGTGCTGCGGATGCGACGGGTGCTACAAGAGGTGCATAGGAGAGGGGAACAACCAGGAGTTTCTGCAAGAACAGGAAGTTGGGTACGCAGAGTTGCTTCTCCATGTTTTAAAAAAAATCCAACGAAGCTTTTAATTTTTTTTCTTAGGCAAGATCCTGAAATGTTGGAGGCCAACCTGGATGCCAACGGAGGAGGAGGAGGTCCCACCATTTCGATGCTCCTCTACTCTATCTTCCCCGCCTTCGCCGTGATCGACCTCCTGCTGGGTCAGCTGGCAAAAGAGCTGGGATGGTACTCAGAGTGCATAGCCGAGCGCGTCTGCGGGTGGAGCATGACGGCATGCGCGTTCTGGATCGCTCTGACGCTAAGCGGAGTGGGGGTGGCGGCGTGTACGGCCTTCAGCCGCATCGCGGCGGCCGCGCGGCGAAAGGGGTGGCCGTGCTGCGGTGACGCGGGCGACGAGGCGGGCCGCTCGGCGGCGTCGATCGGGGGGCGGAGCAGGGGGCCATCGCCGCAGAAGGCGGGGACAGGGAACAGACCTTATTGGGAAGCAGCCAGACGCGAGGGGAAGATGGCCACGGCGTCTGTGGGAGGGAGCACCTACCACCTCGCCCGAAGCGGCGGCGGCGGCGGCAACAGCAACGGGGGCTCCTCCTCCGGCGCGCTGCTGTCCGGCAACCGCGCCGACAGCAGGCGCAGCGCCAGCGCCCCTCCGGCGGAAATGCGCCGGTCAGCCGCCAGAGCCGCCGGCGCCGGCGGCCGCCACCACGCTCGCGCCAATGTTCCTAGTATTGAAATTGTGATAGCGTAGCTGAAGAAAGATGCGACCGAGCCGGTGGTGTTGTGATACAAAGAGCTGTCAGATGCTTCCTCATTTTTGAAGATCCAAAATATAGCACACATTCAAAGGTACTGGTTTTCCTTATGCAGCGTACTTATTTCATATCTTTCTTTAATAGACCGTGGAATCCCCCCACCAACAGAATTGGCCTTCGGAAAAGCCCCCCCCCCCCGGTATGTTTAGTAAGTATTTCGCGACAAGGTCTGGAAACACCTGTATGCTGAGTGCTGACAATGAGACGGGGAGGAAGGCCATTTCACTCTTTTACGTACGTTTTCTACGTCCTAGCAACAGCGCTCTTGGGGTCCTTTTCGTTTCTTGGTGATCTCAAATAATGCATCCAATGGAGGGCAAAATTTGGAGAAGGACAAAGTCAATAACCCCCGCAACGTTCTTTTCCAGGATAAAATATTTACCTGAAGAATTTTATCCCGTTCACCCGCCAGTACAATCATGCAAACGTATGAGCGAAGGAGGATCTGTTCAATTTACTTCCTTGGGCCGAAAAATCGGATCTTCTTCCCCTCTCTGTTTCTGGTGTACTGTAGGTACGAAAGGCATCATTCACACCAACCAACGTGCATCATCCGCATGTGAGCAAACGTGAGCAATATCAAATGTCACGTTTCCACATGCGTGGGAGAGATCGAGGATCAGGGAGAATAAAAAGCAGATCACTGCTTTCCTGCGTGATCGAAATTTCCCACCTCCCCTCCCTCCCTCGGGAGGTGTGGGTGGGTGGGCCTGGCTCTACGTATGTAGCTCACGTTACACTTTTTTGAGGGGGGCGAAGAGTGCTGATGCTTGCAACATCTGTTCATCGCCCCCGGTCCCCCCCTCTACCTCAAAAGCCGCGACAAAGGCGCCGATCCCCCGCAGTTGGCAACCGAATTTCCCCGTGCATTGACATCGAGGAATATATACCCACCACAAAATCTCATAAAGTTAGGAGACTTTTATAATTAAGCCCTCCATGATGGGATCGAGATTCCTCCGTGCCGCCGGCGTGGCAGGCAAACTGCTGAAGAATTCTCCCGCCGCACCCTCCTATAGTGAGTTGTTGAAACCTTTTTGTTGCGGGGGAAATAGAAGACGAATTTTTTCCTCGAGGTCTGAAGCCCCTGGTGGCCGCCCAGCGCTGCACCAACATCCCCGACAATGTTCAGGGCTGGTACGTCCAGGAGATGGAGGACTCGCAAAAGTCACAGAGCAGCGTCGACAGGTAAAATGGCCAAAAGGGAACAAAAAGTTCACGAGTCTCAAGCGTGCTAGCTGCGACACAAAGGAGTTGAACAAGTGCGCGTTAATGTGAAATACCCTACGTCTTTTTCCTTGTATTTATGATTTATCTAGGAGCCGCGAAGTTTCCGGGCAGCAGATGAGCAAGATGTTCGGCAGCAACTTCATGTCCAACCAGGGGGAGATAGGGGAGGAGAGCGGCAGCGGCGGAGACGGTGCCAATGTTAGCAGGCCGCCATACGACGCGGACGGGAATGCTCATCTGGAGTCCGTTCTCTTGGTGATTGTTTCTTTCTTTCTTCTTCTATTTTTTTAAAAGAAACTTTTCCAATGTTGATTACCCGTCCGTAGACCAACTTGCCAGAGCCGTTCTCTCCCGAGAATGAGTCTGACCTGAAGGAGGGCCTCCCGGAGGGGCTCTCAGACTGCGTGAGGAGCAGAGGACAGAGGTGGGCTATGGAGGACAGGTAAGGGCGAACGGTTCCGGTTTTCTTTTTACTTCTTGTAAAAAACTTGTTTTGAAGTTAGGAAGCAAGTCAATAATCCTTATGTTGATTTGATAACAAAAATCATACCCGCAAAAGTCAAAATATGCTTTACATATTGCAGCAGCAGCAGCAGCAGCAGCAGCAACAACAACAGCAGCAGCAGCAGCAGCAACAACAACAACAAAAGTAGTAGTACTGTAGCAACAGCAGCAGCAACGACGATATAGTGACGGATAATTTTTTACCAACTGAGAGAGGAGTAGCTAGTAACAAGAACATTAACAACATATTCTAAGAAAATACTGTGATTGTGACGGAGCAGTAATAACAGCAACAAATGCGACATTGTATAAGGTATTTATTATGCTACCTTTCCTGCAGCAGCAGCAGGAACAGTAGGTTTGGAATGATAATAGTTGTAGCACGATTCTGAAATGGCATTTGATCAACAACACATAAAGAAAAATACAATCGGTACGATTCCAGACAATACAGCAGCAAATTCCAAAGGTAAAAAAACAGTTTACTTGTAACTGTTGAGGGAAAAGTATGGCAGAACTCGCAGAAACATTGCGACGGTAGCAGCAACCGTAATAATAGCAACACCAGCTAAAGCACTATGAGCAACCAGAAACAAAGGGGAAAAATAACCCTTTTCTCTTGATTTCAGGCTTGATTTGGCCGATGGAGTTGGCAAGAACTGACGCTGGCAAAAGAAGGAAAGGAAGAAAGGTTGTTTCAACAATGACAGATCATAAGAACATTAAAATAATACGAATGACTTCGTGAACATGAAATTTACCTGAACTGGTCAAGAATGAATTATTGTTTGCATTCAAAGGAAGTCGTTGTTTCTTGCAACACGTTGATTTAAGCAGCCCAATGTTCCCTTGTTCTCATTAGCTGGGAATATTTCCATTGGAAAGGTAGGAAAAAGTCAAGTTGTTCTAGACCTCTCCAAAACTTTCACAACAGCTACAACTCACTCCAACCCTCCAAAACCTGAAACCTGATACAAAGTCTTAAAGTTTTTACTCAGTACCTGATTGGCTACACACTAGTTCAAAATGCAAAATACAACTACAGCAATTCAAATGGTAAAAAAATGCTGCTACTCTGGCAAAATATGTTTTCCGACATTCTCAACCTAAGTTTTCCCCGTCCCAAAGCTTCTACCTTTATTTGGAACAAGTTCAGGTTCCTGCGTAACGTTGTTCTCTAGTTGTGTGCATTCGATTTCACCGACGTTCAAGTCGAAGGAGGAGGGGGAGCTCCTTTCTCTCGCAGCGAAACGAGGTGAGACCGGAGGAGGAGGAGCAGCACAAAGAGACCTTGGACGGGAACCCGGAGGAGGGGGCGCATTCCGCAGCCGCCGCAGCCGCCGCCCGCCCGCGCCGCCGCCATATCCGAGGGGGACGGTGGAGAGGAGGGGGAGGTTGTCCGGGCGAGCCCTGGTCACGTGACTTGCGACGGCGACGGCCCCCCGGGCGCGGCGGGCGGATGAGGGCGGCCGCCCGAGCTGGGGGGAGTGACGACGCCGACGACGCCAGCAACCGAAGAAGAGAGGAGGAGGGGGAAGGGGGAGTTGCGGCGGCGGCGACTGCAAAGGCGGCGGCGGCGGCGGCGGCGGCGGAGGGGGCGAGTGGCTGGCCTCCGCCTCGCTCGTCTCTTTGTGTGCTCCTCCCCGTCCGCCTACGTGTCCGGGTTTCCCTCCGGGTGTGGAAAGATCCTTTCCCCCATTTGAATGTAACCTTTTCCCGCCTTTGCCCCATGCTTGGACACCTGCCCTCCCCATTTCCCCTTGGAGACGGAGGAGCCCCTCCACAAATGGCTCCATCCCAGGATTTCCCGCATGGCCCCGCCTCGGGAATCTTCAATCTTTCCGTCTTTCGGTCTTTGCCCTCCCCTCTTCTTTCTCTTCTTCGCCCGTTTCGCTCTCTTCTCTTCCTCCTCCTCCTCCTCTTTGGCCGGCGGATGCTGCTGCCCCCGTGCGCGCGCCAACGGGGCCAAAAGAAAGACAAAGGCGGAGATGTCACGTAATTCTAGTTTTTTTCTTTCAGTGAACTTCCAATCATTAAACCTTTTTCATGAAAATTAAGGTTTTTTTAAAAAAACTTTAACATCTTAAACAACATGCATCAAGAAATCAATTGAACATTGTACATATCAAGCCTCGAGCTCTGTTGGCGGATCGGACGAGACGTTTCGAAATATATTTCGGCGCTTTTGCCAGAATACATCTGGTCACTCTTTCCTGTGGCGCCGAGCGATTAAGGAGCACTCCGCCACCGGGTCTCGCTTCCCCGACTTTCGACCCGGATTTCTCCGGAACCCGGACTCTGTCAGCGGAGAAAATCGAGCCGAAGGTAAGCCCCGACCCCCGGAACCCATGGGCACCCCAAATTCCCCCGTCCGTTTCCGCGCCGTCGTCGCGCCCGCCCCCGATTGCGCCGTGTCGTCGGAGCCCTTCTTGCTGGGGACCCGCTGCCCCCATTCCCCCCTCTCTCCCCTGGCGCGCGGCGGCGCACACAAAGCGTTGAGGGCGGGCGCCATTGCGCCAGACCGGGGCGGGCCACAGGGCCACGGGAGGCACCCGGAGGCGGGGGAGACCCTTCGAGAACCCCAATTACGGACTTGGCCAACGTGATCACGGAGCGTGACTCAGTTTTGGACGAAGGTTAGCCGCGAGAGGAAGGGAAGGAGTGAGGGAGTCCCAGACCCGGAGGGTGACGTCAGCTGCGCATTTCACGGGGGTCCCCCAGCGTGGGTGGCGGTTGTGGGACTTTGAGGGCTCCTATCACAAGTGATTGATGTCCTTGCTGTTGCAGATGGAGGAGGAGAGCGGCGAGATGGACGTGGAGATGCAGGAGGTCTCTGCTCTTAAGGAAAAGGCGGCAGAGGCCGTCAGCAACGGAGCCGCCGCGGTGGTGGAGAACGGCAACGGCAACTCGGCCGACGCGGACGACGACGACGCAATGAATGAGGCCGCGGTGGACGAGGTGGCTCTCGACGAGGAAGACGTGGAGGAGGTCGGGGATGAGGAGGAAGAGATGGAGGGCGAGGAAGTCGTCGAAGAGGTGGAGGAGGTGGTGGAGGACGAAGAGGAGGAGCAGACGGAGGAGGAGCTGGCCGAGATGATGCGGCTGGAGAACGGCACCGGCGCAGACAGCAACTCTGCCATAGAGATCAACGATGAAGAAGACGAAGAAGAGGGAGACGGGGTGGAGGAGGTAAAGAGCGAAGAGCCCAGTCCGACCAAGGTGAACGGAGACAAGACCTCGCGGAGAAAGTCTCCCGTCCGCCTAAGAGAAATCGAGGAGGTGAACGACGATTCGGAGGAGGAGGAGATCGACGACGACGACAGCAACGACGTGGAGGAGGTCAAGGACGACGACGACTCCGACGTCATGGAAGTAGAGGCGGAGGACCCTCTCAGCGCCGGCGCCGGCGCTACCGTCCCCTCGGCCACCGCCATCACCCTGGCGCCGGCGGCGTCCAAGCCCCCCGCTTCTGCATCTGCCCCCTTCCCAACCGTCACCACCTCTTCTGTGGTCGCCACCTCCTCCGCCAAGTCCAACGTGGTCACCATCGACGACGTTAAAACCCTCCACAAGCTCGCGGCCAGCACGGCGGCGGCCACCAAGAAGACGGTGGTGGAGAAGCAGCAGACGGGCGGCGGCAGCAGTAACGGCGGGCTGGTCCTCATAGATACCAGCACCATCCTGGCTGGGAAGGCCACCAGCGGCGTAACCATCACCCCCGCCAAGCCCAAGGCCGGCGGGCTCGTCCTCGGGGGATCGTCGGGCACTTCCTCAACCCCTTCCCCGACCCCGACCGGCGTCACTATCAGCTCAACGTCCAAGCAGGGCCCGGCCGTGCCACTCAGCAAGTCCGGCCAGGTTGGAGGCATCGTCAACTCTTCCTTCACCTACAACAACAAGGGCCAGCTTAACGACCCCAACCTGACGGACGACACCTTCGTGGTGGAGGCACCATCATTCATCGTGCCCTACGTATATGAGAAGCCTCCGAAGGAGACTTTTACCGACTTCAAAGACTCGCTCAAAAAGATGACAGAGGAGCTGAAGAAGGAGAAAGAGAAAGCCAAAGAGGCGGAGAAGGACAAGGACGGTGACGACAAGATGGAAGGTGACAAAGAGAAGAAAGACGGCGACGACGACGATGACATCAAGTCCGTTAAGTCCGCGTCTTCCGACGAGATCGTCGAGCTCGACAAAGTCGGCGAGCCCAAGAAGAAGAGCGACAACTACTTCGAGTCCTCGCTGGGCAAGTTCCTGGTGGACCTCGGCATGAACCTGGTGCAGGAAACGGTGCAAAGCGACCTGCTGAGGCAGCAGATCAACCGCTCAAAGAAGGACAAGAGCGCCTCGGTGATGCACGCCATCATGTCTCTTAAGAAGAACCTGGAGACCTCCAAGGAGCACAACACCCCGTTCCACCTCAAGGAGAAGAAGTGCCGCTTCTGCTCCTTCCGCACCGAGTCTGAGGCCTGCATGCAGCACCACCTGGAGACTCCTCACATGAAGAACTTCATGTATCGCTGCAACTTCTGCCCGTACGAGACCAAGCTCCCTGCGGAGGTGCTGTCCCACATGGCCTCCCAGCACGGGGTTCGCGGCCGCCTGGAGCGTGCGCCGGGCATCCACCAGTGCCCGCAGTGCCCATTCGAGGACAACATGAAGGGCAAGCTCACCAGGCACAAGAACGGGTGCGACAAGAGGTTCCGCCCCGAGTTCAACCAGGGTCCGCCGCACGACTTCGAGCCGCCCGCAAAGATCCCCAAGCCTCCGCTGATGCCGAGGCGACCCATGAACCCGATGGGGGGCGCCTTTGGGCACCACCACCCAGGGGCGGCAGGCGGCCCGCACGGAGGACAGAGCCTTGCACAGCTGGCCCAGATGAGGCAGAGGGGCGGGGGACACATGATGGGAGGGCAGTTCGGTCAGCCCGCGCCGCACCAGAGGAACATTTACTCCAACATGCCCTCGCTCCAGATGGGGCCTAGGGGACGAGGCAGGCCGGTCGGGGCTTACAAGCCAGGCATGATGAGAGGAGGTGCTGCTGGGATGGGCATGGGAAGACAAGGTATGCCATTTTGGACAAACTTGTAGAATGTAGTAGACGTCACTAAATTACTTCTTTTACAGGCGCAGCAGTGAACTCTTTGGCCTTCAACAGGGCTAGCAACCAGATGCTCAACATGTCCGGGCAGAACTACAACCTGAACAACCAAGTCGTTCTGCAGGCCTTGCAAAAGAACCAGAACAAGCCGCCACGATTCCAACAGGGCAACAACGTCCTGGGAAATCTAGGCAGCAACTCATCTGTCACGATACAGGTAATTATTTCGAAACATGTATTTTGGTCAATTGCTTTACTTACTTTGAACGTGGTACATTGCAGAGTGTACGGAATCGACCTCAAGCGGGAGCCAACCGGGCCTCGGGCTCTACTCCCAGCATTTCAATCACCCCCCTCCCAGGCCGACCCAATCCGGGTGCCGCAGGGCGGCCAATGCCCGGCGCTGCCGGCTCTCTCCAAGGGCGGGGGACCCCCGGCGCGTCCGGTCCCTCGGGATCCGGTTCTCGCGCGGGAGCGATGGCCGGTGGGGCGGCGGGGGCAGCAGCCGCTGGGAGCGCGGCGGGGATGCAGCCCAACAAGAAGGGAGGAAACTTCGTCATTTGCGAAATCTGTGATGGTTACATCAAGGATCTCGAGCAGCTCAGAAATCACATGCTGTGGATCCACAAGGTGAGATTTTCTCATCCACTTTTGGTGACTTTTTCCTTCATTTCTTTTACTCGAAACAGGTCAAGATTCATCCAAAGATGATCCACAACCGGCCGCCGCTGAACTGCCAGAAGTGCCAGTTCCGCTTCTTCACCGACCAGGGCCTGGAGCGCCACCTCCTCGGCTCCCACGGCCTCGTCACCGCCTCCATGCAGGACCTGGCCAACAAGGGGCAGGACTCCGGACGTTGCCCAGTCTGCGGAAAGGTCTACCAGTGGAAGCTCCTCAACCACGTCGCCAAGGACCACCAGAAGAACCTCAAGCCGGCGCACCTCAGCTACAAGTGTACGGTGTGCACCGCCACCTTCGGACAGTACAAACTGTTCGAAAGCCACGTTTACCAGGCTCACAGGTAAGAAGAAGAAGAAAAGAAAGAAATTGTGAATTGTGAATTTAATATTGTTTTTTTTGCAGCGGTGCCTCTAAGCGTCCCAATAAGCAAGGGCAGAGGCCTCCGGGATCGGCCGGGCCTCCTACCGCCGGCGTGACTGGCGCGCCAAAAGCCCCAGTGAAGATGTCGGACGAGATATCGGTTATCCCGAAGCCCGCTGCTCAGAAGGTGTAATCGGAAAAATGGGCACACGTATTTTATAGAAAGTAAAAAGGACGAAGAGCCTTTTCCCGTTTTCGTCCCGCCTGAGATGGGGTCTAAGCCAAGACGTAATAAGGCACGCAGTGTTCACGACGACGACGCAAAAAGAAGACGCCGAAGAATGTGAGAGAGTTGGTTGAGTGCGAAGAATGTAGGAAAGTGTTACAAATGGTGTCAGAAGATTGCGTGTTTTACTCCTTTCTTCATACTTGTTCACTGCGGGCTTCATTCAAGCTTGCGCCTCACGTCAATCGTCAATAAAACGAAAAGAACAGTTTGTCGAGTTCTTTCTATTTTGCCTTAAGGGAAGTGCACATTGTTTGACAGGTACTCCTTAGAAAAAGTTTGCTTTACTTACGTACAGTAGTCGTTGTCAAGCAGATTAAGGAAGGGTTGACTTATTGAAACATATCCCAAGCATAGGCAGAGAAAAAGGAAGTTTTCTTTTTTTCCCTTGTACATATGGCACCAGAGTTGGGAAATGAAATTAGGGGTGAATGGAGGTTTTTACAAAAATTAGCAAAGGTGTGGGCTCCATTCAACGGATGATTTGCTGGTGGCCGAAGACCCATGGTGATGAAAGCCATGAAAAGTGTCCAAGCTGCAAAGGCAAGGTCCGGTTCCTTTGCTCATCTCCCAACTAACAGGTGCTCCAAGTTGCAACGATGTGTCAAGCCGTGGACTGCAGAATCCCAAGTCAAGCAAGGCGTCAGGAGATACAAACTCTGAAGAAGACATTTGAATCCCAGCAAATTATGTGAAAAAGTTGTAATCCTTGACTTGAACCTGTCAATACCAACAAACATATGGCACCAATATGGCAAAGATCTTTGCAGTCGCGACAGTTGTTTTAACGTAGCAAATTCCCCCTTAGCACTCTCTTTGTTCCTGGGTGGTCTTCCTTTGGACATTAGTAATACTACAGAAAAAGCTATTCAAAACCTGCTCGAATCAAGCCGGTTCTTTCCAGAACCACTGACACGTAAAATACAGTTATTGCAAAAAACCGCTACAAACGAAACAAGCCAAAAACGGTGAAATGTGTTTTATTGTTCAAAAGAATAGTAAGGTGTGCTACATCCGTAAAATTTTGCTTCTTGTAAAAGCTTTTCCATGCAAATCAATGTTTGTTCGTTGTAGCCTCATGTACAGTAATTTTCTTTCTCATCCAAGTATTTTCGCGATGTTGTCTCCAACTTCGGAGGGCAACTGGGCAACAGTGGGTGCAAACTCTCCCGCGCAGTCCCGACTCAGAGCCTGCACCAGCTCCACAATCCTTGCCCTGAAGTATTAAAAGAAGATAATTAACTAGTTTTCATTAAGAACTAGGACGGAGAGCAAGTTCATTAGTACCTGGTGGAATCCCAGTTGTCGCACGGCTTCTTGGTTTCAGCCCACAGCGTTCCTGTCAGGAGCAGCACTTGACTTAGGTTCTCTCGCACCAGCAATTCTCCAGTAGCATGCAGGTCGCCCAAGCACTGGAAGACGATCAAGTATTCTTCTTTGTCCGCCCTTAGCGGCAGTCCTCTGAAGACGACGGGAAGAACGTCTTTGACAGGCACCAGGTTCTTGTTGGCAATGACGAGTCTGCAGAGAGCACCGACGACCTGATCCAGCACGCGTCCACTCTCTTCACCGGACGACATCACCCCAGATAGCTGTTGCAGGATGACCGGGAAGTGCTCGAACACGGAAGATCCCCCGTGCAGGGCAAGCTCCCCAAGCCCGAAGACAGCGTTGTTCCTCACGTCCTCTTCCGGGTCAGAGATCATGTGTGTAAAGGTTTTCATCAGTGTAGGGATGAAAGGGTCCAAGACACCCCCGAGGGGCTCCATGCACTCCGCCAGAGTGCCGGCGGAGAAGGAGCGCTCCGCCTCTGTGCACTGGCGCTTCGTCTTCTTCAATAGGTGGGGCAGGAGGCCAGCAAAGTAAGGCGCAAATGCGGACGGCGGCATGGCGCGACCGAGAGCCGGAATCACCTCTCCAGCACACTCAAATAGCAGCTCGTCTTGCTCGGCCTCGTGCTCGTCCAGATCGCCACCTGTGCCGTCTCCGCCGAAGTCATCAGAGTCCATGCACTTGCACTCGGACTTCATGACGAGATGAACGCACTGGATGATCTGCTCAGGGTGCCCTGCAATGTTGGTGACAGCTTGCTTGCATTCCTTCAGCAAGTTGACCAGCTCATCAAGGCACGTGCAGACCACAGACGCCTCTTCGTCCTCCCTTACCATGGAGCAGATCTTTGGCAATAGGTTCGATATGGCCTTGGCAAATGCCTCCGAGGAAGAAAGGGTGCCCTGTTTGTGATAAGCTATGCACAACTCCGAAGTGGCCTCAACTGCTGCCTTGCGCATGTCCTCATCTGGAAAGTCAAGGAGCTTCCACGTTTCCTCTAGACTCTGGTAGATGAATGGAAAGAAGACGTCTCCCGTGTTCTTGCAGATCTCCTTGAGCGACAGAACTGCCTGCTCCTTTTCTTCCATGTACGAATTCTCGACGTTGACTGTTTTGATCTTTCCTGCTTCGCTCATAGAATCTTCCGTGTTGAGTGAAATGTCATCTTCCTCATCGTCGAGCTCTTCTAGAGGGAGGTCAGTTTCGTCATCTTTGTACTCGAACGAGATTCCCTCTTTGCTGCTGCATGAACGCAAGAGCAGCTCCGTGATCTTGGGCAATACGGGGCCCATCTCCTGCTTCACGACGTAGGCAACCGAGCCAAAGAGCGCGTATGCACATTTCCTGACGTCAGGGTCATCGTGCTTGGCGATGAGGTCAAGGCCAAGCTTGCAGCACTCTTCAGCCAATGCTGGAGCAAAACTTGCGGGACCCACAGATCTTGCAAGAATGCCAAGCGTGTCCATGCTCTGGATGAGGAGAACCTGATCCTCGGTCTGACTCATCTCGAGTGAGAGGTACTTTTTCAGATGGGTCATAACCTCGTCGAAATAGGGAATAATGTCTTCCTTCGCCGCACTGGCTGCGGCTCCGATGCCGCTGATGGCGAGTTCCTTGGTGTGCACAGTGTAGCGATCTCCCAGCATGTGCAACAAACGCTTCATGAGTTCCGGTAGAAAGGGGACTAGTTTCTCCTCCAGGTTCTCGCTAAATATCTCCAGAGCGTAGCAGATCCTGTCCACCCCCTTAGAATCTTTACCGGCCTCAGTAGAAGTTTCCACCGCGGAGATGTACATGTCAAGGTATTCAAAGAGCATTGGGAGAATGTCCGTCGCGTAGTTGCTGATGTCAGGCTGCAAGAACTCGGAGAACTGGCCAAGGGCGTACAGAGCAGCATTCCTCACGACAGGGTTTTCGTCTCTGATGCCATTTCCGATGACTTGCAGGAGGGTCACCAGATACTTTGTGCGGATGTGCTCGGAGCAGCCTTCGGCGCTGACTGCCAAAGCATTGAAGGCTCCCTTCTTCTTCTCCGGATCAGTTCCTTTCAGAGCAGGCTGGACGTGGGTGAGGAGGGCAGACATAAACTTCTCCGGCGGCATGTTGATGGCCAGAATGTCCATCGTCTGACAGGCACACATGGAGGGGTCGCTACTTTCCACCTCCGGCTCGTCATCCAGGTCCTCGTCGCTGATCTTGGACATGATGGGGAAGAGGACGTTTATCATCTGGATGTACAGCTTGTGCTTGAGGATAGTCTTCTTCTTCAGCTTGGTGAGCCTGCCCAAGAGACTGATGGCCTTCACTCGTAGTTCGTCTTGTAGCGAATCGTTGGCAGCAATCTTGAGCGACAGGTCCACGATGGGGCGAATGTGGGGGACGACGATGGCCACCTCGGACTCGAACAGTTCGTCAAACACCTCCATGGCCTCTGCCGCCCTCTCTTCGTTGGAGCCCACCAGCTTGCCCACCAGCTCGATGATGGGGCCCAGGAGGGGCTGGAAGAGGGAGAGGTCGTCGCTGCCCACGTGGCGCACCAGGCTGGTCAGGGCCTTGACGGCGTAGAAGGCCACGTCCTCCTGGTCCGAGTGCAAGCCCAGCTGGAAGGCCTTGCTGAAGTGGCGCAGCAGCAGCTTTGACTGCTCGCCCAGCCCGTCGCACAGGACCGACAGGAGGTACATGCCCAGCACCCTGGTGGCGGGGTCGGCGCCGAACAGGTGCTGCTGCAGGAAGGCGGACAGCTCGGGCCACGAGCTGGAGCCGGGCTTGATCTCGTGCCTGGCGAGGGAAGACACCAGCTGCGCCAGGGCCATCTTGACCGACTTGTCGGCCTCGGCCACCAGCGCGTTGAGGCAGCCCTCCTTGAGCGCCGCCCTCGACTCGGGGCTCAGCCGGCCCCAGGCGGACGCGCGGACAAGCTTCTTGCGCAGGAGGACGGCGGCGTACTGGCGCACCTGCGCCGTCTGCCCGCCCGCCAGGACGGCGCACAGTTCCGGGACGGCCTGCGGCTGCTTGAAGGCCTCCCGGAGCTGCTGGGTGCCCTCGGCGATGGCCGCGTTGTCCGGCAACAGCAACTTGTTGATGATGGCCTCCATGGCAGGAGACACGCACCTCACACACACGTCCAACGGCCACGACAAAAAACACACTTTTAACGACTATTTAATTTCGCACAAAAAAGAATAGGAAAATTCAAACTTTCCAAACTGTCTAAAACATGATGATCTTTCCCATCTTTCCCGCACGTGGAGGGCGACGGCGACGGCATAGGGCGTACCCCGGCGAAGGCCTTCTCCTTCTCCTTTTCTAATGAAGTTGCGAGAATTTCTTTTCCTTTTTCTGCCGAAAACAGAGAAAACAACATTGAGAAAAGGCGCCAAAGACAAACAAAAATGAAGGGGAAAAGGTTGACGGTTGTTGACCTGGGGAGTGGGGTCCAATCAGGAATTTAGGATGGGTTCCCAGGGCAAGGAATCCCTGGCTCAGGCCGACAAACTCGTGTCCAAACTGTCTGTGTCTCCGCGGGGAGACGACCTACAACTGGCAAAACTTTTTTCCCCGCACCCAAACCTGGGGGCGTGCCTGGGAGTCAGGGACAGGCGCAGGATCTCCGGGGAGCTCCTGTCCGCTCGTCCCGGCCTGTGCGCCCTGCACGCCGCAAACAGATGCGGGGTGGACGCATTCGACACCCTAATTGAGGACGCACTCCGGGACGGGTGAGCTCGGACATATGTACAGTATAATTATTGCCTGGGTGGGAAACAGACTAGTTCAGTAGTTCTACATACACTACGTAAGTGTACGTGCTGTACCAGGCTATATATATCTATCTCACCACCCCAGGAGCTCCGTCCCGACCCGTCTCTCCGCCTCCTTGGTACCTCTCTTCAGGAGCGACGATCCCGACCTCCGCCTTTTAGCCGTGCGATGCCTCTCAGACCTCATCTTGGCGTGCTACGACTACCACGGCGTCGAGAGCGCCTCCTTCCTCGTCCTCCTCCGCGTGCTCTCCGACCTGACCCGCCAGGGCGAGGCGGAGGCCTTCAGGCTGCTCAACTACGTCTCCCTCCTGGACGACGACCTCCTCAGGAAATTCTACCGACGGTGCCTGACTTTGTTTGTCAGGGGCGGTGGAAGCGACGGCCGCAGGGGAAGCAACCATTTCGGGATGCTGGTTGAGCTGATGGTCCCCTTCGAGGAGGAGGAGGTGACGGAGGTCCTGGAAAAGTCCCTTTCGTCTGCCAAGTCGGTGCACGGAAAGAGCCTGGGCCTGACGGCGGCCGTATTTGCTGCCTGCTACGGAAAAAACGGAGAGAAGCATCTGAAAGGTGCGTTGATTTTTTGCCACCCTCCGAGATATAACTCAAATACAAAAACATGGCAGAAACATGTGTTATTCAAATCCCCTTTTCCCCAGGCATGATCTCCGACTCGATCGTCAAGAGCCTCTGCGATTGGGACGAGCCCCTGTTCCACCGCTCCCTCTCCTTCGCCCAACTAGCGGCCTCCTGCTCCTGTTCCTCCTCTTCCGGCGGGGGAGGCGGGGGCCGATCGCTCTACGGAGAGTGGTTCTGCGCCGCCTTCGGCCAGGAGGGATCTTCCCTTGTCGTCAGGGCAGGAAGAAGGTTCGGGCCCTTCATCCAGATGCTTACGGCGATGGTCGCGGGCGACGGCTCTGCCTCTTTCGGTGGCGGAGGCGAGGAGGGGGCCATGCTCACCGCGCACGTGGCCACCGCCAACAGGCCGTTCCTACCGGCCGCGCACAAGGCCGCGTGGGAGGAGTACAGGCACGACTGAATTGCGATATTTCAGCAGCAGCTTTATTGTAAATTCATTCTCCTACACATTTGCAGGGCCCTTGCTAGGAGAAAGCTATCAGAAATGGGCCTCAGAGGAAAAGGGAACTCTGCTACCATTCTCGCCGCCGCCGGAGGCATCATTGGCGGCAAGCGAGGTGCCAAGAAAAGGGAAGGAGACGTTGCCGGCGATGCCAAAAGGCCAAAGCTGCTGGAAGAGCAATGCGGAACCGAGGCCGAGAATCTAGTCAGAGAAATTATTCGAGAGTATATGTCCGAGCGGAAGATCCCGCAAAGGGTCTTTCTCATGTCCGCCTGCCGGCCCTCCTTCTTCTCGGGGCGATTCGTGCCCAAGTTGGCGGCGTTCGAGGGAGAGCCCAAGATGAAGGAGGCCAGTCGGAGGCTGTTGAACAAGCTGAAGAAGAAAGGCATTGTAAGCAACTCAGTCGCTTAATCTATTCCTGGGATATAAGTGAAAACAATTAGACAAACTGCACTTTGCTGACGCATTTATTTACACTTCAGGCTACACACACGTGGCATTTTTTTTCTCGAAATAATTTAATATGGTGCCTTTCATTCATCGGTCACAAGGTAACTAAGGTTGCTCAGTGCTGAGAACGCACTTGGAGAGAAAAACAAATAAGCCGTTTTTGGAAGCACCATCCTCAAAAGGTTTCTTTTTCGGTGGCCACTCTTGTTTGTATGAGCTTTGGGCTCCCTGTAACTTGTTTGATATGGCAACAATTGTACGCTCTGGGTGAGGCGAAAAAAGGATTTTTTTGAGTTGGCCGTGGGGATTTTTGAGAAATCATTTATACAAAAATAGGTGACCATCCTTCTTTAACAAGGAAAGAGTATAATTTTTAAGATGATTGACAGCTTGTGTGGAAGGCACTTTTGCGTATACTTGGACAGGGACGGAAGGCAGATGATAATGATTGTTCTTCTTTTCCAAACGTATTTTTTAAGTATGAAGTCGCCAGTCAAACTTTGTCTTTTGCGGCGCTGTATCTATCACAGACACGGGCTCCCCTCTTAAGCTGGAGGCACCTTTTAAATAGTGAATTGGAAGGAATACGGTATACGATAAGGGGAAGAACTTTTTTTGTGTTCGGCTTGGTCCCTCCGCGGGTAAAAAAAGATTTGTCTTCTTCATGGCACAAAAGTTGCCTTTCTAATGCTCGGACAAGGTAAACGGGCGTCCTCCATTTCTATCAATTAGGCGCCTTCAGTTCACACCCTTCGCTTTTCTATTATCCGGTCTTTTTCGGCGAGAGTAGTTATTTTCTTCACTTTTTCATGGAGGAAGAGAGAGAGGCGTTCCCTGGCAGGGTGGAGGCCTTCTGCTGCGCCGCCGCCGCCGCCGATCCCGAGGACGGACCCTTGTACGACGACCTCATGGACTCCTGCGGCGAGACCCGGGATCCGCCTCCTCCCGTCACCGACGTCATTGATATGTCGGCGATGCTCCCCCCCGCGCCGACGGCCGCCGCCTTGTAGCCAGACTTTTGTATCCTCTTGGCCAGCCTTGCCACCCAGGCCTGCTGCTCCTCCAGCGTGGTGGCCATCAGCAGCATCTCCTTGGCCGTCGTCGGGTCGTAGTTGACCTTGCAGGGGGCCACCCCTTCGCCGCTGCCGCCAGGCTTCACGTGGTCCTTGTGGTATTTGGCTCGACAGCCTGATAGAGGAAAACGAGCCGTGAAATCAAATTAACTGTTGGGCTATTTTGTTTCTCACGTTTGCACTCCAGCGCTGGCGGCGGCCTGAAGGGGGCCCACAGCGGCTTGGTGCACCCGTCGCATGATGCCGGCATGTGGAAGGAGATCTGGACGAACTCGTGTCCCTTGAGGACGACCCCGGCGCTCTTCCCGTCCTCGAACGCCTGGATGGGAGGAGTGGCGTTGTCGTCAGGCTTGCGAGATTCACCCTCTCCGGCGTAAAGCACCTGCGGGAAAACGTCCTTAGTCCTCAAAACAACTTCGAATCAGCAGGAAATATACCTGGAAGATCCTGGGAATGTCTTTCGCCTCAGCCCTGATTACATCTCCTTGAGTGACTGACCGGACGTGGAAAACTTTGCTGTAAAGAAAACAAAAATATGTCTGGAATATATTTCGATCATATTTGATTCGTCGAACTTACCTCAGGTCGAGTATAAGGGTCGGATCGGCATTTTGCTTCTCTGTCTCGGAATTAAAGAAAATTATCTTCTTGCTGGACACCACGACGTACAACTTCTTCCAGCCGTGCCTCCGGATGTTCTGCTTGGACGGCACCTGCAACCAGCCCTCCAGGTTGTGCTCTATGTCCATGTTGTCCTGGTCGCCCGTCCCGGAGCTCAGGCTGGCAGTGTCTATGTTGACGAGGGCCATCTTGCTCTGCAGTCCCTCCAGCTCGCTCTCCTTCGTATCAAGCTCCATTGACAGCTTCAGCTTGGTCTGAGACTCCTCGTACAGAGTGGCCTGGAGGTCCTGCAGGTCCTTCTGGTACTTGGCCACCATCTGGTTGAACTTCTCCTTTTCCATGGTGAGCTCCTGCTGCAGGCGTCTGTTCTCCTTCTCTTTCTTCCTCAACTCCACCGAGGACGCCTTGGCCTTGGTCTTCTTGTCCTTCTCCTGGAAGTCTTTCCTGTTCATGATCTCGGCCAGCTTGTTTACAGCCTGTTGCTTGAGGATCCTCTCGGTCTCCAGGAGCTTCTGCAGTTTGCTCATCTCGTCTCCGTCCGCGACGTTGTTCTGCTTCTGCGTCTGCTGGTCCTGGAGGTCCTGCATCTCCTGCAGCACCGCCTGCAGCTTGGACTGGAGGTCGGCGTTGTCCTTGGACATCTGGTCGATCTTTTGCAGCAGGTCTCCCTCGCTGTCCTTGAGCGCCGCCATCTGGAGCTCAAGGTTCCTTGCGTCGGCCTTGTGCTTGGCCCCCACGTCCTTGAGCTCCAGCTCGATCATCATCTTCTCCTTCTCCAGCTCTGCGATGTCCTCCTCGGCCACCCTCCTGCTGAGCGCCTCCGAGTCGGCCCTAGTGGTGGCCTGCTGCAGCTGGTGTACCGCCGCCTCTTTCTCCCTCTCCAGCTCCGTCTGTCGCTCCTTGCCCTCGTCCACTTCCTCCTGCAGCTCCCGAACCTGAGTCTTGTACAGGGTGGAGAAGTACTGCTCGGCCTCCAGCTGGTCTTCCAGCTCCTTGCGCTGCAGGTCGTCCACGCTGCGAGCGGCCTTCACTTTGTGCAGCTCCTCCTCCAAGGACTTTGTCCTCTCCCTGTAGTCCGACAGGTCCCGCAGCAGCCTCTTCTCGTTGGCCTTGAGCAGGGTCACCTCTGACTCGTGCATGGAGAGGTCCGACTGCATCAGAGACTTCTCCTCGCGCAGGCGCTCCAGCTGCGACGAGGCTGCCCGCGCCCGCTCCGTCTCCTGGCGGTTGTCGCCCTCCATCTTGTCCAGCCGGTACTGCAGCTGCTTGTAGTCCACGGTCAGCATCGACAACTCTCGTTCCTTCTCCTGGCGGAGGGACTCCGCACGCTGGCGAGCGGTCGTTTCGTCAGACAGCTTGGACTCGAGATCTGCAACAGTGGTACAGAAAAGTGTGTTCCAGATATGCCAAATGATTGAAAACTCACTTTTGACTTGTTCGAGACTGGCTTCCTGGTGATTGTTTATCCTGGCGCTCTCCTTTGCTTGGCTGTTCTGCGCCATGACTAGCTGGTCGTGCCGGACGCTGAGCGACCTGAGCTCCATCTCGTAGTTGGACTTGACCTTCTCCAGCTCGGCCACCCGGGAGGACAGCTCGGCGTTTTCCCGCACCTTCTGCTGCTCACGCTCACGGACTTCGAACTGCACTTTCTCTTGAGCCTGGATTCGGTCTGAGGGGAGAATAAAGATACATTTCTTCCATACATAAGGCCGAAAAGCGACGATGGATAAAAAAGCTACTAGAAATTTGCGTACCTTGTAGCTCTTTCGCTTGGGCGCCGGCCTCGCCCCTGTGGTTCTTCTCAAGCTGTAGCTGGGACTGCAGCTTGGCTGTCTCCCTCTCCAGCAGGTTCCGGTCCTCCGTCAGGGAAGCCACCTTGTCGTTGAGATCGGAGACAGCCGCCTGAGCAGCGGCCCTGGCCACCGATAGCTCGGTGGAGGCCTTCTTGAGCTTGTCCGTCGTCTCCGACTCCTTCTTAAGCCTGTCCGCCAGCTCCCTCTTCTCCTTTTCCAGCGCGGCAATCTTCTCCGTGACATGGTGATTGTTGTTCTGGAAACCCAACCAAGAATAGCTACTGTATAAGATTGCCCCACATCGCCGAGACAAAACCGACATACCTGTTCCCTCGTCCTCTTGTTCATCTCGTCCTCCAGCCTCTTCCTCATGTCCGACCTCTCCCCCTCCGCCTTCCTCCTGGCCTCGGCGTCCAGCTCACTCTTTCTCTGCAGCTCCTTGATCTCGTGCCTCACCAGCGCGATCTCCTTCTCCTTCTGCCCCACCTCTGTCCTCAGGCCGGCTTCCCTCTGGCCGGAGTCAGCCAGGTCCTTGGCCGACTTGTTCAGGCGGTTGTTCAGCTCCTCTGCCCTCTCTCTCTCCCGGAGAAGCTGCTCCGCCAGGATGCCAGTGTCCGGACCCAGGTTGATGGACGGCCGAGTACCTTGCTGCAAATGGAAAAGCAGAGTCAGAGCAAGGCAGGTTTCAAATTATGTATCAGCGTTTGTTACTTACAGAAACTTGTAACCTGGGTAATAACAGCTCCCAGCAATCTTACTCGGGGCCGCTGATAGGGCTCCGCAGGTCGGGTGAATCGGGTCCAAGAAGAGCTACTAGACCGCTGATTCTTTTACCTTCGGGTTTTTTTCAGCACGTTGGTAACCAATACGCCAAAACTAAAGCGATCGGTACGTAGTTGTGCTTGCATAATGTATCTACCGGTAAAGAATCTAGCTATTTGTGGTAGCAGTCGGTCAACTTACTCTAGGAGGAAGGTGCGGCCTCTGATCCTCTGCCGCCTGCCCGGAAAGGAGCTGGTAGTCCTTGGAATACGTGAAGCCAATGAAGGGGAGGTGGTTGCCAGCGAAGGCCTTGGGGGTAGGGAAGTTTTCGTTGGGCGCCTCGTTCTCTACGTCGTCAAAGTTTCTGGTGTCGTCATCTCCACTCAGATCGTGCACAATGGGAGGGACGCAGTTGCGGATGCTGGAGAAGTTCCACTGGTCGTTCTTGAAGAACGGGTGGGACTTGACCTCCTCGGCTCCTTTGAAGCCCAAACGGGACAGCCTAGCAATAAAAAGATAAAGAAAATTTAACGAATCTCGCCCAAAACAATCACTATTACACATAACGCATATGCGGAAAACTGTGAGCCCGAAAAGATGTCAACCTGCCCGGTCTCACAGGCGGGCCGACCCGATAAGCAGGCAGAGCAACGTATCATTGCCTTCTCTCAGCACCTTGTTTTGACCCCGAAGAATCTCCGCACACGAGGTCATTTACTAGGCTGCTGCTGCAACGCGTCTTAAAAGTTTCTCTGAGCCCAAGGTTTTACCTGTCGGTGAGGAAGCCCCTCATGATGTTTTCCGCCGCCGGGCTGACCTCGACGTCGTCCGGGAACGCCAGCGCGTTCTTGTGATCCATAATCTTCCCGTAGGTCCCCACCAGGGACTCCGCGTAGAATGGCGTCTCTCCGAAGAGCATCTCGTACAAGACGACGCCCACCGACCACCAATCGCACTCCTTGCCGTACTCTCCCTCGCCGCCCTGGGAGCGAAGCACCTCTGGCGAGATGTAGTCAGGAGTGCCGACCGCGGTCTCGGACCGGACCAGCCCGTCAGAGTCCATCTTCATGCAGGTGCCGAAGTCGGCCAGCTTGAGGTGCCCCGAGGCGTCCAGCAGCATGTTGTCCGGCTTGACGTCCCTGTGGATGAACCCCATTCGGTGAATGGCCTCCAGGGCGAGGACGACCTCGGCCGTGTAGAATCGCGCCCACTCCTCCGGTACGTCGTAGTTGGACATGAGGTTGACGAGGTCGCCGCCGGGCATGTAGTCCATCACCATGTAGAGGTAGCGGGAGTCCTGGAAGGCGAAGTGGAGCTGCACCAACCACTCGGAGTTGGCGTGGGCCATGATGTCGCGCTCCTCCCAGAAGAAGGCGCTGTCGCTCCTCTTGATCTGGAAAAGCAATTACACGTACAAAATTTGAATGAGAATGATGAGGCTCTTCAAATTAATGAGTACGTTCGGCGATCAAAGCGACCGTTACCGACTGGCCAACAAAAACGGCCGTTGATCGGGCAAACAGAGAGGAGGAAGGAAGGACTCTCACCATTTCGTACTTGCTGAGCAGCTTCATGGCGTACACCTTCTTGGTGGACTTGTGCCGGACGAGCTGGACCTCACCGAAAGCTCCCCTGCCGATGACCTTGAGCATCCGGAAGTCTTCGGGCTTTATCCGGAGGTCGGCCACGGACGAGCAGATCTTGTTGTCTGTAGCGAAGAGCAAACATTTCCCTTAAGTGCCAACCAGTGCAAAAAAAA
>JAAUXU010040718.1_pt1 | contig 27134 bp, 32 predicted proteins | sample 7278151 | NCBI WGS metagenome assembly JAAUXU01 (sample SAMN14350113, study PRJNA611818) | marine sediment metagenome | isolation source: surface marine sediment (1.8m) | place: French Polynesia: Moorea | collected 2018-08
TAAACATACGTAGGTCAGGCTTAATAATTAGCCTAAACATATATAGGTCAGGCTTAATAATTAGCCTAAACATATATAGGTCACTCACCACCCGGCTGGCACGGCCAATGTCCAGCAAGGTGACGGCTGACCTCACCTCAGCGCCTTAAAGCTTATAAGAGCTTACATAGAAGTCTGCCCCGTCGGTGGCAGCTCCAACCGCCTACAATGTTGCGTACCCCACGCTTAGCGGACGGTTAAAGCACGCTCTGCCTCTCCTCGCGTCACGCTGAAGGCGCAACCCAAACCCACAAGTTAAAGAGACAAACCTTAGTACGAGTGATAAGTTTAACATTGACGTTAAGCGCACTTGGTGGTGGAGGACTTGTACAAGTCCGAGTCCGGCTACGACCACAACCACTCAGTCGGCTTCGAAAGTGACGGACTGCACTTCATGTACTCGCACACCTTGAGATCGGCGGAGATGGATAGTACTCGATAGGAATGGACATGGTTTGAATAAATGAGCAGTGCATAAAATAGAACAAAAAGAAAATAGAATAAAAACGAACAGGAAAGCGATACTCACCATCCCGCTGACTCTGGTCGCGGCCACTCCAGCAGCCCTCTTCTCTGGAGGCCTCGAGGTCTCGGACAAGCTGTTGACGGGGATCTGACCCAGCGGCCTCCGTTGCGGCCGCGGGGCGACAGTGGTCGTCACCGTCTTCCCTTTGGCCACCGCGGTCGGCAGCCTGTTCTCGGAGTTCTCGTCGAAGTCCATCATTTTGACTGGGAATTTCTATCACTACGTCAGATTATTTAGTCCAGTGGCGAACGTGGAGGGAGTTTTCGTCCTTGATCCTCGACTTCCTCAGAGAGAAGGCACCATTTTTGCCCGAAGCCCCGACTGTTTTCTCTGGTTTCTCCCTCTGTCCCGGTCTGTCCGAGTCTGGGTTCGGTCGCTCCCCCGGTTTTGGCCGTTTTCGTTTTGCCACTGCTGTTTCAGATGAGTTTTTCCTCCCCTTCTTCTCTTCCCCTCTTTCTCTCTCCTCCTCGGCCTGATCCAGCCGGCCGAGCCCACCGGGGGGGAGGGGGGGAGGGGGGATGGGCGCGCGCGCGCCACCGCGCTCGACACCGCGCTCGACACCGCGCTCGATACCGCGCTCGCGGCCGTGCCGTTGGCCGCGCTCACGACCCTATAGATGCGCACGGGCCGGATTTTTCTCGCCTTTTGGTTTACAGTCGAACCCGCTCAAAGTGACAGGTTTGGGGCAACTGAAAAAACTCTGAAAGCATCATAAAACACTTGCGGAACGGTCACTTCCATCACATTTCAGTTTGCTCAAAGCTTTTTGCTCACTTTTGCGCAAAAATTGGACAATTTCGAACTGTTTGAGAGCCCCACCAACGTCTCGCTCAACTTTCTATTGTGGGATCGAAGACGTTGGAAATCTGGTCCCTGGAGTCCCTCCTTCAGAATTACCCACGCAGGACGCTTCTCAGCACCTGAGGGCACCTTCGCTCCCTCCTCTTCATCTCTCATTGTCCTGACAATGATATCATCCTCGGTCAATATTGGTTGAGCGCCAGCGATTTGAGTGCCAATTTGATCAGTCCACTCGTCGAACCCAAAGGGTATTGACCAGATAGAGGATGACGATTCCTGCTGTTGTGACGGTTGAGGCTCCTTCTGCTCAACCCTTCCCTCCAGGCCAAAATGTAGTCGACAGTTTTTGACTGTCTTCTCCAAGCAAATGACAGGAAGTCAACTGCATCCGGCTTGTTGACCAAGTTCTCACCTACTGGAGTGTCATTCATGTTCTGTAACATCTCCTTCACTGAAGCCAGGTAAAAGTTACTTAAAGTAACTTGAATGATGCCTTGGGCACAGTCATGGAGTGCACTGTAGTAGCGTTAGTGCTTGGAAGAACAGGATGGCAATGTTTGCAGCATGGGTGGCAAGGGCAGTTGTCTATTACCAGCAAGAGTTTCCTTTGACGTCACAGCTCATTGTCCTAGGTGGAGAGCCAGTTTTGATTCAAGCTGACTGGTTGCAATCATATTTCACAAACAGATTCTTCACACTTTTGAGGCACCTTCTTGCCTGGCAGCTCCTGCCAATCAACATCAATAAAGCAAAACAGCAGAACAGCAAGATCAGAGCAGTTATTCATTTCGAAATAAAGAGCAATAAGATAAAGCATCAAGAGGGACAAGTCACATGAAAAACCGTGTGCTTTTTACCTTGCTCTTCCCTTTTGATTTCTCATTGCCTATCTTCATGTCATGGATGAATGTCAAGGTAGAATCAAAGTGAGGTCCCATGAAGGTACCATTTCCATCAGCATTCAAATTTGCTCATCTGAGAATATTTCTCTCAGACTTGAGCATGACAGTCGTTATCCACGAGTCTTATCCTATGACGTCAGCATGAGCTGTGCTATGCAATGTGAGATGCAACAGGTCCAACCACTGAAAGCCCTTCAATGAATTTCTGTCCAACAGCATCTGCCCTCAGCATCACCATTGGGGTCATAGAGATTGGCAGGAAATGTTCCAAAATGCCTTGAGTGCCCCAATCTGATGTCGGAGTGCAAAGCATGGTGAGGCTAATAGTGATAAACACACGTAAATTCCTCGCAGAAAGGGTTAGAAAGACTGCGTCAGTGCGCCAGTGTGTGAGCTTCGTCTGCCAGGTTATCATTGTGCTGTCAGGTAACTTTAGCTCCCATCATACTTTGTACATTTTGCATCCCAAAACTGGAGCAGCAGACACGGATGAGGAAAAGGCAAGTGAAGGAATAGCAGGCGAGATAGCTGTGGATGAAGGTGGAGCGGCAGAAGATCATGAAGATAGAAGAATCCATGATGACCGACGTGGTTTGTGAAGGCCATACCATGATCTACAGGGCAACTACGATATAATGCGACAAAGATGTACAAATCCACCTAGATACGTTATCACAGTGCGGGGGCGGGGGGGAGACATTGACTTGAAACTTCGCACAGATATTGACGTGGATTGACTGCAAATCCTCACTCAATATAGCTGCCTTGTTCTTGATAACGTCCTCCAGCCTGGTGCGGAACTTGGGGCCCCTGTTGAGGATGAAGTTTGGCTCCAAGTTGACTAAGCTCTGCTTGATGGCGGTCTTGATCTTGTTCTTGTCGGTGTATCTGACCCCAGAGAGCCTTCTACTGCTCAAACATGGCGTTATCCAAAGGGGACACATCACGAGTGAGGGGAGGTCAATAAAGTTTGTCCCATAAATTTGGTGCTTTGCTGCGGCGAAACTTCTGTGTGTCATTGGCAGTGTGACCGTTTGCTCCACGCTGATGCCACACCCAGCGGTCTCCATAGATGGCCCTAGCCCACGGGAAGATGTTCTCCTGCAAGTACTTGCAGTGCGTGGCTACGGTGAGCCTCTCTTTGGTGTCCAGGAACATGAGATCACACTTTCTGCCATCAGAAGCAATGGCAACTATGACATGGATGGCAGACCAGTGGCGCTCCCTCCCACAGTGAACAACATCGTCATCTGCATCTCCACACTTTTCAGTTCAGGTCAGTCTCATCCGAGAAACTGACCACTGTGCCCTTCTTCTCCTTGATTTTGTTGAGCAAGATCTTGCATCGTGCAAGCCTCTTCTCCCAGTCAGAAGGCTTCAGCACCTGTCTCGGTGTCTTCTTAAGTGACTTGAGGGATAGGTCTTCCTTCACCTGGCACTGCATCATCCTCAGGTTGGTGTCAAACTGCCTGCTGAGAGAGCAGACGCTGCCTGCCCTTCTTCTCCGGACTTCCTCCACCTTGTTTGCTGTCCCCTTCTTCTCCGGACTTCCTCCACCTTGTCTGCTGTCCTCGATGTGGTCTTCCTGAGCAGAAGTTTCAGGTCACTAGTGAGAAACCTTGAGGTGTTTGAAGCACGCCATTTTGGTCCCATCTGTGATGATGAATGCGAGGACTGAGGAGGCTCCTCTGATGAAGTCAATGGTTGCAGAGCATCCAAAGCTTCCATCCTTTTCACAAGGTCTTTCTTACTTACTGTTTTTTGCGTATACGGTAATGGAGCTCAGAGTGGAGCTGATAGAGGCCCCAGTCAGAATAGGCGAGCTCCATGTTGCTCTTGAAAGCCATGGATCAGGACTTGCGCCACCTGTCCTTGAATGGTTTTTTTGACAGAATTAGCTTCACGTCGCAGCGCCCCCTGGTGGAAATTCTTATAGGATATCTTACAACTTCTCACTCCAAATCTCTCCCATGAGTCGGATTGCCTCGCCCCGAGATGGATCTTTGCAGCTGCTATCTCCTAAGCCAGAGTTTTGATCAAGTCCATTAATCAATTCTGGCTAACACACTTCGATTGTTTCTTATCTACTCACAAGCTGGTTAAATGTAGAGAACAACTAGAAAATTCGGTCCTTTAGCCTCCTCCTCGGCAAGAGGCCATGATGAAGGAGGAAAAGGGAGAGGAGGAGAGGAACAGAAACAATGGGTCTAAGAACTACGAAAATCATATGCGGGAAAAGTGAGAGTCTGACTCAGAAATGCAACAAAATATGATTCCTACGACTTGATCTTCTTTCTGTTGAGTCATAGCTGCAGAGCACCTCAAGAGGAATCTTATTTGCCATCAAGGAAGCCACTCTGTCTGCCATGGGCATCTGTTTCACCCTTCTATTGAGTAGAAGAGATGTCATGCTGAAAGTTGTCTCGAAAGTCCTTTAGTATGAGACCTCATTCTTTAACCTGTGAAATAGGTGTACAAGGTAGAAGTCAACCTTGAGACAAAACCAGAGGCCTTGGGCGTAAATGATGAATAGGGTTCCCATGGAGAATCCTGGCCTGAGAGGCTCTTGCTTGACATATTAAAGTGAGTCAGGCACTAAATTTTGCAACCACTGAACGCATTGAGTTCTGCCAGAACTAATTACTACGGTGTGTTTGTAGCTTTCAATCCGATGACTGCTGGTAATGACAAAAATCCAAGTTTCATATGCAGGTTGAGCACAGGTAGGGATGGTTCGGGCCGGGGATCTTTCGGGCTCAGGTCAGGTCGAGCTGTTAGTTCTCAGGTCGGGTCGAGCTCGGGCTGGCCCGAATTCCCCTTTTCGGGCCTGCTGTAAGAGAATAGCGGTACTATGGAGTAACTGGAACGCCCAGAAGTTTTTGGAAAGCATTTGTCCATCAGCCAAACAATACTGGAAAACGCCCATACAACAGGATAAGTATCAGTTCAGTTGATACTATATTTCACACAGACATTGTTTGGGCTTGTGGGATCCTTCTTCACTTTAGGTTGCCATTCAGAAAGATTATCATCTCAGCATTTTTGTCCATGATCCTGTTCCTCTTCTTAGAGATGACTTCACCAGCAGCAGAGAAGACCCTCTCAGATGGAACTGATGTTGCTGGCACAGACATGTGCTTGGTAGCCAAGTGGTAGAGCCTGGGGAACATGTGCAAGCCTTCCTGTTTCCACCACTCAAGTGGGTTTGAAGCTCTTGGTTCAGGGGAGCTCCAGGTACTTGCGGATGGTCAGTTTCTCTTAGCCAGGGAACCTTTCATTGCTTACTGAGTTCTCAACCTCTTTGTCGAGGTCCTTCCAGAGACCAGAGATCTGAGGCTTCACTTTCTTGGGAGGGGAAGGGTCACTTTGCTTCTCTTCCGCGACATCTTGCAGAGCCTTGCTCAGGTTGATCAGAGCCTGCTTTTTCCTCTCTTGTTGTCTGAATCCCTTGTTCTTGAACCTGGGGTCAAGCAAAGTTGCCAAGGTCAGAAGATCCAACTCCTTCACCTAATCAAAGTGCTTGATCATGCTCTGCAGAATATTGTTGGCCCAGCTTTGACTTGAGGCTGTCCCTTTCCTCCCTTGCCCTGCCTGCATATAAGGTCATGAGCATCTGACCATTGCAATTATCTTTGATGCTGTAGCAAACATTTTGCCTGATAGCTCAACAGTGGCCTCAAAGCTGGTTCGGAGGATCTTGGTGGCTTGCTCCAGGGCAACCCACTTGGCAGAGCTGAAGTGGCCAATGTCCTTGTCCATCCCAGGCTGGCAGAGCAGTAGGGTCAGGCATCTCTTAACTTCAGCAACCTCTCAAACATTTCATAGAAGGAATTCCATCTGGTGGCGACCTCCTGCATGAGCTTCTTTGGTTTGGGTCCCAAGTTCCTCGGTATCTCCAGGAACTTGTTGGCGAGGGTGCTCTTCTTGGTGATAGAGACAATTTTTGCTGCCTGGTCTTGGATCTCCATGAGTTCTTGACATGCCTTGACTGACTGTCACAACCAGGTTCAGTGCGTGGGCAAAGCATGGAAGGTGAGGCAGGCCCAGGTCCTTGACAGCATTGACTACATTTGAACCATTCTCTGTCAAGATGGCAAGTGACTTGCTTCTGAGGCCATAGTTCTCCATAACCCTCTGCAGCACCTCTGCAAGGACCTGACCTGTGTGACTTCCCTGCACTCTCTTGCATACCAGAACATAGCTCTCCAGCTTGCTCTCTTGCTTCCACAAGTGGCCATGAAGCCTGTATTGTTGATGGAGGACCAGAGGTCTGTTGTGAGAGAGACGTGGCTGACTGAGCTGAGGTCCTTCTTGACAATTGCCTGAACTCTCTCAAACAGGCTTGGCAGAAGCACAGTCCTCAGGTTTGCCCTCGTGGGAGGCTTGTACCTCTTGTCCAGCTCCCAGGAATAAGTGATGAAGCCCTCATCCTCCACAACAGACAATGGCTGCAGATCCTTGACAATCATCTCAGTCGGCTTACTGTCAATAGCCTTCTTTCTGGGAGACCCTTGCTTGTAGACTTCAGTAGTCCTGGTCAGCACCTCTACTATTGAAGGTTGCTGTGCTGTTTGCTGCTCTTGCACTTCCTACAGTCTGGACTTGTGGCTCTTCTCTGCATGCCTCCAGATGGTTGAGGTGTTTCCTTGCTTGATGCTATACTCCTTCAAACACTTCTTGCAGTGGGCCCGGGATCTCACTTTCTCAAACAGCTTCTAGATGCTGGATTTGGTGTGTCTATCCACTACACCTTGGGTGCCTTCCTGGCTGGAATTGGAATCAAGTGTGCCTTGACTGTGTTGCCACCCCAATCTTCGCGAAAGCTACAGAGTCTTCGAACCAATACCCACTGTCCGAGCAAGTGTTTACTCAATGCATTGTACAGTGAATTCAAAAGGCCTGAACTTGCTAAATAAAACTTTTTAACAATTAAGATAGTCATTCTCAAGTGTAGTAAGCCTCACATAACTAGCATAATTGGTCGAGTGTGATATTGCTCTGTCGCTAGAAATCAGAATTAAAGGTCAAGCAATGAGTATATATGCCCTCAACGAGGCACTAACGAGACCCAGTCGCAGAGGGCAAAGCAACACGTCAAATGATAGCAAGCAGCGGAGTTCTTTAAAGAGACAAAAATGTGACAAGCTCATGCAAGCAAGGTCATCCTGAATGTATGATCTTCAGATCAGACCAGTCAGTTCAATGATTTTTTATTGACGTCCGATTTTTTGCGCTCACTGTACAATAAATATCCTTTTGAGCCTTCGTCGACTGTCAACGAAGGCATATTTTCGCATGAGAAACTCAAACTCTGCTTCACGTCAGTGCCTGATTGATGCACGCGCGTTCCACTGTAGTAGATTTAGACTTAGGAGATATTGGCGCGCGCAAACACAAACGTCATTCCTGCCACGTCATCGATATCTGCGTCGTCACCATGAGAAAGCGCCAGAGGTTTGGACATCATTTCAGCTCAGTGTTTCTTCATAGTCCCGACAATGTCGTTCATCTGGTACTGGCTCAGAGACTCCCTGTACACCTTCTTGGGGCTGGCCCACAAATCGGGCAGCGTCCTCTTCATCGGGCTCGACTTCTCGGGGAAAACCACCCTCATGAATCTGCTTAAGGTGTCTCTCGCGCAGTGTTTCAAGCTTTCATACTATACCTGGAGTGGCCTCCGCCGAAAGTGACAGTTTGGGCTTTGCCCCAGGAGTCACTACTGTACAGACAGCACAGTGCAGTACAGGACTCAACACAATGTAGATATTGGCAGGTCGGTATTTATGTACTTTCTTAAATATATTTCATCTCTCTCCAGACCGGAAAGTTTTCTGCGCACGCACCTACTGGCATCGGAACTAGTGAAGAATTTATGGTTAGGTACAGTCTCTAAACAAACACATGTGACATATTTGTATATAAAGATGTAACTGAAGGACTGGACCCGGAGGAGAGAACCTGAAGCTGACGGGCATCGATCTGGGAGGCCATAAGCAGATCCGAAGAATCTGGAGAGATTATTATCACGGGATTGATGCAATCTTCTTCCTGATCGGTAACGGACGTTCTATAGTCAACTTATTCATGCCATGACTTAACGTCAGCTGCTGCTTTTTCTCCCCTCTCTTCATTCAGATGCCACCGACCGCAAACGGTTGAGGCAAGCCGCTGAGGAGCTGCACGGGCTTCTCTCAGACCCTCTGTTGGTCTCTTCCTCGGTGCCAATAGCGATATTGGGCAACAAGATCGACTTGATGGGGGCCATGGGGGAGGCTGAGCTCGTCTACTCATTGGGGCTCTACGATAAAATTAGCGGAAAGACCCCTGAAGACTCAAGGTCCGTCTCAACCAAGAACTATGTTCTCTCTCTCTCTCTTTTTGGTACACTTGAGTTGACTCATTTACGTTATCCTCAGGTTCAAAGAAGGTGGGAAGGAGCAGCCCTTGGAGGTGTTCATGTGCTCGTTCCTCAGGAGGCAGGGCTACGGGGAGGCCTTCAGATGGGTGGCTCAGTTTCTCAAGTGACGCCATCACCGTGTCCAAAACTGATTTGAGTGCACAGTGTACAGTGGTCTCGGCTGAAACGCACATGGTAGAGGTCACGAACGGAACGTGCCATTCAGCGCAGTGTGCGACAAACCAGGGAGACCAGGGGTTCAGTCGCAAATCTGTCATCGGTGACCTTCTCAGGAGCTGCGGAAGCAACGTTTGGGGAAAAGCTTGCTGAGGAATACAATAAAGGGAACCACTGACGCATTTTACTGAAGAATCTGTCAACCTCTCCCAGTATGATTTTTGTACATGTGGTAAATAATATTCAGATAATTTCATTATAGGAACTTGTACAGCACAAAAGCGAGGAACATTGGAGAATCGTGCGACTATGCAGTGTGCGGTTCATCAGAGACCACTGTAATTAAAATCTAGCATGATGTAAACGCTTTGGAGAGTGATGCAATCATTTATTGCCAATGAACTTCCCTGATGCACACGTGTAATGCACCGTGTTCCTGTCCTTCCGCGCGCGCACATACGCATAGGTAATTCACCCATTCTTAGTGACGGCTAAATATTAAGACAGAATGACTTGTGGGCATGTTTGACAAATAGTAGATTCATTTAGCTCGATGTTATGCCTGCATAAACGTGAATCGACATCGCAAGTGACTCTCCTAGATTCCACGTTGAAGGGCGAACCGGAGAAATTTGAAACTCAGCTGAGAAGGGTTGCCACAACCCTTTGTCTGACCAGGCTCTCAATGAAAAACATAAATGTGTATATAACGTCTTTCACTGTAGTCGTAAGCCTGATATGTGTTATTGCATAAGTCAGGAGGTCACGCGATTACTCCAGTATCAAAACTGGATAGTTTTTTCATGAGAACGGAATGTTTCTGGCGCCCCTGACGGATCGTCATCACCTCACTTACCACACAATAAGGCTGGGGCGAGCCGGGTTTTTTTGAACTCGAGTCGAGTTCAGCTCGTTTTGTGAGTTTTACATTGTCCGCACGGTGTAGGGATGTTGTAATGCAGTTGATGTTACCGCCATTGCTCCGACTCGAAAACTCTTCCTGAAATTTCGAGGTCAGTCGAATCAAGCCCCAAACCTCTCGGACATCGAGTCGAATCGAACCGAGCAGAGGCTCGGTCCAGTCACAGAACAGCAACAGCTGCTATTGCATGAAAGGAAAAACATTCTTTTAGTAGCGGCTTTTGACATAGCTTTGCCGCCGAGCACTGACTATAGTCAGTGCTCGGTGGTTTTGCTTCTCTGTTATTCTCAAAAATACCCAAAGATTTCACTCGGGCTTGGAGTCCTTGGCGAAGATGGAGGACGAGGCCCCCAAGAGGACCGAGCTGCTGTCCAAGATCAAGGAGCAAGGGAACAAGGTCCGGAAGCTCAAGGAGCAGAAAGCAGACACCCAACAGGTAATATGAAATTGAAAGAAATCTCGCACTTCGTGAAATGTGAGGGGCGATGACTTAGTTTTTGCGATCTCTTCCACGTAAACGTACATGTTTCAGCATCTTTTTCCTACTAAATTCTCTATTCAAAACATAGTTGTGACCCTGTTGGGTGATTTCATCAGCTTTTAATTTTACAGCAACTGTTGCGAGTCTCCATTGAGGCAAAGAGGGAAAGAGATCTGCGCTCTCCTTTGAGGCTGGCAGTGATAAAGCAGTCATGATGGACGTGCTTCATTGTGGAGTGACTGCTGTCAGCATGCAAGCTCTATTGGGGACAGGCCTTCAAGCATCACCTTTGGGCAGTAATTTATTGCCTCGCTCAGTACAGTGGAGTATTTCGTTAGTGACATGCAAAATTTATCGTTCAACCGAGAATTTTGAGTGAACCTTTTGATTAGCAACAAGTGCTTTTTTTGCCCCGAAATGTCTTGTCGAGGAAGTGGTGATGCATTGCTGTGACATCACTTGCCTTGCAGAGTGGCTGTCATGGTCTCAGCCAGTAACTTGCAAAATCTGTAACGAATTTCTGCCCTGACAACATTTACCTTGTCAAGAAAGTGTATTTCTATTACAATTGCTAAATAGTCACATCACACATATATATGTAATGCAGTTACGTCTGTATTTAAAAGGCCTGATTGAGGATAACTTCTAACATTAGATGTCAGTTTTCATCAACCTTTTTGGGATCATTCGGCTCAGTACTCCGCCAAACTGTGTGTTTACACCGAATCTTCAGACTTTATCTTGTGAGAAGCAATTCCCGGACTTGCCCAGTCATCTTTGCTCCTTGGACAACCACTTCTGATTGAGGTCTTTTATTGTGGCCGAGTCCCTAGACCTGGGCCTAAGAACATTGAACTCTTCCTGCAGGGTCAGTGATTCCCCCTGGAAGGTCTGTGAAGACTATCCCCATTTCAGCCACTGACTGAGGTGCATGTTCAGCTTCTCCGGGGAAGGGAGGCTGGCCTTTGGAGGCCTTGATGGTAGGCTAGAGGCTAGGGTATATTTGTCAGCCTCAAATAAAAAATCTGCTCCCCTCAGCTTCTCCTCGCCTACTTTTTCTGCCTTTATCTTTTTTTTTTTTCGCTGTTGTTTCAGTAAGTAAAAGAGTTCATCACCGTCATGTCTGTGTCTGGTCTCCTCCTGGGTTGTCCCAGACATCACATTCGGCTCTTTTGTCAGTCTTTATTCAGGAGGGCTGCACCATTTTCTTCTTCAAACGAGAAGGTGAGGAGAGAGGGGAAGATGTTGTTTCAAGCTGACCTTGCTTGTGCCAATGTACATAAAACCAAGCAATCTTAGTGAAATAATCTTTAGCTAAGTTGTGCATGAATTGAGTTAGCTTTTACACATTGTGGCAGGTTTGAGGTAGGCGAGACCCAATGATGGATAATTTGCACTGCTGCATGCAAATAACTGTGCTAACTGATTTTTGCACCATCACACTAGTTGATGTCTAATACATCATTAACCTCTTTTCTTAATCTTCAGATAACTGAGGAGGTTCAAAAGTTGCTCTCCTTGAAGAATGAGTTGAGTGAGGACCCTAGAGCAGGTGGGAAACTCATCCTCAAGACTGCCAAGGGCACAAGAGACTTTCAACCAGATCAGGTGAGACATGTTTTGATTTAAGATCATCATTATTGCTCATTCACCCAGCAATGTGTTCTTAGATGGCAGTCCGAGAGAGTGTGATCAACAAGGTAACCAAAGTGTTCAAGCGTCATGGGGCTGAGACCATCGATACACCCATCTTCGAACTCAAGGCAAACATAAATCTTGCGTAAAACCAAATTATTTCATAAATATAATGATAAATTGCTCATGGTGTGCAGGAAGTATTGACTGGAAAGTATGGAGAGGACTCCAAGCTCATCTATGACCTCAAAGATCAAGGAGGCGAGATTTTGTCCCTCCGCTATGACCTCACTGTCCCTTTTGCGAGGTATGTGGCCATGAGCAAGATCCTCAACATCAAGCGGTACCACATAGGCAAGGTCTACCGCAGGGACAACCCCTCCATGGGGAGGGGGAGGTACAGGGAGTTCTACCAGTGCGTGAGCACAGCACAAAAACATGTGTGCGCACTTGGTGTGAACTGAAGTTTACACTGCCATGTCTATGTCAGGATTTCGACATTGCTGGACAGTATGACATCATGATGCCTGATGCTGAATGTGTGAGGATTGTACAGGAGATTTTGTCCTCCCTCGATGTTGGACAGTTCTTGATCAAGGTCAACCACCGCCAGATTCTTGATGGCATCTTTGAGGTATGCGGAGTGTCCAGGGAGAACTTTAGGACCATTTGCTCATCAGTGGACAAGCTGGACAAGGTAGGACTGAAAAATCTTGACTAGCTCGTGTGTATGTTATGCACTATTATCATCTGGCATTGAAGTCACCCTGGTCTGAGGTCCGCAAGGAGATGGTGGAAGAGAAGCACTTGGATCCAGATTGTGCTGATCGCATTGGAAAATTCGTCCAAATGAGTGGAGGTTCAGAACTAGTAGAAAAACTACTAGACACAGACTTGGTAAGAAGTCAGAAGTAACATTATTGCAAATTTGTTAGTGCCATAGTCCTTTCACTCATGCAGAACAAGAGCAAGTCTGCTAGGCATGGATTGGACAGCATGAAGACATTCCTCCACTACTGCTCACTCTACAGGTGCTCCGAGGTTGTTTCTTTTGATTTGAGTTTGGCCAGGGGTCTGGACTACTACACAGGGATCATCTACGAGGCAGTTTTGCTCAGTATGTGGCAAGTTTCCAGTTTTCCAGCAAAAAAAGACTGGCTAATTCATTCACCCATTTTGCTTGATGCAGGTGATACCACGGATGAGAAGGGAGAGCTGATCCAGGTGGGCAGTGTGGCTGGTGGTGGACGGTATGACAAGCTGGTTGGCATGTTTGACCCAAAGAACAGGGATGTCCCCTGTGTTGGTGTCAGTATCGGTATAGAAAGGCTCTTTTCTGTCATGGAAGCCAAAATGGCCAAGTAAGTGCTTTTGGCAGCATGGGGATTGTCAGGGCTCATGTTCCGTTTGATTCTCTCAGAGAAAGTTCGATCCGAACAACCGAAACTGAAGTTTACGTGGCCACTGCTCAGAAGCATCTCCATGAGGAGAGGTTCAGACTCTGTTGTGAGCTTTGGGACAGCAACATTAAGGTATGTTGGCATGCTGTGTACACTGTATGGAACAGAACATATGCCCGGTAAGGGTACTTGCATAAGCTTGAAAAACAGTGGGAGTCACAAAAAGCACCTCTCGGAATGTACAGAGGCAGGAGGAATTTAGGACAAATGAGGGTACTTGGAGAAAGTGAAGTAGTTACGCAGGGAAGAAGTCAAGAATCTTCCTTGTACTCATACTGTCTTTGTTGTTTATGTAGGCTGAACACTCTTACAAGAAGAACCCAAAGATGCTGAACCAACTCCAGTACTGCGAGGATCGGGGCATCCCTTTGGCTGCCATCCTCGGAGAGTCTGAGCTGCAGCAAGGGGTTGTCAAGCTCCGAGTGATCAAGACTAGGGAGGAAGTAGAAGTTCCAAGGGAACAACTGGCTGAGGAAGTTATGAAAATGCTGGCAAGATTGTGATGTGTCCGAGGGCTAACAGGGAAGCTCTCTGGTTTGTTTTTGGAGGTACAGGGTGAAATTGTTTCACCGTCCTCAACGAAGGAAAGTGCTTACTGGCTCCCGTAACAAGTAACGTGAGGCGAAAAAAGAGAGTTTGCCTGTTTCCAGAAGAGGACATAGCACAAATACAGGTCAGTGCCCATTGGGGTGGTTGGGATGAAGATTACTTACTGTTCAGGCCGTGGGCTGCTGATAACTATATGAACTTGGCCAAAAATATAGTACTGACTTGGCTCTTTATTTGTAATTTAAACGATAATGGAAGTGCTCACAAGTTGCTGTCGGCTTGTTTGGGAGACGTAGTGAAGCATATGTGGTTTGTTATTCAACTGAGTGTTGTTGTCACAGCCTGTAGCTGTATCCCCAGGGCCTCATGCCTCCAGTGCCTCCTCCGTAGAACGACACAAACTGATCACTCCGGCGGTTGACGTCACTTTTCTCGCCCCCAATGAAAAACAATTGCTCACTGGGATTGTAGTTGCTGCTGCTGACCTGTGAAATCTTCTGCTGGAGTGTGGAGGGCTTCCCAGCTTGGTGTGCTCGGAAATCTTGGTTGGCTTCAGTCTGATAAACTGCCACGGGCTTGTCAGTAACATAAAACAGTTGTTGGCTTGGTCTTAGAGTGATGTCGACTTCTTTACTCTCAGCTGCAGCTGGCAACGAAGCGCTGGGGTGGCCGCGATTGGAGCTCCCAGCAAATGCCAGCTGCTGGTGAGAGTCGAAATATGAGTACATCGGACTGTAAAGGTGTCTGTAGGGACTCTCGTGCTGCCTATAAGCAAGCTGGGGCTCAGAGAGGTAATGCCGACCACTTGAAGGTCTTGTTGTGGGCAAGGAGCGGACATCAGACGGCCTTGGAGGCTCCGAAGGAGCCTGGAATAAGTGACGAGGGCGTTTCTCGCGGGGACGCTTCAAAGGACGAGGAAAGTACCTGGAAGATGAAAGTTTAGGAATGATTGAAACTTACATCTTGAAGAATATTATTAGTAATGCTTGGGTGCTCTTGGCAATTGCGTATGAATGTACAGTACTACAATGTTTCCATCTTACGTACCCTGCTTTAAATGGATTGTTCAATCGCTTTTGTTCTTGCTGCTTTCTCTTTTTCCCATCGAGGCTCCTCTCGTGATCATTTTTCTTCAGAATCTCATCTTCCGGGACCTCTCCCACGATGTCATTGGAATCGTTGTGGGACCCGAAGTAATTCCCCCCGTAGTTCCTTATCCCTATGACGGGATAGTGTTGCTGCTGTTGCTGCCAGGAGGAGCTTTGAGGTTTGGTCTTCAATTCCCTGACGTAGGCGAACTTGTTGCTGTTCTCGTCAGCGGCGCTCTTGGACTTTTGCCGGTGGCTCCTTTGCCCTTGACTCAGACTCCACTTCGGTGCCAGATTTGTGGCTGGACGAGAAGACGTTTTCTTCGCCATCTCTTGCTGGCCATAAGCAGACCTGTGTGTCGTCACCACGTAGTTTGGCGACACCGTAGGCGACACCGACACCGTTTTGATCACTGCGCCGAATGCTGCCGTGATTGGTTTTGGGGTTGTGGTGGCGTAGGCGTAACTGTATGAGTCAGGCGAGGCAGTGGCGTAGAAGAATTCGTCGTTATCGCCGTCGTTCCTCTTTGCGTTGTTCTCACGGCTTTTCCTCGCCACTTCGACATGACGAGCTGCGTTGAAGTTCTCAATACGGGTAATGTGCCTCTCTAGGTCGTCACTGGTCAAGAAAAGCCTGCGGCTGTTGAGGTCATCCTTGGACGACGTTGCTCTCTCGCCACTGGAGATCTCTTTGCCTCTAAAGAGAAGACCAGTAGTCCTGTCTTCGATTTGATTCTTGTTATTAGGGCCCAGGAGATTCGTACCGACATCCTTGCCAAAGAAGAATCCAGGATGGTTTCGCAACAGTTCTTGCTCAAATGCTTCTTTTTCCTTTTGCTCCTCTAAAGCATTCTGCCGAGCCAGATTTTTCTTCTCACTGTCCAGACCGGAGTCTTCGTCCCACTCTGGTTCCAAGGGGACTCCCACTCCATGTTCCACGGGGACGAAATCCGGGGGCGGCAGCTTGGGTTCCCTATAGGGTGCCTGGTAATCATCGAGTGGCTCCCAGACGTCGTCGAAGCCCTCGCGATTGACGGTGGAGCCGCCCTTGAGGACCAAGAGATTGCCATCGGATAGCCAGACCTGCATGTCCAAGTGAATACTAATTATAGCAATTCTGACCTGTCCAGTTCAAATAATTATGACTGTGGTCCTTGCACATGATCCATGTCATGGCGAAATTCGGAGCCCACTCGCTTTCTTAATTGTTACTGAAAGTGTGATGAAAAATTTGGCATTTGGCAAATGGGGTGAACTCTCTAAACCACGCAGCAATAGCCAAAGTAGCAAAAAAGCCTGCACGAGAACCGATAAGATAGCCTCAACATCAACTACGCCCATGCCAAATTAAGGGGCAAAAAGGCAGTCATTTTCCTGATCGACATCCTTAAAGTCCTCCACACTGAAGGGTCTCTGCTCCTCACCCACATTGTTTATGACGTGGTTAAGCCAATTTCTACTTGACCCAGATCCAATGTTTGTGTTCAAGCAAGTCGGACTCTAAATTTGGCACCACCGTATGTCCTACAGCTTATGTACGTTCCTCTTTTGGCTTGAGGCCTCCAAGACTTTTGAGTTGCTTTCTACTAACGTGACCCTTGTGGAATTTTCTCTCGAACTGGCTTCTCTGGCGAGCAAAGGAAGCCTCGCGGTCAGGGAAGAACCTGTGAACATACGGACTTCATCAGTATCAAACGTGGCATTGACAGCAGCGAGCTTGTGCACTAATACCCACCTGTCAATAAGTGCGTACGGGCTGTCTGGCTCACTAACATTGAGGGTGGGGGAGTCCCCTTCATCCTCTGGGTCGACCTCGTTGTGGCTGGCCAAGTGAGAGACGATGTCAATGCGATCCTGGTCATCAGAGAGGGACAATGTGCGCGCGTCTCTTCCAGAGGGAGGCGTCAAGGGCTACAAACAGTTGGGAATAGAGACGTGTGCGGTCTTAGCGGTGGTTCAAGTTCTTCCAGCTGAGGACACAAGTCCAGTGTCTCCGTGTTTCAATCTCAGTTCTCCCTCATTCAATTATGCCCGTCCAAGTTCCTGGATTGCTCGTGTACAGCATCCAGTTGCACGTGGTCAGCCTCCAATACATATTCCGGAGCAATATTTGCATATATTGTGTTTCTTTTAAGCGACTGCCTGGCCGACAAGACTTATATTCCGTGTAGAGATGGATCGAAGCAGTACGCGGATGAACTGGGGCAGTAATTCTAGATTTCATCCAACGTGTGGGAGGTGCCCCCAACCTGAAACGTTGTCGACCGGGGGACGTGACTTGCACGCACCGCAGCAAGCAGAAAACAGCTGCATCCCAACAAAGTAACAGAGCCTAAAGCCAAGCTAACTGGAAGCTTCTTCGGAGCTGCATCCATATTCGGCCCCTGCCAACATCCCTGAGCACATCGAAATAGTAAAAGATCCATAGCAACTTTATTGAGCTCTCTTTATCGGCTCGTAGGGCCCGCCTTGAACCTGCTCTGTCCTTCGGGTTCATAAAATGCCCCTAGCGTCAGTCATGTCACTGACACCAATTCAGCTGTAAACTGCAGTATGCAAAAGGCACTGAAAATCCCATCAGTTCCGTAACATTGGCAAAAGGAACAAAGTTCTAGTTCAGTTCCTTCAAAGCTTCGGAACTTCTCGATGCTGTCGATCAGTTCTTCCCCAGCGCTGGGTCTGACTTCGTACATGTGTTATTACAACATTACCAGGACTACGCTGTCGCTCCCATGTTGTTGTTGCTGCTGCTGCAGGTGTTGCGCGGCCTTCCTCCTCTGTCTCTCCCTCCAGTGGAGCCAGAGGGGCCTCCTGCCCTCGGCCACGACCCCGGACCTCCTGCGCTGGTGGTTGTTGGCCTCGCAGGTGACGCCCACCAAGATGAACAGGCTGAGAAAGAGGTGGAGGAAAAGCGAGGCGACCAGGAAGTGACCAAATCCTCGGCTCAACGAAGTAGACCTCATCTGCAACGGCAATTAAAAGCCACGTGTTAGGAGATGTGCCCATATCCAGGCAGAAACGCGTGCATCTCCTTCCCACACATTGGGGCCACCTTGTAGAAGAAACGACGACGACAACAGCACGACTCGTGCGAGACCCATACATACGCATACCGTGCATACCAGGGCTGTCTACCCACCCCGGTCTGCCCCCGGGTTGACTTGGAGGAAAAAGAAAAAAAGGTCATTTCCACAGCCACACGCGCGTGAATATGCGCCAAAAGATACGCTTCACAAATGCCTCACGACCATTAGTAGGCTGCAGTAGTGGTAGCTAGCACGCATTGCTCTGGTGCTAGGAAGTTACATGTGCTTTTGCATCATGCAATTTGGCGCGAGAGCGAAAAAAGAAGGTTACAACAACAGCACAATCGTGGTTGAGAATCCTTTGTGGGGAATCTTGACGCATCACATTACAACACTGAGCTCTTAATGTTGCTTCGTGAGTTACTGATGAGAGAGCTCTGTACGTGTGTGTGATAAATAAATCGTGATGCGACACCGTTAGCTGGCATAAACTATTACGGGACAGATAAGCAGCATCCAGCACGAGCTGGAGAAAAAGGGCCCAACAGAAGAAAGAAAAAATCTACATTTATAGTGTGTTGAGATCATCTGTGATAATTCAGCTGCAGACTGACGAACACTTCCTTCTCGATCGTTCGCTAATTGCGCAGGACAAAAAGGGTGCCAAAGCCAGCTCCAGTAAGGCAAATATCCATACGTGACGACAATGTCTAAACGTCCCCCCCAGTAGGAATCCTACCCCAGTCAGACCTGGTGCGCGAGTACAGCGCGTCCATCTGCCTTATTCAGGACAAATTTATGCCTACGCAGGGCCTTTTGCCCCCATATTCCGTCGTCTCTGGCTCGAAATATATGTTTTTCTTGGACCAGGAAGAGTCATTTTCACACGTTTGCCTCGCCTTTTTTTCTCTCTTGGTGATTGTACCTCACTGAAATGCTAGAGATGCGTCAAGCACTGATTCGATTCGACACAACCGGAGTCGAACTCGAGCTGAGGTAAAATCTGAATGCTTTCAAACTTTTGCTCACTGGTTGTGCAAGTATGAATGTATATATGAAAGTCATATACAAAAGAAGTCGACTTACATATAAGCCACTGATTCGAGATTCAGATTATACTCGACTTTCCCGAGGCTCGATAGGGCTCGAGTGGAAACAGTTCAGCTTGAATTGTTTAAGCCTGCGTTTACAAAGCAGAAGTTGTCCCCTGCATGATCAGCGAAACGTATAGATCGCAACTTAAGGATTTTGATCGTAACATTGAATATGACTTGAAAAGCTGATTTTCGAAAATTTCTCGAATAACTTCCCCAAAAAAAGTAAGTACATTTGCAGCGAAAGACGAATCTTTGCTGTTACCGCGACTTCCACTCCGTCATTCAGGGGCAACGAGTCAGAAACTGGAAGTGACTCGACTGTAAAAGTGAGTGGAGGCCTGATTCGTCCGAGGCCCTAAAGACAGGCCACTGTACTGCATTGTGTAATTCCATTGCATTACACCCTGTGTAACGTCGCAGCGCGGTGTTATGTCACACGTGGTCACGTCCTGCTGTATGGCCAACGACTCCCTCCTGACTTCCTCGTGCGAGTAGCTTTACACCGCCACCCACGAGCTCCCGCCAAATTTTCCAATGTGGGAAAAACAGCACGTTTGCGACGACAACAAAGTCTTTTGCTCTCTCAATGACGACCTTTTTTAGTCCAAGATGACCATGAGGCACACGCGTGTACGTAAGAGATTTTTCGTTGAGACGGCGTAGGAAAGAGTTTCTTCGAGCTTGCGCAGTTGCGCACGTTGCTGCATGCAGCAGCTGTCAGATTTTGTTGCTCGTTGCTCAACTGCTCGTTACATTGGGCGGCATCAGTTTTGGGAATGAAAGAGCCGCCAGATTCTGGCCTTGTGAAAGTATTCAATTATGAGTCGCATCTGCATTTCCCAAATAGATATGTTGAAGTCCTCGAGAAATTCGCAATCGTCACTTCCTTGGCAGAAGCTGCTTCTGGCAAAAAAAGTCAAGTCACTTTCTACTGGGTGTTGTTCGACGTCAGCGTAGACAGGAAAAGTATCGGCATCACTGACCGGAAAAGGATTGCCTGGCCCTAATATATTCTTGTCTCTGCTCTTCATGCTGACAAGGCTGTCGAGGCCGCTGTTATCGAGGCCGAGACCCATTCACACAAGCGTCGAGCAAAACTCTCTTGGTTTGCATCTTACTTTTAGTCCAGAGACGAGCGAGTGCGGTGAAAAGCACACATCAAGTGCCAGACGACAAACTTCAGGCTCCTCAGTGAATCATGAATGGGATTTGAGACAATTTTCAATGCGGCCTTTGTCAGTTTTGCGTACAGAGCCTAGGGGCTCCTGGTCCACTGAGGTGCGGATGATGTTCCCGGCCCAGAAGGTCCCCGCCGCCATTAACAGGATGAAGGCTCTGTGGGTGTCAACCCCTTTGACGGGGTGTCTTGTTGACTGTGCCCTCCAAGCATGACCCCAACTCTCATTGCCGACATTTTGGGGGCAGAACCCGACGGAGCCGTGGTCGTAACGGATGGATCTTACTACACCTTGAGTGACTCAGACTGTATGCAAAAGTACCGAAAAACGTGCCTCACGTTTCTCTGAAATGTCTCAGCGCAGCGTGTCCATCATCCTTGCGTTGAAAGTTCACCCTGTGCACTGCCAAAGTCGACTGTCATCGTGACTGCATGACAGAGCAAAGAGTGTCAACGTAAGAAATGCTCAAGAACTTGTCTACAGTTATGCGGAACCATCAGGCTTGCAAAGTGGATCGTCATGGGCAAGAAATTGGGGGTAACTTTTTGTTTTCTTCGCCCAGAAGTTTTAGCACTGGATGACTGAGTCATGCAATTCCACCAGTGGAAACGCTCTTCTTCTTCAGTGGCGCACTCGTGGGCGTTCCTGACTCCGCCACTTTTGTCTATTCTGCAAGGGTTGGCAGTGGCAGGAAAAAGGGCGGACTCTAGGGGTGTGTGTGTGTTTTGCAAGTTACGTACGCAAATCTGCGTCAGTTAACATTCTCTGCATTATTCTTACTTGCTCACCACCTCCACGGGCTGTGGGAGATACGCTCGTGCGGGGGGCAGTCAAGCTTGAACAACCGTCGGCTCATAACTTTTAAATCTTACCAGTGACTAAGGTTGTGTGATGTTAGCACAGGAGAGCAACGTCCAGTCAACACCGTTCATACTCAGTCATGTGTGTGCATGGAGTTGGAGTTGGTTATGTGACCACAGCTTTGGCGTCGCCTGGGGATTTTTGCCTCTGATGCCCCAACTGAAGAAAACACCTGGTCCCATGATTAATGAGAGCTTTGGGGCTTAATTAGAGCTTATGGATGTCATTAGTTGATCCGCAAACTCTCGGCCTTCGTCACGAAGAAGGGTTTTCATCCTTGATGAAGCTGAGTTGATTGCTTCTATCCTAAACATGCCGAAAACCAGGAGGCGATGCCGAAACTGGTGCCACTCAAATAACTTGGGCTCCTTGCACACATGACGAAGTAAGAAGTGCTGACTGGAAAACGCTCAGCAGTGCCAATGTCAACATCGCATACTCATTCGTAAGTGATAAACCGACGGTTGTTTTTGTTTGAATGCCCATCGTACTTTTGGAAAGTTTGCAAAAAAGAGTTTGCGACTCCTCTGGCCTTGGCCTCGCCCTCAAGTGTCTTGGAAGTGCCTGTTATACGATTAAGAGTGAGGTGAAAGAAGGAATCCCACTTGCTGGAGGTCGCCAATTTGTCACTCATCGGCATGATGCTTTTAAATGAGAAGCCAAGGCCAACTTGGTGTGTGTGTGTGTGTGTGCGTGTGTGTGCGTGCGTGCGTCTCTGTGTGCGTGTGTGAGAGTGAGAGAAGCTATCAATGCCTCAAGGGCAAGCAACAATGCCAATTGAAGAAAGAATATCCCGTTAGTATTGTCGCTGGTTCCAAGAGCACCCAAGGAGATCCTTCAATGGTCAGAAAAGAACCTTAGAGATTTCATGCCGTGCGAGAAACGTGTGAAGCACTGCTGGTTCTTATTTGTTAGACAGTTTTCATGAGGGTTAGGATCTGGAGGAAATTCATCTAAAAATTCGATCTGTACAAAGGGAGCACGGCGTGAGCCCCCCCAAAATGTGAGTAACATAAAAATGTAACACAATGTGATTGTGCTCAAAGCCCCCAATGAAAGTCAAACAACTGTCAAGCATAATGTTCAATGAAGCCTCTCGTCTACAATGCACTGTCCCTGGTGAGAAGAGGCCGGGTTGTTTACGTGAGTCATCTTCAGATAGTCATCATAGCTCCGTTAATGTAAGTGTTTTGAAAACATCAATAAAGTTCCTCCCAACTTTCTTTGTTCCCCTTCAGGAGTGGAGTCGACCTCCTATGCAATGCACACACAGTGTGCGCTGCACGCGTCGTGTATGGCTGGTACACGAGCACTGATAGAGTCATAAGAAGGATCTATGCGAGGAAGTACATATTAGCCCTTGCAATTTGTCAGTGGTGGCTTTGACGCACGGCCTCCTAGACGTAATAACTTCATGAATTCCCCTCCCCCCCTTGCAGCAAGGGATGAAGCATTGGTTTTCGCGCATTTTGCATCAAAATTCCACGCATCTCTGCACCCGCGTGATGAGGGTTAATGGCAAGGCCATTTACTTGGCCTTCTTCCCAATCGATAATTAAAGGTATGGACATTATTAATATTTACGTCGCTAATGATCGCCCCCCCCCCTCCCATTAAGTACTGACCGGGTTGACCTTAGTTAGGGTCTTTGTTCACTGGAGAAGGCTGTGTGAGGTTCCTGACGTAACCTTGTCTGCTTTTACCCTTGACGTCTTTTGACACGCATTTGCATAAAACTTGGCAGCTCCCATTTCTTCGTGCATATGAAAAGAAAGATCCCTTTCATATCTCGTGGTAGGAGGGGTCTGATCTATTTAATCTTGTCATCTGTCTGAGCTCTGTACCCAAAGTGATGTGCGTATGTGTGAAAAAATTGTGTGTAGAATAGTTATTCAACACAAGAGTCACCAATCTCGTGACGACAGAACATGAACTACATAAATGCATCTATGAGGTCACAATGCCTGAAATGTCCTGCATCGATGAGGTCACATGTGACGCATGCTTTGTGCAAAGTACAGCGTTGGGGGTCACAAAGCCATCATCATCGAGTGCTTTTTCAAGCCAGGCATTACCAATCACAAGTCCGGAGGCAACCTCGAATTTTGAGCAACCTCTCATGCATGAGCCCTACCATTGCCAGATTGGTCTCGCTTCGGGTCAGAGACCTCAAATTTGGCTCTTTTTCCGTAATCTTGGTCAGAAAAAGTTTCGCATTTATGTAGTGTTCGGGCCGATTTTGAAAATTCTTTTTTACTACTGTGGCTGGTTTTCATATTGAATTTGGCCACTTTTGGTTACCGGTTAACAGGCAACAGTAAAGACGTCTCATGACTTCTCTGACCTTCCAAACCTGTACTTGTCGGAGGTATCCGTGGTCAAGCCTAACTTCAACCAGAGCAAAGTGGCCGAGCTCCTGCGATACTGACTGACGCTTAAACATGTAGGCTTCATTCGAAATTAATGACAAACGCCAATAAATCATAAGTACCGCGATTATGATGTTGAATGATCCTCATGATCACATTTTAGCCTCATTCCCGTTGACCTTATGTCCTTTAATGCATTCGCTGTAGTACTGGGCTGACCACGAAACTTACATCATGTTTGACTGCATTGAAGACAAAAATCTGGGCAAGAAGAGCCTTTCTTACTTGATTTCATTGAACCACAGACTTTTCTTTGGTGACCTCTTAGGCAGCCTACTTGTGGTATCCAAGAGTCATTGTGTAGCAGTTTCAGCTTGGCCCATCCCAACTTGTGGTTTTGAGCAGTGCATCACGGATAAAAAGGCACTGATCCAACGTCGACTCAAACATGATCGAAAATATACCAATTGCGCTCCTCGGGGTTCGGGTCAATGTCATAGCTGGGTGTAACTTTACGCGGTCAACCCTGTAGAAGCAGTTGAGCTCCTGGCTGACCGTTTTGACCATGTGGAAGAAGTTCATATTGATGCGTTGCACAGTTGTCTGTGCTTGAGCTCGATGTTTACTCAGTACAATGGCAAATATACATTCGGTACGCACGCACGCACGCGCGCGCGCACATGCAGAGAGAGAGTGGAAACAAAAAGAATCTTTTGTGAGTGGACAAAAAAAGACATCATGGTCATTAAGACCCCTCTGAATAAACAGGGAGGAGAGAAAGTTTTCCAACGGAAAATTTGCATAATAAGAGGAATATGATTGAAAAAGAGTATGCAGAAATGTGTGCGCATTTTGCGTGAAAGTACTGGAGCGGAGGGGGCTGAAGGATTCAGACAGAACTTGCGCAAGACTTGGATGACGAAGAATTGCACACTTTGCTGCCATCTCACCCTTCATCTCTATGATATAAAGTGAAATAAATCTGCTTCTGTAGCAGCACTTTAAAGCCCCTGCGTCATTCAGGAAAGCTGTACAGCCTGTTCCACGAAACTCAGACTGACAATCTTAGGTATTAGCTATATGTTAAGTTGCAATTTCATTTGAAAAAACTTGATGAAAACGCTGGCAGCAACATTAAACACTCAGTTATCAACTCGCATCCTTCACAACAGCCTTCATCTCCTTCAAGCTGACGCTGCGCAGGCACACACGTCTTCTTCTTTGTGGAGAAGCCATTTTCTGGTCCTCGATGAATAAATTATTATTATGTTTATCTCAAGATTGCACACAGTCGACAAGGGTTACTCAAACAGAAGTACCAAGCAAAAGGACAGGGGTTCCCACATCACACAGGACACTCTTGCAGCTGGCAACGGTAGCAAAATCTGACCAAAGCTCGAATCAAAAGTGTTTGTGATCCCTGAGCTGAAGGCTTTGAACGCACAAGTTGGAGGCCTGCAAAGCCTGCTGGGCCTAAGATCTCTAAACTCGTCAAGAAACACCTAATACTGCCATAGTACGAGCAATGTTAGTCTGCATTTTCGTGGGACAGACTGTGCAGAGCTTCTTCTCCCTCTGGCTGTCAGACATGCAGTATGCACATCTTGCATGTCTGCAATGAAATCTCTAAAATAAAGCCTCATTCATGCCCACTAATCAAGCAGGGCCTTGGCTAGTAAATTCACTTTTATCACTTGGCAATCTCTACTCGATTGGAGGCATTTGAGGCCTATGAAAGTCTTGACCCTCCGATCATGACTGACCCAGTGATCAGTACCGTGCCACACACAGACACACGCACGCACCCACGTACAAGTAGTCTTGGTGTGCCAAAAGAGCCTGGTTTCTTGACCACACAGTCAAACAATGCAACATTCCACTTGGCCCCACTCCTGCAGACAAGCTTGGCGTATCTTTTTCACTGTAAGGAATGGCCTGCCATAAAAATGACACAATAGTAAAAATAGCATTGCCATCTTATCCTCTGAATGCACGCCATAATGCACCTAAAGGTCAGCCAGGTCGAACTCAGTCTTTTGTGCTCTTAAGCCAAGCAGCCGAGACAAAACAAAAAGAATTGTGCCGGGAAATAATTAATCTGCGGAATCCAAGCGATCAAATATGGAGGCAACAAAACGCATCATTCGACCAATGCAACAACGCACGCGAGCGAACATTTTTTGCTGTCTCTCTCACGAGAGTTTGTTAATTGAAATGTGAAGGCCTCGCTTCTCCCAAGTCAGTAGTGATGTCATCGAGGTGCGTGAGCTCGGGGCCGAAAAGCCCGGACAGACTTGACATTTCGAGTTTCGGGTTCAGCCCGGGCCTTTGTTCTTTCAAATGAGCCCGCGGGGCTGAAACAGCCGAACAGATGCTGCATACAGAAGAGCCGAAAGATTCGTTGAATAGCGCCAAAGTCTGACCTACAGGGTCTGTCAGGTAAATAGCACCACCTGGATGAAGGAGGAGTAGGTCAGCATTGCTGTCAGTGCCTTGCGGAAGGTTGCAGTCGACGCCAAAGGAGGCCCAACGAAATGAGTGATACTTATCAATATATCCCTTTAATACAACAGCGCTGTTTGGGAAGCACTTCAGACTGAAAGGCATCACGCACTCGCTGCAGCTGCTTTGTGCACAGCCCGTTGCAAACCTGAGCCACGTAGCTCGACGTGGATCTCGTGTCCCTTTCCTTATTGCGTCGGGATGATCATCGTCTTGAGACAACGTCAGATGGAAACCACCTTCGTGCTCGTCCGACCTCGACCCGTAGATGTGACTCCCGAACCCGACCCGATCCAACACGACGTTTGCCGGCCCGACCACATCGCCTCTCCCAACGAGCAGCAGGGGAGGGACAGGACGGGACAGCACAGCATAGAGCTCCAATCGGACTGTATTGGTTCGGCATTATATATACAATATACTTTGGATACGGCCGATGTCACTTTTGTTACTTCTCCCTTACCACTGCTATGTCTACGGTCTTTCCATTGCTTCTTACATTGCCATTACTTTTGATGCTAATACCATTGTACTATGACTATATCTACTATCACTGCTACGACTGCTTCTAATTTACTTCTGCTACTTCTGCTTCCACTGCTTCTTGGCACGCACGCAGGTTGGCATAAGGCGTAGAAAATACTGTACGTGCTCCACTTGTCCACGTCCACGAGCTGCACACTCACGTCTTGTATGCGTGCTTTGCTGCTTTATTGTCGTATTTTTTTCACGTGCTAGGGAAATATTTTGGGACCGCATTTTCCGCAATCACTGTAGTTCCCGAAAAAAACCCGTGAAATATAGTTGGATCTTCGGCTTTTTGCCGAATGCCGCACAAAACAAGGTTAGGGAATACACAAACCGCGCGGGAAATTTAAATTTGTCGACCAAAGCAACAATTTCTGTGTTCCTCGGGATACAGGGGAGCCCCGATCGATTTTTGAATGTTATTCTGAGTGTGTCAAACATTTCTGACAAGAGAGACTTGCGGAACTTTTGAAACAGGCATGAATAGTCAAATTTGAAAAGCCAACACTAGAACGACTATGACAACTTCATGATTGTCAACTACTTCCACGCTGACTCGAGCAAAGCGTAGTGACGAAGAAGCGCCACTTTCCCAA
>JAAUXU010080582.1_pt1 | contig 27122 bp, 23 predicted proteins | sample 7278151 | NCBI WGS metagenome assembly JAAUXU01 (sample SAMN14350113, study PRJNA611818) | marine sediment metagenome | isolation source: surface marine sediment (1.8m) | place: French Polynesia: Moorea | collected 2018-08
GGTCAATGAAAGGACTGTGTGGGGCTGCTTGGTGAACACTGATTTCTCAGCCATGGTGACACAGCATGGCAACCTGAACAGCAAGAATGATGTGGTGTTGACCCACAGCAAGGAGGAGGGGGGACCTCCTGGAATTCACCCAGGAGAAATTTGATAAAGCCTGTGTGATCTGGGGTGGGGTGAGCTGCAAGGGCTTGATGCCTTCAAATGCCCCAGTGTTTGTGTGTGATCTGAAAGAGGAGTAGAGAGCTGCAGGGGGAGGGCTGGGCTGGGCTGGGGGGACTGACTGGCCAGGTCTATGCTCACATGGTGACTAAGCATGCTGTTGCTGCTGTACAGAAGCTCTACAGAAACCATACTGTTTGGCAGGATCATCCAGCCATGATCCACTGCACTGCAGAGGCTTTACAAGAGGCTTTCTCTTCTCGCATTCCCCATGACATCTAGGCTCCCAAGATGGCTGATGTGTGGCCCATTGAGAATGTATGGGCCATTGCCAAGCAGATGGTCAAAAAGCAGTAGCCCAAGACTAAGGCTGAGCTCAAGAGAGTTATCACTAAGGTGTGATGAGAGATTGAGAAGGACAAGGACCTGTGCAAGCTTTTCACCCGTCAACAAGTTGACCCCCCCCCCACACACAGATTGACCTGTTTTGTGATTTAGACATGTTTCACCCCTGGCAGGTTGACCCTTACACAAATTGACTCCTACATAAGTTGACTCCAAAGACAAGCTGAACCCCTGACAGATTGACTCCTAAGTGAGAAATTCTGATATTCCTTTTTATTCTGCAATATTCTATATATTGTTTTATCTATATACATAAAGCTGTTTGGGTATGTATGTATCTACATTTGTGCCCCTCTGGTGCTCTCAGTTCTTCACAGATCTGGCTCATTGTTGGCATGCAAGACTTTTGGATCAATGAAAAGGACATAGGCTATGCAAAGTTGCATTATGAGGCTGTTTTGAGGCTGATATCAAGATCAAATGTTGCATTTACTATATAGGTCATAGACAGCTATGCCAAAAGGTACAGCTAAGCCTGCATGACTTAGCTGTCTGGCACCAGTACTTCTAGTTCAGCTAGTATATTATAAATGCTTCAGAATGTGACCTTAAAAGAAGATACATTTGACATAAAATCTGGACATTGTAGTCAAAGTCACTGAATTCTCAGAACAAAGTGGTTGCCATTCCTGTTGTCAAGGTAGACATTGACATTGGCACCATCCCCAAAAGGCAACCATTGGTGGCCTTGCCTGCCATGCCTTACCCATATAACCACATTGAGCACACAGGCAACAGCTAAGACCTCATCAGTTGTGGCACATGTGCTGGCTTCGCACATCTTGGTCCTAGCCAAGTACTCAGTCCCTCTCTCTTGCTTCCCAGTTTGGGGGCTGAGGAAGTTGTCACATCCTGCAATGTCATTACAGGTGGCTGCATGCAGCTCAAGGTGATGCTCCTCACTGCCTGTGACTATGTGCAACAGGGCCCGAAAAAAGCATGCTCCATTACCCTCAATGTCTTTTGTTTCCTCTGGGGGACTCACTGAGCTGAAGATCATGTGCTTCCTCCCTCACAGTCCAGTTGCCTGTAGAAATGGAAGACCGATGGCTTTGCATGTCTTCTTCTACCAGGCAGAGGATGGGGAACAGAAGGGGAATTCTGCAGCATCAGAGATCACGGCGGTCAATCTAGACTTCATCCTTCATGGGAGGTCAATTTGTCTATGGGTGAAACATATGCCAGGAGACAAGGAGTCAATCAGTGTAGGACTCAACCAATCTGGGGATCACTCTCTTTTTGACAACGTACATAGCGCTGTACAAGAAATAAATAAAATGGTGTAGCCCAGGGAACCGTATAGAGGGGAAAATGTGCACCCTTTCGTTTCCTTCCACAGTAACCATTTCTTCCGAAACATTCATCGTGGACACTCTGCGGTTGTGGAAAATTGCGGAGTTTGAGTGAATGACAGCAAAAAAGGACATTTCCGAGGTCATCAGGGAGCATCGGAGCCCTTTTAGAACCTGTTGTGTTTGGAGCAGCTGCTTGTCCTTGGTGTTGGTGCTCAAGAGCTGCCGCCTTTGCAGATGGCAGGACTTTATCTCCAGGTCCTCTTGCACCAGCCTCTTCATTTTTGTTGAGCTCACACCAACCGCTAAGGCCATCTTTCCCAACGACCTCCGCCGGTTTCTGGACATCCTCGTTGGTGTGGACATGGTGAACTCGGGTGTCTGAAGGTAGTGATGAATGGCAGCTTGATGGGTAAGAAGGCCCTTGAAATCTCTGTGCAGGCGTAGCCTGATTGGTGGAGGTTCATCGTCTTTTGATCATTTGTGGCCTTGATAAGAGACTTCGAAGTTTCATACGGATTGGGTAGGGCGATTAATTTCAAGTATGGCTTATGTCGGTCCTAAAGCCAGCGCCAGCGTTAAATTGAGATTTGTCAGTAAATTAATACAAGTACAAATTTACTCGAAACTTTACAGTATGCAGTTGTAATGATTACTTCCTGCATAGAAGTAACCTGCAGTCCTCATGTCGTTCGGGCGTCTTAAATGCAATCTCCACATTTCAGAATTCTGAGCACCTTTCGGAATACGCGGCAAAGTCTGGGCCAGCCGCAATAATTCTAGAGAATGGCAATCCTTTGGCATACGTTTGTAACAAAGTTAAACAGCGGACAAAAATGTTCCCTAACGAAAAAGTTATAGAGATTAATTCAACGCCAAGTTACCCTTTGTGAACCAACCAATCCCATTATTTTTATCACAATATTAGTTACGACGAAAAGTGCTTCAGATAAGTCCCTCAGTCATTTCATTGCCCATCACAAGTGGGAAACTCGATATTCGTTACGTTAATCAAGCGATGACGCTGATATAGTCAGACTTGTATCACATTTAGTTGTCAGTCTAAGAAGAGGTCTTGACTGTTGCGGGTGCTGTAATTGAATGAAACTGAAGATTCAGGGCTCGGATTTTTGAGTGGCTGTAGGTGGAAGTCTCGTCCGAGCTGCGTTCAGCCTAGCACTGTACTAACGTTTCCTCCTGAAGCAACGCTGTCTACACTGACTGCGACATGCGTGCGTTGCATGGAAGGAACATTACTATATAAGCGAACGGCTTCTGTCTACAGGTTGTTGTGTGCTTAGCAACTGAGAACAACTAGCCTGGATCTCATCACGTCGAAAGAACGGAGATGAACAGGATTGACGTCTAAAAAGCAACCGTTTCAACCGTTTCCAGTTTGTAGACCCGCGGAGGCAAAAAACATCTTATATATCCTAATATGTTGGAGAAATATTGCTCTATAAATATAGCAGAAGCTCCCAGCTGAATGTAATGTTACGACAATTTCGATAGCAAAAGCAGTCTGTGGCAAAACTACCCATCTCTTGGCAGCAGACGGGGAACAGACTTCACACCAGAAGACCCTTTTGCGCACGCATGGAAAATGCTTCACCATCCCCAGGTTGAGAAACACTGCTCTAAAGCATCGTCACTGCAGGCTGGGCTCCGATTTCCAACTGATTTTGTCGCTGACTGCTCTTGCTACTGATGGACCGCACTGAACAAACTCCGTTGAACTCCACTGTGAAGGTGAGACCTATCTGTGACAGGGATTTGATGCATCAGGCCCTAGCATCATGAGGTTGCTGACTGGCCACGTACGTAATAACTGTATACAGTACTGACCAAGAGTGGGGCATACTCAACTAGAATCAGCACACTTTTCGCAAGGGCTTGAGCTGCGACTAAGCACTGTCGGACATGGTTAGCGATATCGAACAGTCTATACTCAATAGCCAATGAGCCCTGGCTATCTTCTTAGATATAGCAGGGGAATTCGACAACTTAAACATCGAAGCATGCACTAAGGGAATGACACAGAAAAGACTCCCCCAAAGATAGTGGACTGGTATGGACTCTACCTAGGTAACCGCACTATTGTAGCAGACTTGTAGGGCATAAAGGGCTATAGATGCCTGACCAGGGGAACACCCAAGGGGGGAATACTCCCCCCCCTCGATGTGGAACCTGGCCTTCAACAATCTCCTCGATGTGGAACCTGGCCTTCAACAATCTCCTCGATGTGGAACCTGGCCTTCAACAATCTCCTCGCTGTGGAACCTGGCCTTCAACAATCTCCTCGATGTGGAACCTGGCCTTCAACAATCTCCTTGATGGATTCAACACTGGACCAATACAGATGAAAGGATTTGCAGATGATGCAGCCCTCCTAGTCCATGGGCCAGTCCCAGAGTCCTTGGTTTGACTGGGCAGGAAGCAATTGTTGATGCATTCTGCTTTGGCCGTTGGAAGGCTATGGGGTCCCTCATCTGTACTCACTAAATGGGTATACACTGGGATAATGCATCCCAAGGTTACCTAAAGCTCAATAGTCGGGGCCCACAAACCTGGAGAGCACAAACAAGCACTAAACCGACTGCAAAGACTTGGCATGATATGTGTGTTGCTCTTCAGAAGGACTTCCTCAACGGCAGGGTTAGGAGTAATTCTGAACATTATGCCAATTGATCTACTAATTTTGTTTGTGGCAACACAAAGAGTGTTACAGATACGCCTTAGGATCATCTGCAAATGGGACGGAATTGGCAAAAATAACTCCAGAGGTCATTTTTACCGAAGCTCTCCAATACTTAAGTTGATTGGGATAGGTACATGTGACAACAATGATGCCTACTATCAGCAGTGGGACTGTCAGACCCTTATCTCTCGAGATGGCCCCATCTGTCCACCTGGTGGTCCTGATGAGATCCGCCGCTAAACAGTTCAGATAGGACAGACATGATGGTTGGTTGGGGTCTCGTTATTAAGGACCAATACTCCAACTTCAGTTGAAGAGGGTCTCTGGGGCATCGAGCATCTGAGTTTCAAGGAGAACTTTATGCTATCACCCAGGCTACTAAGATTTTAAGGCCAAACAACTAACAGAACAATCAGGATCTCTGTTACAAACCAATCGATAAGGTTAACGCTTGGTAAGAATACACTGACGATGCTCATGGCAAAGAGGGCAATGGACAGGCTCAAAAATCTCGCAAGAGAAAACCGGCAACTGTCGGCTTTGACCCCTCATATGAAGGGGACATTGTAAGAACCAAGGTAGCCATTAGTGTCATACAAGGAGATAGAAGATCTCTAGTTTTCACACACCCTGCACCCCCACCCCCCCGAGGGGTATGTAACCACCTAATCAAGAACCATTTCCAAGATCTATGGTGTGAAAGGTGGAGAGACCTACAAAGGTGCAGGCAGACCAGTTAAGTAAGTGTAGGCAGGTGTGTTAGAGTAGGCTGGATTTCCACTCCAGGCTTGGTAGGACAGCAGGCGTCACGGCTTCACCGAGGTAGATTGAGAAAATTTATTCAGGCCATTGCGAGTCACAACTACCTTAACTGCCATAGGACCAAACTCCAAGACTCACTAGACAGTTGTAGATTCTGTGGTAAAGATCTCAAGGAGTCCATACAACTCCGGCGCGAGTTCTTACTGGCCCTCTGGACTTCAAAGGCCTCATCAGGTTCTTATCCTTGGCCCGTATTGGTGAGGGCTTAAGTCCAACAGGCTAGAGGAATTAATGTTGATAAGTGTATGCCATCATTGTGGGTTTGAAAAAACCCTGAACAAAGGTTTCTCCTCTCCACACACCCTAAGCTATGGACTGCGCGAAACGCGTCACATACATTCATACACATTAGTACGCACTACTCATGATCATGACTGGCCGTCCTGTAGCACTATACTTTCCGAGTTTCGACTGAGATGATTTGACCCATCTGAGGCCTTATGTAATAGGCAATGTAAGGCCGAGGATGGGTCAAAATCTCAGTCAAAACGAGGAAAATATGGCGCACTTTACAGCCAGGCAATTTGTAATTTAAAGCAAAATTTATGACATCTTACAAGTGTTGTAGCACAACAAGAAATACTGTATTAGCAGACGAAAATATGGTATAGGCAGGTGATGCAGAGAGTGACCAGGTCGGTCTAAAGAAGGCGGAATCGGCAGGCGAAATGTTACAGTGAATCCAGCGTATAGTGACATCCTGATACAATGACATCCCGCCTATAGTGATAAACTACTGAAGAACCATTTTTTTACTTTATAGGATTGCCACCCTGGTATAGTGACAACCCGCTCATAGTGACAATTTCACTTGGACCAAACTGCGTCACTATATTCGGGTTTCACTGTACAACACATCCGTCTGTCTGCTACGTATTCGGCTCCTTCGAAAAATACTGTGATTTCGGGACATCTAGTCACAGAATATTTCCGTTGCGCCGAAAAAAGTCAAACGTAATCCCCAAAATTCGCTTTAAATAAAGAATCCAACTACGCATAACTTTATAGTACGTAAGTTGCAATCAGTGAAGTGTTGCTTGAGGGCGAGTACACAGAAAAGTACGTTGCTTCGACGTAACACCGACCTTATGTCACTTTTCAATCGATCCTCCTTTACTGGTGCCTTTGCCACGACCACCCCATGCTTACCTTCCAAAGACATCTGCCTTTTCCTGTGAAACACACCAGTCCTCGGTCCATAGTAGCGACGGTCACGGTCTTTTCGCGTCTGAGTAAGCCGACTGCCTACAACGGAGGGTTAAAAGCTTCATCAACTACACAGCAACAGAAGCTCATCGTGATCGATCACTCTCGGCCACAATGAATCATAATTTTGCACAACAGCGGGATGCAATGCGAGGCCCAATTGCTGAATGGTAGGAACTGTAAGTAGGAACTGTTCGTAAAGTAGCACTTTGCGCGCGATTTTGGATTTTCGCCCAGGGTCGTCTACTGTTCAGTCCAAAATCACCTGTTTAGGGCTACTTCTTGAACTATTACATTACGTGCATTTGATGCAGAAGCGTTTTACGACCACTCAGTCTCTGCAGCCCGAAAGTGTTGCTGCCCGAGGTACGAGGAACAGCAACTGGAAGAAGAGGAAGTGAAATGAAGTTCGACTCCGTTCTTTTCAGTTCCTTTTTGTATAAAAAACTTAAAAAAGCAAAAATAAAATTTCAATGAACCGCAAGCGCCTGTCTTGGCAGGGCCTATGCAACCTCTCTTGGATTTCGAAGCTCTTAGTAGGCAACCAAGTCTGAGTCCAAGACAAACTGAAGCAACCTCGACAGATCCATTTTTTGGCATTGCTGCAGCAAGTCCCTGAAAAAACTCCATCAGGGCTGCAAATTTTTGGAATGCTTAAGAAAATACCAAAAAATTCGTTGTCAAAGAATTTTTACTGGATGGGATAAGACTGTGCGATATCCCAGACTAATCGAGATCGCGATATTTAATATATCGGAGACCAAATATCGCGATATTTGATACGATATTTCGTACTTTTATTCCACCATCCCCAAATTGTGGAGGTACACCATGGCAATTTTCTGCCTCCAACGATGTCCTGATGGGCACAACCACGCTGCAGTGGCACACAACATTGCGGGACTGAACAATCTTTCGGAAGTGGCACTTGATGCTGGGACGGCCAGACCCATAGCCAAACCACGGCCCATGAGCCATCAAAGAGTATCATACATGATACCGCGATATATTTTTGGGTATTGTGCGAGTTTGCAAGTATCACGATATTCCATATCGATATGATATATCGCACATTCTTGGCATTACATAAAGGAGGCGATACATCAGTTTATTTGCCAATTTCAAAGCAACTTTGGTGCCACACCAGCAGTTTTCTCTGTCCGTCTCTCAATTATTCCGCTGCGCACTTTACATCCGCTTTAAAGGTTAACTGCGACCTAAAATGGTCGCAGTGCACGAACGTTGCACAAATGATTCCTCCTGCGCACTCCACAAGTCAGGGAGCAGAATGTATCATTTTCTTGCTGCTTCCTACAGGCTTTGGGAAACCATAAGTAACAGCAGATTTATTTGCCTTTTTGCACGGTCCATGGCATTCGTACACCAGGAAAGAATATGGAATGTCTTTCAGACGATACTGCACGACTTCCCTTCGTGACAGAGGGGCCAAGAATGTCCATAGAGGATACAGGATTCACGTAAAGGAAATGTAACGTTGGAACAAATCTCCAAATCCGTGAGCTCTCGTCTTTCACGGACGTATGACAATGTAGTCGACACAGCGGTTCACATATCCTCTTCATGCGGGGGGGATTTTCTTTAAAGGGAAAAAGCCACCGACAACAGAGCATCCGCGGTGACGCACACGTGACCGTTGTGGCAGAGACACGTTTGTGGGTTCGTTCTGGCTGTGGGGGTTTGCCTCATGTAACCAGCTGTGGGTGAAATGCGACTCTCAAGCCGAGCATCGTTGCTATCGACATGGACCATTCATCCCCCCAGGGGGGGGGGAGGGGAGAATTCCCCGTCAACTTGTTCTAGCTCGAAAAGTGCGGAAAACAGAGTCCACTCGACGCATCTTTGGCAGTTGTTCTCCAGTGCGACGGTGGCGGGCGTCACATCGCCAAGTGGCGATGGCCATGATGGCATCACTCAGAGTCACCCAATTCCGAACAGCAGAAGGTGACATGATAACATTCTCATGGACGTTGAATACAGCATGAAAAGCCAGCAACTAGTACATGTTGGTTCTTCCGCGCAGTCTGACTAGTGCAAAATATACGTACTATTAGTAAACTTCACAATAAATTCGTCACTGGCCAGGTTGACTCCCAAGAGGTTGGGGACTGAAGTGGACGAGGACGACACGCAGATCACGAAAGATGATTCTGACGTACAAGCAAAGGTTGCCCAGGATATAACATTATCTTGAAGAGCTGAAGTGTCTGGCATGGCCCGTAAGGACAGAAGGTGTTCATAGGTTGAAATTCCTTTCAATTTTGATTAAGATAACTTTAATTCTGGATTTTAATCCTCTATGCACGGACAAGCAAACCACTAGATTATTAAGTTATTTCACAAACACAAGATCTTCAACCTGAATTTGCGACCTCAGATGACCTCCGAGGTTTGGTCTGACGTCATCCGGTCACCCATTTTCGGGGGTGCTGAGCAACTTTGCATAGAGGACAAACAAGCAGTCTATTTTATACAGATATATGTAGATATGTTATAGACCAACATCTGGTCTATTTGCAATGAATTTTGAACCTTCTGGAACGAACATGAGTTTTACTTCATCCTGAAATTTGAGTGTTCATCCTTAATTGCTGATGTCGTCTTTTTACCTGACTTTCCAACACGGCCAGAGTCTTTGCAGTAGCCCAACCTCGCTTGAGCTTGCACAACGTCCCATTCCTGCAGGCGGCTACGATTCTGGAAGGATTGGAACACATTTGTCAGCCAGGCAAGGAAATTGCTTTTCCTAACACTCGGGGATTGCATGCGAAGCCCTACTAAACAGGAGGACACAGGTGACTTTTGATAGTGCAACACCGAGCGAATGCAAAGTCTCTTGATACTGACGTTGCAGTACAATTTTTCCTGGAGGCTCTCTGGGTCATATAATGGGTTATGCAGCAGCCATCATTACATTTCTTCAAATGAAATGCCATGACTATCCATTTTTTGATGAATTACGGCAACCTCATTACTTGTAATCTGAATTACTCGAAACGACAAGACTTATAGCTGGACAGCTCTAAGAGTCCCTGCCTGAATTCCACGTCGTAGAGTCCAGAGACTGAGACGTGTGACGGTGGCGCGGGGAGTCCCATGGATTCCAAAATGGTGAAGGCCTCGGGGTCGAGAATGTAGACGGTGGAGGCCTCCGTGCCCAAGACCAGACAAGACACAGACGAATCGTCGACGTGATTCTTCTTCAACGTGGCAATGCACGTTACCACGGTCTGGCGCTTCAACTGGAAACCGCGATGGAGTTCGACGAAGGCCTGAAACATGATGGAGACGACGAGAACGTTCTTCACGTTCGTACTCTTCGTACTTGGCGACCGCTCTTGCGGAAATGATACCAACCCAAAGAGAGGCGTGTAATGAAGAACGCCGCGTGTAACTACTTCAGTCGCTATCGTTTGATCTCAGTGAAAGATTTCAATTAATCACATTCGAGTCTACTTGAACTTTAGAGTATAGCACAGCCCCCACCACGGTGAAGGGTTTGAACCAAGCAATGTTTGAGCAGCAGCTAATGACTAAAGTACTCTGGAATTATTTTTGGTTTCAAGCTATTTTATTTAAGCAGTAGCAACTGCAGGTGCACTCTTTCAACTGTCGCAAACTCGAAAATCTGCCAGGGATTGGCCCCTTGACCGGCCCGGATTTTTCCCAGCCTAGCCCGGTTCAGCACCATCAGTGGGGCATCGATAACTTGGCCGAATGGGACTCCGAGAGAAAGAGGAAATATAATTTGTGGGAACACAGGGGCTTGGGGATAAAAAAGTAATACACATGACGCCACCACTGTGGCACTAGAGCGACGAGCAACCTACGTCAATATCACCCTAGGGTGATCGTTATAGACAAGAAATTTTGTTTTTTTTAAAAAAAAAAAACAAATCAAATAAATATCAGGAAAGCACTGTCTGACTGATTGCTTGATGGCGGCGAAATTGATCTTGCTGATGTTAAACTTGGGAGTCCATCCCCCCCCCCCCTCCCGACACGTACTTCCGCCCTTGCTCCCTCATTTCTTCTTAAAAATGCTGCCCTCGGTGGCGATACATGCCTCCACCCTGGCTCTTAAGGATGGCGTTGGCAATGTGGATGCTGGCACCATCTTGTATCCAGGTGTAGTTCCCCTTCCCGACATTCAGGATGGGGATGACCTTCCTGACAAGAATGGACTTGGACCCAGCTGCATCCAGTGTTCCCTTGATCCACACTCTGGGGAAAGCTTTGCTTTCTGAGTTTAGAACGCCAAAAAGCATGGCCTTCTGGGGGAACTTGGGCCAGTCCACGAACCTGTCGGAGGTGTCCACATCCTTGGCACTCTTGGAAATGACTCTGTCATTGCTCTGTAGTGGTGCTTGGTGAGGTGGAAGGCCTTCTCGTCCGAGAAGACGAAGATCTTGCCAGTATCAGGTCCTTTCATCCTGTTCAGTATGCACTTGGCACTGAATCTGCCTCTTCTGACGTTGTAAGGGTCTCAGTTGCTGAGACATCAGCTTGGCCTAGCTCTTCAGACCTAATTCAGTCTTCATTACACGTCTCATGGTCGTCAGGAGCACTCGGAGTCGACATCAATGTGGGCGGCGACCTCCTCCTTGATGGATTTGTGCACATTGGGGATGGGCTGCCCTGGCCTGGTGGCATCATCAGTGGTCCCATGCTCCTGCTAGACCTTCCATGCGTACCGTACAGTATTAATGTGGATGCCCATGGCCTGGGCAATGGCAGCCCAGGTCTCCGCAGCCTCAATCCGCAAATGATAATCTCCCTCATCTTGTTCCAACCTATTTTTCTTGGCCATATCTAGAAATTTGCCGGAATTGGAACAATTTGAGTATCGTGCAACCTCCCATACATTTTTTTTCCTTGATGGAAACATCCACGGACCCAGTGAACGAGGCCAAAAACCCAAACAAACTACTCTGGAGCACCCGACAGTGAATTCAAATTTCCCCCCAATGCAGATGTACCCTACACAAGGACCCTGTGTATGGCACCTACAGGTGGCAGTTCTTCTTCATGATGGCAACCCACTTGCCCTTTGTTTACAGCTCAGAGTCATGATGACCACGGGTTGGGATTTTGCAGCCCGTCCGCCTTGTGAGCTTTATGGGGTTGGCTTGTGGGCGTCAGCTAGCCGGCTCAACCCCTGCCCATCACTATCATTAAATGGGTGGCCTTACACCTCATGCTCGCCGCCACTTCCATAGACATTCAGCGATGCACAGTGCTAGTAAATTTTGTTCTGGTCAAAATTTCTTAGTTACACCAGTCATTTTTGTTACATGGGTCAGGTCTGGTTATGAGGGCCATTTCGGTCAAAAGTGGTCTGGTCAAAAAACCTGACCCCACTTAAATATCTCCTACGGTTTGCCATTTGCCTTGGATCGCATCGTTTTCGGAAAGTCTCAACTGACGTGCGCATCACGTCCTCGGTTGGAGCCCCACAAAATTTGTTCACAAGTTTTATGGTACTTCAAGTAATCCGAGTGCAGCTGTCTCAGTTCTCGTGAATGGGCTCTTTCGTAGGTGTTGCATTTTTAAATGCTCAGCATGACCATTATGGACTTCAGTTGTGCATTGGTGGGTGACACAAGTTTTGAGTGATAAAATTTCCCACTTCTTACTTACACTTCCTCAAAATTGTGTGCATCAACTTGAAAGTCTTGCAAGACCTGATGAATGGAGCCACAGACATGGGATTGGCCATACCGATACCAGACCATTCGTCTGATACCAACGAAGAAGCAGCCACTTTAAGAAAAGTTGAACTTAGACAACACAGTAGGGGTGGATTGTTTATAGCTTCCCGCCAATGGCGTCTAAGAAAATGACGGTTGCGACACTTGAGGAGAAAGAATGACTTAACCTACCCAATTGTAGTGAGAGGGGTCCACCGTCTCAAACTTTTTACTTTCGGGCAAGGGACTGAAGCAATCGGTCACGAAGGACAACGATGACACGCGACAGGATCAGCTCTCGAATGAAATTAAAAGGTACGGGCGATCTTTCCCTCATAATTTTCCAAATACCTTTTAACGCAATCCATAGTGAAGGCTAATTGGATTCCACTGTCTACATATGCGTGCACACGCAGTTTTAGTTTTAGTACTTAGCGAACTGCATGACTTTATTGTACCTGTGCCTCGTGCCTGTCGTTGAGCATGAGCAGCTTCTGGGTCCTGGCGGTGAGCCTCGAGTCGCCCACCTCAGCCCTGAGGGCCTGTAGCCCCTCACAAAGGGCGCCCAGCTCCATCTCCCGACTCCACAAGTCCTTCTCCTGAGGATTTAGATCGAGTGTAGGCAACGTGAACTTGAAGTACGGTCGCATGTTCTTGTAAATGTAGATGTGAGAGCCCGAGGCCACGGCTACGGCGGGGACACGAGGCTCGGCCTGAAATTAAATAGTTTCTTCCAATTTCCTCCTTTTTATTAGTCGTCAATGAATACTAGAGACGATCCTACCTGATCCATGTGAAAAGCTACCACTCCGGTTGGCAGATCAATGATTGTGTTCTCAGATATCTGGGAAAGAAATAAACCTTCATTAATGATGCAGCACACCAAAGTGTGGCTCAGTTGGGCATTAGTGTGTGACACGAATTACCATCTGGGTGCCTTTGTAGACCCGCAGCTTCATGTTGGACGTGCCACTGCCCAGGTCGGCAACCACCAATTTGAAGTCGCCGTCCCCTGTCAAGTCGGATAAGGCGAGGCAGCTGAAGTGTACAAGATAATCAGATAAAGCTAACTTTAAGCTTCACAATTCCTTAGAAAATCCTTCGGGAAAAACAGCAATATGGTGTTAAATGACTGTCTTCCTCCTGGCCGTTAAGTGCAGGACGTTTCCAGAGCTTCAACTGAAATTGTGACCTTTGCTCCTCAGCCTTACGCAAAATGCGTACAATCGGACAATCTAAGGCCTTGGAAAGTCGAAAAACACTTCAGTCAAAACTCTGGGTATTGAACTGCTAACGTCACAAGGCTTATTTTATATAGTACGGTTGGTTTACCTGGAGAATGTATAAATTGCTGCCAGAGGCTCTTCATAAGCACTCAGCCAGCGGTCGACTGCAGGGCCAGATGTGATGGCTTCCAAGGTGGCGGACATTGTTGTCATTTCAATATGCTATTGAAGGTGCTGAAAGTAGTTGACAAAGTGTTTATGCAATTTATTATTATATGTAAAAGTTACGCCTTTCTGCTAAGGAAATGGCAGGGGCTGGAAAAAAGTTTTGTCCGACCTTATTATGCCAATTTCCGTGATTGCTGAAAATGACCGTTTTTAAAATCCCTTTGCCCAGAAAATTGGACCTTGCCAAAAAGTGAATAGACAGCTAGAATGTCATGGCCTCGCTCATGCTAATGCCGCATGAGTCTCCTTTTGTAGCCTGAGCATTTTCTGAAGCACAAGAACTTAACGTTCCGCATCCACTTTCTTAAAATACCCTGCGTGTGACATGCAGTGACTTGCTAAATGTCACGTGCCACAGCCAAATGAAAATTTGCTGTCCTGTGTTCTGTACTATAATGACCGGTAATAATAACGTCTCATCCTACTCAAGCCATAAATGAGGCTACTTGAGTGAGGTCCCTGGTCAACAGATCGCGTAGTATGCAACCCATCTGCGCAATTAGCGCTGACGTTGCCACTCATCGTGATTAACTTTTCTCAAGTCACCGGCTTCAGGACTGAAACTTACCAAGAATAGGACCTCCGCCTTTTGCACAACGTAGCTGAAAACGATTGATTGCGGCATTCTCAGGTATCATTAACGCGCCAGACTCTGCCGAGTGGAGGAAGAAAGCAGCCTGGGTTTGTCCGAACCTTTGTCCCATAGAGGTCGCTCAAAGCTGTGACGTCGCTACATTGGGAGCTGAGAGAGACCGAAACATCTGTCGAGGCCGCGACTGCGCTGCGTAGGTTTATCGATCCACCCAGTGCTTACCACACTGGGGACGCCGTCACAAGGGCGCACTGCAAAGTTGCGACGTCTCGGTCAATCTCGAAAGGTAAATCGCCAAATCCTCCCTATGACGAATACTACGAGTGCTGTTGTAGCAATAGCGTCAAGTGTGTTTTACTCATCTGCTGGAGATGGAAATGCGATCACCTCAGCGAGGCCACACAACTGCCACCTCTGAAAAGGAGGCAGTCAAAAATGAAGGAATCCAACCCCAGGCTGGAATCCGTGGGGTGAAAAAGGGCCGGGCGGAGCTGGTGATTCAAGTTGGAATCGCTAATCTAGCAAGTTGTCGTCGACGCAAAGTCGAATTATTGGCGAGTCAACTTCTACTGTTCGAGTCTGTGACTCCCTCCCCAGTTTCATACACACAGGACTGCTGTCTAACAGCTGTGCAAAAGCTGAGTGAGGAATGTTGTAATGCAAGTTCACTTAGTACACTGAGATTTTTGACAGTGAATACACGGTATCAAGATTTGCGGAGCATTTGCATTTGGCCATCCGAACCATCAAACGTAAGCCGCATACTTTTTTAACGTTTAGATATGCTGATAGGTGCCAGTCATTCGTTGTTAAGGACCACCAATCCTGCGATATGAGTACGTACGTGATATCAGTACGTTGCAAAAGTATGCTCAGGATCGTTGTGCTTACAGCCTTTAAGTTTGCTTTAGCGAAATTTCGGCCTCTGAGCTCTGGACCAGTCAATGTGTTTGGTCTGTTACTACAAAAGAAAACTCCCAGCACTTACTCACCTCGAACGTATAAGGCAAAAAGAAGTATGACGATCACTTGCTGCTTGGTGATCGTCCTCCTTCGTGCCAGGCGACACCCAGGAGGTCCAGTCTAAGCACATCTGGCTACCGTCTGTGGTAGCCAGATGTGCTTGGACTCCAGACCTTCATCTGCTGGACTATAGTGTGTGGCAGCCTGTACAGCAAGAAGGCCCGCAACACTCTCCACCCAAACGTCAAGGCCCTGGAGGCCTATGTCAACATGGTCGGGCCCGGTTTCGACCAGGGCTTTCTCTGCACAAAGTATGCAAGGTGCCTGGAGGCTGCCCATGGAGGCTATATCGACTAACAAAGTTCGACAGACCACCTTATTTCATATTTTTAAAAAAACACGTCCAACTTCACCCTAAACCTGTGTGTCAGCCCGCTTTGAAATTCACTGGCAGGGTGGGGAGACTTTGGCAATGTTAGATACGCTAACGGAAACTTAGCTAACTTGCAGACTGTTGCAGAGAGAGATCTTGCCTCTCCAAGATCGGATCCCAACGATGGGTTCCACAAAAGTAAATGTTATAATTAGAGTTTCCCCATCATAACTTATTCAGAATATTGCTAGACATTGACCCACAAAGTTATTAGGGACGAAGTAACCGAAATTGATTTGCCATAACTAAATGTCACCCCATTTAACTCAGGTTAAACGTGCGTTATTGCACGTAATTTTTACTATTACAGTTTACACACCACAATATTAATAGCATTTTTCGAAAGTCCGATGTTAGTTGTGAGGGTCAGTTCCTCGCTTTTTATATCATTGGCGGAGCTGGTTGTGGTAACATTTGAATTTTTTGGACATTTAAAACAAAGACTTATTTGAAACATTGAAAACTTCTTTTCTTAAAAATTCATAAAAATTCCTTTACACTCCAACTCCTCCAGAAGTTTCCAACACTAGGTCATATGGCTAACCTATGCTCATCCACCGCCAGAGACCAAAGACATTTATTTCATTGGGTCATGCCGAACAATCCAAAAAAGCAGGCTTTGCCTCTGCTTACTGAACTTGTAAAAGCAACTAAACTTCCAACCATGAAACAAGTTGCATGAGGATTGTTCGTCGCCAATGATCATGCAATAAAATGGGTTGAAAACATAGTCAGGAATTCTGGAAGTATTGCTGAAAACAGATGAATAAACCTGCTTTTCACTATGTTTTGAGATGCATTTTTTCTCGTTGTATTAAAACAACAGTCTCAGTCTTGGTTTGTCGTGAACTTGCTGCCAACAGTCCCAGGGATAACGTTCCCCGCACCATTGATCAGATCATTGATCAGATCGTAGTGACGACTTCTGGAAGGTGAGAGTGAGGGCAGGGTTACTAGTGACACATAGTCTCTTCAGAGATTTGTCTTGGAGATTTTTTAACGTCATTGTTTTCGTATCATTCCATCCTGTCGCTTTTTTGCTGCAAAGTGATCGATGGCCCATTTCATCCATACTGATGTTGTTTGTACATCAATGGGCCAGCTTGTAAGAGTCCGTCTGTACATCTCAAATTATCTGCTACTACATCCAGCCAGAACTTAGTAATGTCAATGGGGTTGTTCAAATGTTCTTCTTTATCACATCACTGAGGAGCCTCCAATTTGCCTTGTTCAGGTTCCTTGTTAATGTCTCCTTTGCTGTGACCCACAGGACTTTATCAAACTTAATGTTCCTGTGTTGTACAAAGGGTTCGTCTTCTCTTACCTCCCAATTTTCTAGTAATAGCGGGTATAGGTTTAACGGTGAAGTTATACCTAAACATGACTGTGTTCTGCTTGTCAGAGCTTTGTTCCTGTTTTCTATTACCAGCCCATGAGAGTCCTCCAGGGCTTCTCCGCTACTATTTGTTTACCATCCACCATAGTGTACTACTGTGTTTGTTTGAATCATAAGAGGTTTATTTGTCCCGGTGCACTCGGCCACCACTTTCTTCGAGACCTCCAGGAAGATTTTTTGCCTGTTGATGCTGTAATGTCCACGTGCATTGATGCATCACATCCTTTCGGACTATTTTCCACACTTGTTATCCATGGGACAGAGCCGATACCATTATTGGAGTAATTCGCACGGAATCACATGTTAAGGTTTCTATAGCTTGAAACAGCTGCGTGGGCTTGTTCCCCTGGCACATGGTGGGATGACATCATTGATACCCGCCACCCTTCCTTCTATGACATATGGCTCCTGAAGAAGGAAAAAGAAAGTATCATTTTGTAGTCAATGATTCTCTTACATTTCTGGTGGCTACCTGGCAAAGCTGAGTATTCAGCAAATAGAATGAGACACTCTGACACAGATTCTTTTTGAATGGCTTGAAGGCTGAAGGGGAGGCCTGTTAGCAGGAAAACATCTCCATATCAACAGCATTTATGGCAATCAGTACAATAAATACATCTTGATGTCAAGGTACTCAGTTTCCTTAAGCAGGTCGCCTCTTCTGACACCTCTACATCATGTTTTGGATTGCCTGCCCTGTGGCTGGCCAATTTGCATTTGGCGTCCCATCCTTTGGGCCGCTGCCTACTTACCTTGGCGATTCGCTTTTAAACAAATTTCTTCAGTATGGCTGCTTTAGTCAATAAAATTTTGTTAGGATCTTCCCTGGGCCTTTTTTCATGCCTGCAGAAGGCCTCTGGACCCCGTGGGCAAAAGAGGGCCATGTTCCCAAGGAAGACGTGGTCCTGGAGGACTGATTTTGGACTGATTTTGATCAGGAGCTCAGACTGCACCAGATGAGCCGCAGAGACCTAGAAATCAGGCTCCAACCCAAAACAATTGCTCACCCTATACCTCAGTCTCGTGCTTTCGGAGGCGCGTGCCTCATCAAAGCTAGTCAGTTCCTCCTTGGCGGCGCAAACCTCTTTGGGCAGCTGGGATTTAATGAAGAACTAAGTAAAGCTGATGGTCCATAGCCACAATACTGTCCTTGGAGTCCTTTGCGACATCAATATGGTGGTGCCAGCCTTGATGAGTCATTCCCAGCTTTTTGTCAGTGGATTCTATCTTTTGAACAGAGTGCACCATGGACCTCCCAGGCAGTTTCCAGGCAGTGGCTAAGTAGTCTGTGGTCACCTTATCTCCAAAGCCAAGGGGACTCCTGCCTCTGGCCCGCCCTCTGAAGACAGCTAGTTTGAGGGACTTTGCTTTTGGCCAGGTCGATGATTAACATCTCCTACAGCTCATTGATGGGTCTGGAAAACAGATTCTTTTTAATAAAAGCTTTCTCTTCATTGCCCGCATGTACGCTGAAAAGATGTAGGAGAAGTTTTCTCCTGTGAAAGTTACCACGTAAGACTATGGGGCTTCCTCCAGAGTGCCGGTTGCCTATACAAAGCTTAGCATCCGTTCCAGGAAGTGGTCATCCAGGTCCTCTGAAAGTGTTCAAGCTAGTGAGGGATCTGGGTGTTACCTGCAGGCTCCTGCACTGTTGATGCCTAATGATTGAAGCTCACCTTAGGTGAAGTTCTGTGACCACTCTTGACCATCCAAGCTCTTAGTGGACATGGGAGTTTGGTTGTCTGTCTGTGTGTCTGTTCTTCTGGATGGTCACTCTCATGTTCATCTATTGCTGTCCACCCAGGTGAATGAATGCCTCTCCAGATGTCTCTCCATCCGACTGTCCCAAGGTGAATAACCTCACCCACCCCCATCATATAAACTTTGATGTTGAGAATGTGTAAAAAATGTATTTTTTCCTCCGCACGATCGATCACAGGTTGTTTACACTCGTGCGAATTAAAAGTCCTCCCTCATACATGTATGGACTACAGAATGATTCCTTAAGAAAATCACAGGACATATCTCGTAAGATAAGAACAGAAATTCAGATCTCAACGTTTCACCTAGAAGATGAATGTTTTGCAGACACTTGCCTATTTTGTTTTTTCATGCCCTCGTACTATGCAATGCATTTTATGTTTTTATAGGTCTACCCAAGTATTATGTCTCTACTGACTCGGCCGCAGCCCGAGTTCTCCGGATATTTAAGTCCAGCCAAGCTAAATAAGGTTGTGTCTGCAGTAGACGAAGACGATGACTGTGACGAAGAAAGGGAGGGATCAGGTGTGGAGTCCGACACGAATAGGTGAGAATCGGTGCCTCTTCCTACTAATAGCGACCACTGATTGACCAATGCGTTGTTGCTGCACTTCCTGCACGTGCCCCACCCACAAGAGACCCCCTCTGTACAGTGTTATTGTCACAAACTTGTGCGCAAAATAATCACTTATCAACACGAGTTCTGTTCAGCCCCCGAAGTGTTGCTTCCCCAGACACGAAAGCAACAATAAGGAATGCAGTGAATCTATGGCGTTCGTAAAAGACTTTGTAATATGCACGTACTATGGTTCGTGTCACTTTGTCTATTGTGCATTTATTCTTCATCCCAGTTGCCCAGTTAACGACTCATTTTTTTGGTGGACTATTTCTTTGAGTTGTTCCTTAGGAGTCCTGACCTCCACTCCATGACCCGCCGAGGGTACTCAATGCGGGCAGGATTCTAGTTCTTTGGTGGAACTCTTTAGTCCACCTGAAATGAACACCAAACGACGAAGGCATGTGAAACGTACTGTGTGGCAACACTGTCCTCTCTTAGCATTTTGCGATTAAGTTGCTTATAGAACAATGAAACCTCATGCAGATATAGTAACACAATTTTGCCACGCTCACAGAGTTCATGTCAGCGACGATCCTGAAGGAGTCACTTCCTCTGCAATCGCCCAAGAAGGACCGTTCTCCGCCCTTGCGCCGTCTATGCGCCCTAACCCGGCGTACCGCCGGCGCAAACGTCAAAGCCGGCACAGGCTCAAAAAGGACAGCAAAGAAGACAGCAAGATAGAATTGGAGAGCTACGAGGATACAGACGATGACACTTCGGTATTTGACGAGTTCGGCTTCCTCGTGGAGGTTGAAGATGGACCTGAGCACTGTACCAGCAGCCTGCTGACCAGGCCGTTCCAGGCAACCGACAGCGACGAGGTCAGGCTCAAATGGATAGCGCATTTAGAGTTTGCTGGAACCAAGAGGGCGACAAACGGAGAAACTTCGACTCCGGCAACCGCCGAGAAAACGCTTCTATGGGACAACGTAGCCGATACAATCACCAGGACGGAGAAGCTGAGGTGAGCCTTTGGTTATCTCCACTAACCATGGGAAGTGTCCAAGTCAACTTGGGTGGTTGAATGGAAGAATTACAGCGGCCATGCACAATACGCCTCCTTTTTTCCCTAATTGCTGTGTATCTGCTAAATAAGTTTGCAAAATGTCGCAAAAACACCCCCAAGAGTGCAATGAAGAGTTGCTCAGAGGGGGGAGATAGTGCACTTCTATGCTGCAACTGAAGTGTTTGAACTTCACAAACTTTTCCTATAACGTACGTGCAAAACCATGTTCGGTGCAGTGGGGCACTTGGTGGTCGGTGCAGCGCATGGACTTGTACTTCCATTTTCTAGGACGATGGTGCTCGAAGGAATTCCACACTCGTTGCGTCCTCATATTTGGTTGTCTCTCTCTGGGGCCAACGCCAAGCGAGCAGATTCAGACGTGTCCTACAAACAGGTGAAGGGTTCCACCACGTTACCATCACTCTGTAACTCCATGTCAACCTCTTGTTTGGTAGATTGTTCGAGCATCGTCAAACGATCACCTGATGACGTCTCGCCAAATAGAGAAGGATCTGTTGCGTACTCTGCCCCACAATGCGTGCTTTAGCACGTTAAAATCAGTGGGAGTTCCAAGGCTCAGAAGAATCCTTCGCGGAATCGCTTGGCTCTACCCAGACATTGGGTACTGTCACGTAGGTCATGCATACAATCTGTCGAATCTTCAAAACACACTTACTTCTTTTCTTCGGGTCACCACCACGGCCGTGAAGGACCTTGGATATGTAAAACCACTGGGTGCAAAAACGCGGATTTTAATGTCCTATTTACAATGATTCGAGGTAGAACAGTAATTAGTACTTTTAGCTCCCCTAATGAATGCCAAGCTTATACAACCGGTAGCAATAAGTGGTCGAAAACGTCCAAAACAAGAAAAATCATCTAAGGGTTCCATTGAATACTGCGTCCGTCAATCCTTCGAGCCAGCATATTCATCTGACAATTTACTGAATTGATTAGTCAGTATCCGTCATGAGCCATTCGATTCACCTCAGGGCATGCACATGATCGTGGCGACGTTTCTGCTCATCATGGAGGAAGAGGACAGCTTCTGGATGATGGCTTCAGTGGTGGAAGAGCTCCTACCTGCAAGTTATTTTTCGCCAAGCTTAGTGGGCATCCAAGCAGATCAGGTACAAACGTTATGACAACAAGCTTGCCTCGGTTGAATCGGACGTGTGAGTGGGGACATCCGAACACGACACGGAATGATCCCAATCAAGAACGGCCTCATTCGCTGGGGATTATTTGCCAAGGCACTTTAGACTATAGGCGAGATCATTGTTCTGTCAGTCTGCTCAATCTGGACCGTACATGTAAACTCGTACATGTCAATAGTCCATCCATGTTTCAGTTGGTGCTGCGTGGTCTAATAGCCACGACGCTACCGGCCGTGGACTCGCTACTAACAGAGCACGACATAGAGCTATCACTGATTACTCTCAATTGGTTCCTTACGCTCTATGCCAGCGTCGTGCACATAAGGATCCTGATGAGGCTCTGGGATCTGTTGCTCTTCGAAGGATCAAGGGTACTTTTTCAGGTACACAGTGTCTTACGTGAAGCATTAAATTATCAATGCCCAAATTTGCTCTACATGTCGTAGCCTGCACCCGCCGTGTAGTGGGTATCAAACCTTTCGTTTAACTTCCCAAACAGATTGCTCTGGGGATTTTAAAGATGAACGAGTCCGCACTCTTGGCGGCTGACAACTCCGCAGAGATCTTTAACATCTTATCCACGCTTCCCGGCAAGTTGGACGACGTGGACGCCTTATTGGAGGCGATGGGTGACGTGGGTGGTGCAGTCACGGATGTCATTATAGAGGATAATCGTCGCAGACAGGTGAAACATGGCTCTGCGAAAGTGATGACTAACTGTGCGTTGCGATTACTTCTTGTGTGTTTGTACGACCAGGTGGCTCTCGTGCTCATCAACCAAGGCTCATGGCGCGGAGGGCTGAACCGTCATCTTCGTGGTCCCATCAGGCTGACGAGGCGCACAATGAAGCGCTCAAAGTCAGTAATGGACTTACTGCTCTTTACCAAGGACGATAGCGCTGACAAGGCGGAGCAGGAGAAGTCCAAGAACATAAGACAGACGGAGGTCATGCTCAGCCTCAGAGATGCCATCGTGAGAATAGCTCATTACTTCCAGGTAAGACAACGCAGTCACAAATATAAGAGTGAACGCGATGTACTTGGTTCGCGATGTCATGAAATACTACCCACTGGTACTCTTGAGTGACCCCGAGTGTTGGGTAACTCTGGATCACATTCTGCGTGTCATGATTCACGTGCACGGCGACAATGTTTTCCTAGGCTGCGGACCCTTCTTCCTATGCTGATGCCATAATTACCGCTGATTATTCGTTGGAAAGCCACACACGCGACCACGATGCATTCTTATCAGTATTGCGAGCCCGCAGGAAGCGCGCTCGAGCGGTCGTTGACTTTGAGCGGAGAGACGACGACGAGCTGGGGTTTCGCAGGTGACCAATCAGGCCAATGTCGTTTACGTACGTCGTTGGACCAAGACCTGTACATACGTAACTTATTTCCTATTGTAGTGTTTCACATGATGGCAGATTCTTTGGGAAACAACTGACTTGCTCGGCCAGACTTTTAGTCATAAAATGTTCGTTTCACTTGCACAAAAACATGTACTTCAGTACCTCAATGGCAGGGCCCCAGGTTTTTCTGCAACTTCATCTTCATCGAGCGTCGAGACGCGGGCAGCTGAGGCCAGAATGCATAAGGCAGATCCTGATATACATTGGTTAACTGATGGACTCACATGTAAACACCAATCTTTGATTCTTGGGCATCATTTGTCAATATACCAAAGCCATAGAACAGTCTGTTGCTAATCCTGATACTTGTGAGATGCCCACTTGCCGCTCTGCGGTCATCACAGTTCAGTATGTAAAATGCGTCATGTACAGATATTGGTCCAACCGTGTTATTGCTACTTGTTGGTTCTTAGTCGAAATTTGTCCTGGAATCTTGTCAGGCACGACATCATCACCATCATATCTCAGCGTGACGAGCACTGTTGGGTTGGCGAGCTCAATGGCCAGCGCGGGTGGTTTCCCGCCAAACTGGTCGAGGTCTTGGACGAACGATCCAAGCAGTACTCCTTTGCAGGAGATGACAGCGTCTCCGCCACAGTGACGGATCTCGTACGAGGGGTGCTTTGCCCTGCAATCAAGCAGGTGGAGGGAGAAATGTAGAGGTGGAAGAAAAGACATCTGTTACCAATCATCTGCAGGTGCTCGAGCACGGCCTACGCCGTTCTCCTCTGCTCTTGGGCCCTTGCCATCCATGGCTATTCGTGGAGGAGGCGGTCCGCACGGAGGTGGAGAGAGACTTCCGATCGGTCTACAGCAGACTAGTCCTCTGTAAAACCTTCAGGCTTAATGAAGATGGCAAGGTAAGTTTACAAGTTAAGAGAGGAAGATATTTTTTAGATTTTGCTCTGCCTTCCTTTCTCCATCCCTAGGACGTGAGTCACCTTCAAAAGTATTCATTACACCTCGCGATTAGCACATTTCTGACGATAACAGCAGACACGATTAAGAAGCACGATCTGTACTGAAAAGAATAGAGCTTGTAATGCCGTCTTACTGGGAACACTTCATCGTCCTGCATCTCAGGACGTCCCTGGGGGCCCATATCAAATCGTACACTCAGACAGGAATCAGACCAAGTTGTTGCCAAATGTAACAAACAAGCGGTGTCGAATGATAGTCAAAGTTTTCTGCTATCAATCGCGACACATAAAAACATCTAAAGCCTCCTCAGACTCATTGAATGTAGACCTAAAATACCACTACTACAGCGTACAATTTGATGTGGACCCTCAGTAGAATACGTGTCTTTCCTTCTCAGGTCCTTTCCCCTGAAGAGTTACTTTTCCGGTGCGTTGAAGCTGTCAACTTCTCCCACAACCCCGCGCACGCACAGATGGACGTTAAGTTGAGATCGCTCATTTGCCTCGGCTTGAATGAGCAGGCTCTTCATCTCTGGCTGGAGGCTCTGGCGTCTAACGAGGCCGTCGTTGCCAAGTGGTATCACCCGTGGGCATTTATGAGCAGCCCAGGATGGGTTCAAGTCAGTACATTTTTTAATCGTTCTTTAGGTGATCAGAGTGTGTTTAACTGACTTTTCTTCGGCAGATCAAATGTGAACTTCGTCTTTTGGCGCAGTTCTCGTTCAAGTTGTCGCCCGAATGGGAGCTCCTACCTGGAGGCAAGCAGAAACCAGAGGATGAACAGAAGCCGCTACAGGAAGGAGTTAAGGATATGTTGGTCAAGCATCATTTATTTTCATGGGATCTTTAGACGTGTACGATACCCAGCATGTCTGCGTAAATATCAGACAAAGTAAAAACCTTAATAATGCTCCGAAGGTGGCTTTTCAGAGAAGGCTGAAAAGGCAATGGGCCTGTGTTGGACTTGGTATTAGGCTAGATTGCCCCCCTCTACACACGCTGAGCATAACAATTCTTGTGCTGCCGGCATCACCAGACTGGATACAACATACACAGTGTAACATTACATACAGTGTGCATGTGTTTTACATTAAATCTGACCTACATGCTTGACCTTTTAAGACTTCTTTGAAAAAGAGAACCCTTTAGAAGCGTTAAAACTGCATTTATCTTGCCCCACAATGACCCAGACATGCTGTACGTTCATAGCCAATTCTGGTATATTCTTTGTAGCAGAATTCTCAACTAATTGCATGCACCTCTGTACCGTAGCTGTGCTGTGTACGTAATGAAATGAGCCAATGTGCATGCACAAAAGCTCTGCGATTCCACTGTCACTGGCAACGTCACAATTGGCAATTAGAGCTCATTTGGTCCTCCTGTTCTCGGATTGGCAATCGAGCTCGCTCATTAAACTTGCTTTAGACTCACGGCACACAAGCTCGAGAGCGCTATAAAGTGGCTGTTCAGCGTGGCTGCCGTCCTCAGGGAACGTAGAGAGTGAATCACCTCTCGCAGGAAGACCAATTTTCTCTCGTTGTCGGGCATGCCCTCGACTAAGCTCACGATCTCCTGGAGGTCCTCGCTAAAAATCTGTTCAGAGAGGAAGCGGAGCATGTGAACGCATGAAATCAAGGCTAACACAAGAACTCCTAACTGCATAACTTGAGTGTTACTCCTTGACTAATACTCTATGCGTTTTGCTGGAGTCCCGATATAAAAACATTCTAAGACCTCATCTAGGCGGAAAGACACACTCTTGAACCTTACGGATACCATCAAACACCAGCATCCTTGACACCGTTTGATATCTTATATGATACTTTAAATAGTGATATCGCTAGCATCGCTGGAGCTTCTGGCCGGTTATTGAACAAGAGCTTTAACTTTTGTTACCCTCGCCAGTCGCCCTGGCACGGAATCTTCTTCGAGAAGTTCACTGCCGTCGATTTTAAGAGTTAGCGTGCTGGAGGCAAGGCTTGCCGCAGACATTGCATTCAGGGTATATTTTTGCTCGTCCAAGTCGTTTGCTTCTTCATCGTCAGAGTCATCGTCGAAGTCATCATCGGAGTCATCCTCATCATTGTCATCTTTATCATTCCCGCGAGAAGATGACTCAGACTCTACCTATCGAGATCGATCGATCGATTGGTTGGACTATGTTATGACAAACGCTCATAAGGCTTATGCGAACATACACTGAGCTCGGTTTGGCGATTGGAACGTGACTTCCTCAGAGTGACTTCCGATGCTGAGACCGAGGAACCAGCAGACGTCGAGAAAGATAAGCCTGTCCCCCATATGGCTGGATCAGGCACGAGGTCATTTGACCGCCGCAAAGAGAGCGTCTTGACGGTAGGGCCCAAACCCCGGCCACTTTGATCTGCACCGGAGCATCCCACCACCTCGAACTGGCTGCTCTCCTGGTCAGAAGTTGTCAACACCCCGAGGATGCTGCGTCTTCTGGGATTAATATCTGTGACATTGAGATGGCCTTCATGCGACCTTGAAAGAAGTGGACAGAGGCTCACTTATGACGAACCGCCAGTGGGTTACAGGAGACTTCTTCCACTTACCCTTGTCTGAAAAAGTTTTTCAGGCTCCTCCTCCAACCACTATTTGTCATCTCAAGAGCCTCCGGAAGTCGTTTTACACAAAGGTTGCGGTTACTTGTAAGCTATGCACGGTCCACTGTCCTTCGAGGTCTGGCAAAGGCCAACGTATACTACAGACGACGTCGGTGCTGCACACCACTTATCCCGAAAGACTGAGAGGAAACGAGGAGGCAAACTGTTCACAGATAAGAGAATTCTCTCATTGCGGTTGACACCATGAATGAAGCATGAGCTGTATCTGTAACGCAAGCGTCAATGTACACAGTGAGTGGGTGTGAATGGAGGCGTACACGTAGGGTGAGGCCCTCAGTACGCGAATAAAAATACGAGCACTCGGATACATTCTGTACAGTACATGCAGCGCAGGGCTCTTATATTATATTATATTATATATATATTAGGCTATAACAAAAATTTTAAACCCTCCATGACACGGCCTATTTGATGCCTATTGATATAAAAACAAGTGCTAGTCAAATAATTTTGCTCAAAAAAGCA
>JAAUXU010120902.1_pt1 | contig 27116 bp, 28 predicted proteins | sample 7278151 | NCBI WGS metagenome assembly JAAUXU01 (sample SAMN14350113, study PRJNA611818) | marine sediment metagenome | isolation source: surface marine sediment (1.8m) | place: French Polynesia: Moorea | collected 2018-08
GCCAGCTACGGGGACTAGAGCGATCATTTTCAGCCTCCCACTGTACAAGGGAGAGAGCAAGCAGGCGAGCGAGCTTCTTGGGGCTAAGTGCCTTGGGCAAGTTTGGGGCGAGCGACCGAGCGACCGAGCGAGCAAACGATGTACCCATCTCCGGGCTGTCTGCCGTTCTGCTGCCATTTCTGCCGTGCTAAAAGGCAGTCGTCTAGGAAAGAAGACTCCTCTTTGGCAGCCACAAAGTTGGGGTCGGTGACGAGTTGCTGGCAGGGGCACCGAGAGGAGCACCAACTCGAATAAGAAAGACCTGTCTTGCGTCTTGTTGACGACTCGACCGCTCTGTGATACGTGATTCGCCATCATTTCGGAGTTACATCTGAGCGAGAGGGGATTTCCCCCCCCCAGTCACCCTCTTGTTGTGAAGTGAGCACAGAATCTCAACCGTGTGAGCAGCAGCAGCGGCAGCACCAGCAGCACCGGCAGCACCCCCGTCTTCCTCCTCTGCTGCTCCTGGCCAGCTCTTGGAGACTGGCGGTACAAGAAAGAGAAGAACGTTCTCTTTCTTTTGGTTGGGTTCAGTAGTGGGACGGTAGTGGCGAGCTACGTAGGAGAAGAGCAGCCCCATAAAGTAGCCGGGCTCCTCTTGTGCAGCCATGCAACCGTCTGCCGGTGAGGAGCTCGTGTAAGTGGGTGAGCAGGAGGCAGAACCATGTCAACGATGACCACGACCATAGGATTGGCCAAGGTCTTCATACTCGACAAGTATTTTTCCGAGCTGCAAAAGTTCTGGGAGACGGAGAAGCGTTTGCAAGGTAAGGAGATGCGTCCTGCAGTGCCTAACGTTAGGTGCACACGTACCTAGCAGCTGATTTCAGTGTAACCAACATTCATGTTCCACCCTTGTCTTACTGACGTGCAAGCAGTGATGTAGTGCGGATGTGCCGTGTTTAATCACAGAAACCAGGTCAACTGCATTGAAAATGTTAGCTGATGGAATAAAGCGATATCGAGCGATCTCGCCTACTTCTTAAAAGCATGACTGGGCAAAAGCAATAAGCAGATTGCGGCCAAAGAAATTTCGATCTCTCATGCTTCGGGAAATTGTGCGGTAGCCCTAAAAAGTAAGGGAGCCACCGCTGTAGCAACCCAAAGAGACATCTGCCCAAAGAGGCGCCCAAAAATCTTCGACTTTCAGCGAGATTTTTCTGTTCGTGTTCACTCAAGATTGTTTTGACTCAGTGTCCGCGGGCCGTTCTTCTATTGGGGCGAACCCAACCTTTTGGGGAAACACTAATTTGGAACCCAAAAGCTCCTTTTCAATCGCTGTCGACGAGGGCGCAACAGTTTCGGCAGTCACTCAACTGGACTCAGGTAGTTGTAGTTATACACGAGGAGAGTTGGAGGAGCCGAGAACGAAAAGGCGGAGAGAGACAAATAAGAGAGGACCTGAAGACAGGAGGAGAGAGAGAATGGACAGAGAGAGTTGAAACAGGGCGGGTCATGTACCCCGTCTACCCCGTCAAGGAGGAGCAGATTGGAACAGCACATGCGTTACATAAGTCGTACGGATGCACGTACGTATGAACCTCGGTTCTCCGGGTCTCCCGTCCGGTCAGGTGTGTCTGGCACACTCACGTGCGTGTGTGCGTCTGTGTGTGAGAGAGAGAGGAGAGAAAAAAAAGACACCGTACGCGCGCGCATTTTCCAAGGGAGCAGATTGAGCGTCATAAAGTGAAGAAATCCTTCATCTCTTTTTTTTGTCCTTGCCTCTGACGAAACGTCCCAATAAATGCGGCAACGACCCAACCTTTTTTCCGGTCCGTCCTCCTTGCTCATAAAACTATCGAGTGAGTGACTGAGAGAGATGCTGCTGTGAACAAAAAAGTATCTTATCTCTCGCTAGGTTACATTCACGCTATGTGCACGAGAGCCAACATATGGTTGCTGGCTAAATGCGGTTGGGGAGCTCAATGGGTGTCTTTGAAAAGCTTCTGATGATGATGCTGCCTCACTTCGTCATCGCGTTACAAAGAACTTTTGCCGCTCAAGCGCTTTCACATATTACGAGAGCCTGAATTGCAGTTATTACAGTATTCCCTAAGGGGATAGTAACCACCAGAAGGAGAGGGGGGGGGGAAATGTGTCTCCTAAGCGTCAATAAACGCAGATGGCTCAAGAAACGAGTTCTTCTATACTGTGCTCACAACTCTAATGGATGTGCTCGTCCAGACAAGTGGCGACGGTCAGGTCGGAGACCAGAAGCCCTAAAACATGAGAATAACTTGCTATCTGTCTTGTCTCTTCTTTACAGCAATTATCTCCTCTCTTTTCCCCTACTTTTTTACTGAGGCTGAATGGTTTGGGTCATCCGTAAATGAGATTCAGCCTGCCTCAACCAAATTGCTAGGGGATGCAGGTCAGAGAAAACGCTGCCCCAGGGGAGACAATTATTCCGCTTTCTCGACGCCAAAAGAGTGGTTTTCAAAGTTGCTGCTTTGTGGGGTTCTCCTCAGTAATGACGGACGCCTCAGCGTGCCAAATAAGGCTGGAAACACTTGAAAACAGGCACGAAGAAGTATTTGATTTCTTCGGTTGCTCCAAAGACAAATAAGAAGTTGGCATTTCCGGCTCCTCATCTCTTCACATTCGAGGAGATTCGCCTTCTGATCTTACATCACCACGATCGCATACGAAATAGGTTTCGCAACAATTGCTACAACCTTTCACACTTGGGGAGCACAAACGCTACTTCTACGTCACAGACGGACAGATTCTACCATGCGGTCCTGGCATTCACTCGTACTCATCCATATGTGCACGTAAAGTAGACAGCAAGAACAGATTCTCACACTGTGTCACAAGGAGACGCAGGAACATCCATTCCGTGGTAGCCTCAGGCCTGGAGTATGGAACTCCTCCTCACACCAGTGCTTACGATACCGTGACAGACTGACGCTGGCCCCATGAAATGATAACATGTTTAGAACGGAGTATATTCGGGTAATTTTTCCAGTCATTTCCACCAGTTTGCTCCCTTGTCCGAAGATTGATTATTCGATAGAGCCTAAGAACCATCATTTTCGATAATTACAGTAGACTTGGCTCAATACAAACACCGTTCGACAGCCACGTAAGACAAACAACAGCTCAGGAACGAGTTTATCAGCCGAGTAAGTGGCCTTATTGGAACACATTGCTTAGTGTCTTCAACTAATTTTGATCTGAGTGGCACATTGGGCTACGTCTTTAAACCTGAAACAACCATCAATTCGCCTTTGCCGTTTCATGCTGCTATGAACAAACTTTTCCACTTCCAAATCAAACTTTTCAGCAGCCTTGTAAGCTGGGGTTGAAGGCTGCAGGATTTGAAGCCTTGCTAAATTCCACCGGTTCCTTTCGGAAGAATGTTCATTTTTGATTGCTACACTTTCCATTGTCCTTTACTCACTGTCCCTGTGGCCATGGCAGGTGAACAATCAGGAACAAGTGAAGGTGAGACAACACCAACCTGACAGTATAACATCACTTGGCCAAACAGGGTCACCCTAGTCCATGGTCACAGTGGACATTAAATGGGAAAACTATCAATAACTTTCCTTTCAAACATTTCAGCACAACCTTTACGTAGCAATAGAATTCATTGAAAAAGAGGAGTGAAAGTTTCGGTAGAGCAAAATCTATGCCAACACTTGTGTTTACAACAGCAGCAGAAAGGAATCCAATGTGAGGGACTAGTGAACCTCCAGTGAACCTCTAGTGAACCTCCAGCTTCCTACAAAAAAGTCATCTAGTACTGATGTATGCTGCAGTGATCATCCATAGAGGAGGACTAAGAGCCAACGGGTGTAGGCCATGCTAATGTATACTACAGCACCAGTGTGCAAGAGCAGCATAGTAGTGTAACGTAAATGGTAATGGCCTCTCCATGGTACCATAATTATTATTTCAGACAATGATGATTTCCATGAGCATGAAAAAGTAAACTGTCTCAGTTTTCCACATTATAGTTTTGAAACACTCTCAATGTCTTCTTGAGCAAGGGTTGTTCTCTCAGGAAAGTGTACATTTCTAGCAGTAGAGAATGTGCAATGCCAAGTTGGAAGGTGACGTTTCTTTCCTTACCCATGGAACGGAGCTAATAATAGAGATCTGCAAAGGCTGCTAGTTGTGCATGGCTGTTGCAGTTTCAGTCATGTCTTTTTGAGTCATAATGCGTTGTGGTTTTAGAAACTTTACGGGAATGGAACATGCAACCATTCAACAGTGATCTGCTGAGAAAACAGCAGAAGCACAATCGAGGAATACAAATAGTTGGGAGACTAAATTGGGCAGGCGGAACCTGATCAAGTGAGAGGTTGCTGACTCAGCCAGAAACTGACCACATGTTGACAGACACGGTGCAATAAAAAGTGGAGGCAAAAGAAAAGAAATCACTTGAGGAAAAGGAACAGATGACAGGATGGGGGAATAAGGAACCTTTGAGGCGTAATCTTAGGTTCCAAATGGTGACAATGCTCAAGAAGTACAGGATGAATGAGAAGACTGGAATGTTATTTACTGCGGTGGTGCAATATCAATAGCAGAATCAGAGTCTTTGCAGAACATCTCACGAACTGTGACGAAGGAAGAGTGGTCATCAGCCAAACATGCAATGGGGAGGCCCTGGAGCCACAAGGAGAATGTTCAGAGGAACCCTTCTTACACTACAAAGATTGTGGCTAAACGTCGCTCAAGCACTTCCAGTCAGTGGGACAAGGGACAAGATTGCCCAGGCCTCTAGCAGCCTGGAGGCTAGTGTCGCCAACGCACTTGCTAAAGAACCAGACCAGAAGTGGGAAACACTCTACTTCTAGTGTTTATGATGTTAAGCAAGCTGACTGGAGTAATGGAAGACTCACTGACAAGGCAGGCGCGAGTGAAGTAATGGGCAAAGACCACAAAGTTGAAAGGATGATACCTAAGAAGATTGTTTTTATTGTTGTAGGGAAGCTGTTCATAAAAACTGTAGTCAGCCATATAAACCGGCAGAATCACCTTTACTGTGCTATAGCTGAGGACAGAGCCAAGAAGAGGGAGCATTCATAGGGATCAAAGGTCACCGAGCAGGAGAGGGATTACTAGGTACAATAGACTGCTCAGGAAGACAATCAAGTTTTTCTCCAGTGGAAATGACACAGTCAGAGAACTGTGAAGTGTACTTTTGGTAAAACGTTGGTTCTCCTCTATCAAGGTTGATCAGTGGATTGAACATAATTGAAGTGAGGCTCTGGAATAGATTTGCGAACGGAGATCATATGGAATTATTTAGGCCGAACGTGAGAACAGACCTAAAATAGAAAGTCATAAATGAGCTCAACAGAGTGCGGCCTTCAAAGGTTATTTCGACATCTTGGCTCGGCTCCTCCGGAATGGGGTAAGGCTTAATCTTCCTTGCACCATAATATCAATAAATTTCCCCCCTCCCAAACCAACAACCACCCTACAGTGAACGACTGGACCGCATGCTAGGGGTACATCTGCAGCAGTGGCAGATGATCAGGCACATTTTAAAATCTTATTTACGACAGCACGTTTGCTGAACGAAAAAAACCCTACGAGGTGAATAAAAATTTTTTTGGTGAGTCAAATGAAGATGCATATGAACATAAAGACATTGGGTGACATCAAACAGTGCCGTGTGGACACCGAAGGCTCCGTCAACACAGAACGACAAGTAGCATCAATGGCAGCAGAGCGACAGAACTTCAGACTAAGAAGAGGCCGCTTCATAGATAGCCAGAATATAGGGAAGTGGAAGTGTTTATGGGTTATACCACAGCCATATATCAAACCCAGGACAACTTGATTACCCATAACCCTTGAACTTAGCACAGAAAAAGTAGCCGAGTGAACTGAGAATAGGTGACAAGTGGCACAATGACAATCCCGCAGTAAAATGACAACTTGCACGTGAAATTGCCGTAGACCAGTGATGACGGAGTACGACTGTGATAAACAGTAGAGTTTAAACATGATGAAGCTTTCAAATTTAGGGTCAGACCCAATAGTGTCACGAAATTTCCTTACTTGTGAGGGTTTCACACTTACCAGGTTTCCACAGAGACGGTATCGACAGCAATCAATTTGAGAGAGAGAGAACGGAAGGTGTGAAGTCAAAAATTTTATGATTTCCTTGGTTAGGTTATTTTTAAATGCAATATACATGTCATACAGAGTATGCTGTATACTCATACAGTATCCAGGTGTATAGATCCGGAACATATAGGAGCAGTGGTGTATGGTGATGGAAACAGTAGAAGGCGAGATAAAGCGCAAACGTTTCAGTGCAAGCGTCCGTGTAGCAACAGACATGAATAATAAGAAGCAATTACAACGCAATATGGTACAGACACCTGCGTCGTCGTTGGCATGTCCGGTAGAGACTTAATGTACATTCTTTTGTCTTTTTCCAGAGGCTACCTCGAGCGGCGAGGCCGCAAACCTGCAGCACCGACTGAGGACTCTCAGCTCCGGCCTCGTCGGACTCAGACACACGCTTCAGGAGGAGCAGGCTAAGGAGTCATCAACGGCCAACTATTGCAACGTTGACTGCAGCGGATCTGCCTCCTTAGCGCAGCAGCAGCAGCCGGATACGCAGAGTCAGTCGCAGAATGGAATTAGCATGGGTGAGCTCTCTAGATGCATCGATTGGTCTTAGAACGAGCTGATTATTCACTCCCCACCTCCTTCAGATGGCTTTGGCACTCTGCACAGTGTCAGGAGTCACGTGACTGAGGTTAGCTCCGTCGCCAACGTCAGCGACCCCGCATCTGCCTTGTCGTCGAATAACAACAACAGCATCAACAATCAACTACCACCCTCCTCCGGCGGCGTGTGCGCCAACGGCGGGACAGGGGCTCACACTCCCCCGCTTTCACAGCTCTCGCCGCCAAGGCCGGTGTCGACGTTGCAGCACAACTACTCCAACATCCCACAGCCAGCGCCGCTGATGCCAGAGCAACAACCTCAACCAGGCGCTGTAGCCGCAGCCGGAGCCAGGCCTATGGGGCCGTCGTCATTGCCGAGCGCTCAAGGTAGCAGCGCTGGAGAAGCAACGGGGTGAGAAAGAGTTGCTTGCGCTTAAACGTACGCAGTCACATTTCAATGGAGTTTTTCCTCCAGTCCTAGTATTGCCGACAGCGCGGCGTCCGGAGGCGCCTTCAGCCGCAGTGCCGTGAGGCCGCGAACTCCTACCAGAGTGGCCACAGACTCGATCGAGGAGCTGCGTATGCGTAGCAGCAAGGAACATCTACAGAAGACGAGCACAGAAGATCTGCACCAAATGAGGAGTAGAACCAGTCGGCTTACGGAGCTTCACGATCTCATTCATCTTGACCCGCCTCTTTCTGAGGACGCCATCCTCAGGACAATGCAGGCCAGATTCTTCAACCAAAAATACTTCGTGAGTACTATACAAGCAGTGACATACACGTACGTTCCGAGTACTGAGGATCATTTTTCTTTTACCAAGGCACACATTAAGCGTTGTGCGAGCTAGCGACACTTAATCATGTTTTATAGCAGTTTAAGTACGAAAAGGAGAACTGGTTGGCTTTTTGTCGATCAGCAGTAGTCGTTACCTGGCCAGTGTGTCCCAGGTAGAAAGAGCCACGAAATGGAGCTCTGTGGGTGTGCCCTTGAGCTCTTCTTTATTTCATGACCTAAGCTGACCTCCAGCCAAGGATGATAATGACCTCTCTGCTTCGACTCTAATTGTAGAGCTCCACGCGAGGAGAATTTCCTGACAATTTTGTTTCTTTTTTATCCCATCACACGGACAAAGTCAAGAGCATTGCATGCGAGACTTATGGTGGATTTGTCACTTATGAGCAGCGAAATCCTTATGTTCTGGTCGACTGCTACGAGGCGAACGTCTGAACGTACAAAGTTTTCTCACCATCAAATTGACTTGGATGTTTTACATGCCAGCCAAGACAATGCATGCATGCACAGACTCTGAGATCGTCGTCTTTTTGCATTTGGAGCGGAACAACCTGTGTTTTCCACCTCGCACGTGACCTTTTGCATGACGAGGCAGTGAGAGAAAGAGAACCATATAAACGGGCGTTTCCCTACTCTCTGTACCTATACAGTAGTACGAGTATGCATGTATCGTACAATGTACCGTTCATGTATGCGCAGTTCACGTAAAAGTGGATCTCATTCTCCTATTCTAGACTAACATAGGGCCGATCGTGCTGTCTGTGAACCCCTACCGAGATGTGGGCAACCCGTTGACCCTTTCTTCCACACGTCACTGCCCTCGCAGTCCGGAACTGGCAAAGGTTGTGAGTGAGGTGCTGAGACTGCAGGGAGAGTCCGGCTATCCTCAAGCCATCATCATATCTGGCGCCAGTGGCTCGGGTAAAACTCACACTTCTATGGTGGTGCTGAGGCAATTATTTGAGGCCGCGGGAGGAGCAGGAACGGAGACTGACACCTTCAAACATCTTTCGGCTGCGTTCACGGTGCTGAGGTCACTCGGTACGGCGAAGACCGCGTCCAACAGAGAGTCCAGCAGAATTGTGAGTACTTGTTAGACGAACTGTAAGCAATTGAATATTTACTGTATGTTCATACAGTACATATTCACGTACGTTATTGGGTGAAATTCTCTTTGAATCGGCTGATGGATTCTTAACATCGTACTTGATCTTGCAGGGACACTTCATTGAGGTCCAGGTGTCTGATGGTGCTTTATACCGTACCAAGATCCACTGCTACTTCCTAGACCAGAGCCGGGTGGTCAAGCCTCTGCCCATGGAAAGAAACTATCACATATTCTACCAGATGTTGAACGGCCTTACCCCAGAAGAACGCAGACAGCTCGGATTAGAGCAGCAGCCCTCCTTCGCTTTCCTGCAGACGGGCCTCAGTAGCAACGACATCAACCCAGAGGAGGCAGCGCGCTTTGCCGAATGGCGAGCGGGACTCGCAGTCCTCGGTATTCCCTTCATGGATGTGAGTCGCGTCCTCGCCGCAGTCCTGCTTCTTGGCAACGTACGATTCGAGCCTCGGGGTGGCTCCGAGGAAGCCTACGACGTTGAAATTGACGGCGGAGACGCTTTGAACGCTGTGGCTGCTCTCCTCGGGGTACCATCTCGTGCTCTCTGCGAGGGACTCATCTCTCGGACTCATTCTGTCAGGGGACAGCCTGTCAAAGCTATGTCCGACGCTAACCTGGTGAGTCTCACTGTACCGTACATATTTCTTTCGAGCGATCAACACATGTATTTTCTGGGTCAGTGTAACGCTACAAGAAACTCCTTGGCCAAGTCCTTGTACTGCCGCACCGTCGCCACTATTGTCAGAAGAGCCAATAGCCTCAAAAGACCAGTTGGGCCGCTGTCGGGAACTATGAGCTCTGATTCGAACGAATCGGTGCATCATGAGGTGAGTAAATATATAATATACAATGTATATTGTCATATATATTGTAATGTACATAATACTATAGTAATAATACTATAGATAGACAATAATATCTATTTTCTGCTACTCATTCTTACACTGAATTTTCCACTAGGTCGCCAGCCACCACGCTTCCACTGTAGGCACGGCGGGCTCCAAGAAGTCCGCAAAGTCAATGGCATTGCTGAACCACGCCGTCCGGGCCACCACTGACGGCTTCATCGGTATTCTTGATATGTTCGGCTTTGAAGACAGCAAGCCCAGCCAGCTGGAACAGCTCAGCATCAACTTGTGTGCAGAAACCATGCAGCATTTCTACAACACGCACATATTCAAGTCCAGCATCGAGTCGTGCAGAGAGGAAGGAATCACCCTTGACGTCACTGTTGATTACGTCGATAATGTGCCTGTCATCGATCTCATCTCTTCTCTCGTACGTACTATTAACATACTGAGTACAGTAATCACACAATAGTCAGTTAGCAGCATCGTTTGGAGGATTATCAATTCTCATTTGAATAGCGCACTGGCTTGTTGAGCATGCTTGACGTTGAGTGTAGCGTCCGCGGCTTCCCGGAGACCTACGTGCAGAAGGTAAAGGTGCAGCACAAGGACAACAAAAAGCTCTTCGAGCCGAAGCATTGTGATAGCAGTCGCACCTTTGGGATACACCACTTTGCTGGACCCGTCGTGTACGACACAACTGATTTTCTTGGTAAGTTTCTCCACCATCTCACACTCTGTTAGCTTCACTGTAGAATAATTGTGCGTTTCAGATACCAATCGTGACGTGATACCAGACGACTTATTGTGCGTGTTCCACCGAGAGTCCTGCAACTTCGGGTTTGCCACCCACCTCTTCGGGAATGAGATCAAAACGTTGTTACAACTACAGGGAGGCGGTGGGGGAGAACTGAAGTCGCGAGGAGTCTCCTTTAGGATCTCGCCCACGTCGCATCCTGAGCTGCTTAACGGCGACGAGCCGGTGTCCACTTTGACACAGGTATACTACACATGTACTGTACTGTACATACATATTTTTTCCAAGGCGACCAGTATGACCACATGCATAATACAGTACTTAAAAAATTAGAATTTAGTGCAATACGAAGTCTTCTCCTTTTCAGGACTTTCACACTCGCTTGGACAACTTGCTACGAACTCTGGTTCATGCCAAACCCCATTTCATCCGCTGCCTTAGACCAAACGAGAACGAATCTCTCGCAGAATTCAACAGGATGCTCGTCATTCAACAGATCAGATCCCTGCAGATTTTAGAAACTGTGAATCTCATGTCTGGTGGCTTTCCCCATAGGATGCGATTTAAGGTATAGTATGGACACGAATATTTATAATATATCCTGCTCCGCAAGTTCCGAGTTTGCACATGGATGTGTCACAAAGCAGACGAAACATTACCAATACTGTTCACTTCAGCCGGAAATAGAGCTAACTGATGCATTTCTTTAAGGCTTTCAACGCCAGATATCGCTCTCTTGCTGAGCGGGGACGCCGCCGGCTCTTCCGCTCCGAAGAAAAGGCTGTTGACGACTGCGAGACCATCCTGGACTGCTACAGCCGCGCTCTGCGCCGTGCACCGCCAGACTCGCTTCCAAGAAACACCGCGTGGGCCCACGGGCGGAAACATGTCTTTCTGAGCGAGGGTGCTCGTCAGCAACTTGAACGTATGCGTGAGCGCCGCCGCCACTGGGCAGCCGGGGTGGTTCAGCGGCGCTGGCGGCGCTGGCGTACTGAAAGAGCCTCTGGGTTGGCCACGGCGCAGACGGCTGGAGCTGGAGTGGTGCCACAGCGATTGGCGCAGAGGCCCCGACCTCAACCAATCATGGGGACCCCGCCGCCTGACCTCATGCAGACGGACAGGTGCGACTTCAGCGTCATTCAGCAGACGTGCGCGCTCTTTGGGCTAGATCTGGTGCGTAAACACGAACTACTCATGGCGTATGTGGTCTCCACATCTGACTTGTGACTTTTCTCCTTGCACACAGGAACGTCCTCCTCCAGTGCCGCCAAGCAGGCCGTATTGTGTGGTCGGCAACAAGAAGATCACGTACCCGCAGACCAGAGTCATGAGAAAATCTTTCCCAGGTTCGTGCTTAAGCTGTTGCACGCCCTACGGGCCATGAAAATAACCGTTTAATGTCCTTTTTTCAGAGAATGCTAACTCTGAAGTCGCGCTCCTGAAGGGTGAGACTGTGGTGGTGATTGGCGTGTCCTCGAAGAGAGGACACCTGGTCGTGGAGAAGAGGAACCACACCTTGCACGTCCCATTTCAGTTCTTAGAGATGAGGCAGCCACTTAATGGAATCGGCTTGTAAAAGATGCCATAACACCACGAGGAAGCAAATCGATGCCTTCTCTCGATTTCTAGTCGTTCACTGTGCGACAAATAAACTCGAGTATATTATGATGTACTTAGCGAAATCGCTCTCTTTCGCCACTTTATATTTCGTTTCGCCTTAATGCTAAAAAGTATTAATACAAAAGAGGATTTTTTAAATGTAATAGATTTTCTGCTCACGCACGCGTACTCTTAGTAGTAGGGTATCTTTAACTGGAATTTTGGATGCACGTTCGTCAGGTGCTGCCGGAGATCGTGCATGGTGCTGAAGGAGTTGGCGCATTCAATACACTTGAAGGGATTCTCGATATTGTGTACGTTCTTCACGTGGTTGACGAGATGAGCCTTCTGGCCAAAGCTGCCGGAACACACTTGACATTGGTAGGGCTTGGTGCCCTTGTGGACCACCTGCACATGCTTATTGAGGGTGTTGCGCGCTCCAGTCTGGTATGCACATACATCGCACTTGTAGGGCTTTTCTTTAAAGTGCACGGTGATGACGTGCTTCTTCAGGTGGGCCTTCTGGCCGAAGCGCGTCGAGCATACATCGCACTCGAACGGTTTTTCTTTGAGATGAACTGTGCGTACGTGCTTGTGTAGAAGTCCTTTCGTTGAGCTCTTGTAGCCGCACTGGTCGCACGCATGTGGCTTGTCCATGACGTGGATGGCGGCCACATGCACATCAAGATGGACCTTTTGGCCAAAGCGCTTAGGGCACATGTCGCAAGGGAAGGGGCGTTCCTTGCGGTGGACCAGTTTCACGTGTTTGTCCAACATGGCCTTGTTGGCGCACGTGTAACCGCAGGAGTCGCAGCGAAAAGGCTTCTCGTTGGCGTGCACGGTCTTTATATGGGTTTCCAGGTGCACTTTCTGCCCAAACGCAGCACCGCAAGTGCTGCAGTTGTGATGTTTGGGTTTACTGGAAGGCCGGCCACCTCCGTGACCCTGGCCACGGTGGCCGGCGTTCGCCACTAAGGTACCGGGCTCGTTTTTGACTTGGGTGCCCGAGGCCGCTGCGACCACGGCTGCTGCTGCGTTGGTCGCCACGGCAGGGTTGACGAAGGTGCACGAGTTGCGGAGGTGCGGTTGCGAGTGGTTGCCGCAACGGAAGTCGCACATCTCGTCGCCGGCGAGACGCTGGCCGTGATGCACCGAGCGCTTGTGCAGCTCCACGTCGGATACCCTAATCGACCTGTAGTCGCACACGTCGCACTTGAACTCCTGGTAGACGAGCGAGGCTGGCGCCAGCGGCGGAGCCACCACCGACGCCGTGGAGAAGTATGGGCCTCGGATCATCATCGCACCGGCCTAGAAGATGTCGTCCGGGATGGATGGGGGGGAGGGTCAGGCGGCTCTGCTCCGGGCTCTTCGAGCTTCTCCTCCTCCTCCGTGGGAGTCGGGGTCGACTTCGAGCCAGTACAACTCTTGCACCAGTCCAGTCCGTGACTCCAGTTGCGCCTGCTGCGCTCTGCGCTAGGACCTGGGAGGGACCAATGCCAGACGAGACCAGAGGGAGTCGCTTTCTTTCTCTTTCTCTCGCCTGCCTTGGGCGAGGCTCGCGCTCTCAGAGAGAAAGAGAGTTAGGCAGGGTAACTCGCCTGAGCAGGATTGCCACTGTGAGTGATGCCAAAAGCGACCAGACCGCGTTGTCTGGCTTCTGGAGGCGGACTGCGAGGGACTGCGTGAGCCTTCGACGAACTGCATTGGACGGCACTTGCACACACATGGCCCTTGGCGAAGAGGGACTCTTACGAGCATCAAGTGCGTGCTGCCTCCAACACTCAGATCACCGAGCTTCTGGTCGAGTGCAACCTCTCCTGGCAGCTCTTTCGGATCCGTGAGAGGGAGAGAAAGAGAGAAACGTCGCGAGTGGCTGGCAGAAAAGAGAGCGAGACGAAGAGAGAGAGTTTTGCATTGGAAGCTCTACCTATTCTCTGGAGGAAGAAAGAGACACCCTGTAGCATTTGAGCATGGTCACTCTGTGACCATGTGGACTTGGTCCACAATGAAGCACAAGCACTTGGTCCACAATGAAGGAGCATTGGGGCCAAGTGCTTCTCTGGCAGAGTCTGCTCGGGGACCGTGAGCTGGACTTTGAGCTTGGGGTCGGCCTTGAACATCCTCTAGCTGTGGCGCACACTCTGTTGCATCGACAGAAAAGACCCTTTGTGTTCTATCTTCTCCTCACACACATGCGCGCAGTCACACTTACTCACACACTACACGCGCGCACACACATTACAGGAGAGAGAAAGAGAGAGAGCTAGGGGAACAAGAGTGACATTTCTCTTCCAGTGTTGTCGACTGAGCCACGTACGTTACGTACTTATGTTATCTTTCTTACTTGCTGTTGGCAAGACTTGCAATTCTCGCAGACTGAACACACGATTCAGTGTCTAGCCCCAGTCACAAAGCCTTTCGTCCTTGGTAGTCTGTCAAAGGGAGAATTGTGACAAGGAGGTTGGGAATGTCCCGCAATTTGATTAGCTAAAGTTCTTGGGATCGTGGGTCTAACTTGGCAAAACGGGCAGAGTGGGCTGTCGGGGCCCGGGGTTGACGTTGTTCAGACTTTAAGATGGAAATCTGTTGTATGCAACAGTGATGTTGTAGTGCAACATTTTGTCGGAATTCAGCAATGGTTGGACAATTTGCTGTCTTGACCACTCTTTCAGTCCGTCGTTCACCGTGGAGATATCTATTTGCCTGTCTAGCCTGATACAAGCTTTGAGAGGGGAGAGATGACATGGGGAGTGCGAGTAAGAGCGAGAGCCTTTTCCTATCCAGCTGTTGCTTCGTCTGTCCTGACAAGGTAAAAATGTAGATAGAAGCACTCAATACAATGGGGGTTGCAGTGTCCGTGTTCTATAAACTACATTCAAATGTCTGTTTGCTCGTCTGTTTCGGACAGGTGGCCGCACCGTCAGACCCATAGGGCTCAAACTTGACACGGGGCTGTCCTTTGACATTGGGCAGGTCACGGTAGGGCGATCAGCCCTGAAGGGACCTTCTAATTGGGACCTATGTAGGGTCTGAACGGCCGTTTTGGGGTGAAACAGATTCCGAATTGAACAAAGTAAGAAGAGTGACCCCCTCAACAAAACTCAGGAGGCTGTCTCAGAAGCCACCTCGGAGATCGCTGGAGCCTGGAATCAGCCAAAGTTCCCAACACCAGAGTCAGGTCATCCGGGATAACGCCGAGTACTTCCAGCCAGTATTTACTGAAGTAGAGCAGAAATGGAATGGCATTAGGACGCGACCACTTGATGTGTTACAGCTGAGAAACCTTCGAGACAAGCCATGAAGAAGTCTCCAGGACCTACGTCCTTGAAACTATTGGCATTTCATCCTGACCACATTAACTTGAGCCGACGACCCTTAGCTTGTGGTGGGCTGAAATTGACTAGAAAAATTAGGCCCATGACCCCTTGCATTGAGGCAGCTGACCACGTTGTGTCCTCTAGACAGCATAACACTGATGTCATGTCATCGACATCGCCAAAACAAGCAATTGAAGCCTCTTTTTTGCCAGCAATACCTCATCTAGCAACTAAGATTTCAAAATGAAACCGGTCAGACACTAAGCCTGACCTACAGATCACAGTTACTGTAAAGTGAGTGAGGATACTTGTTTAAGTCCATTCTTTTTTTCCAGCATTCCCCTTTGGCAGGTAAAATCTTATAATGAAGTACCTGGGACAAATTTCATATGGTTGGAGGCTATCTGTGGGGGCCAAAAGAAAAAGTTTGAAGTCTTGGTGAAACAAAAAATACTTGTGCACCCAAAACCATAGTGTATCAATGCAAACTAAGTGCCTAAACTAAATTTTAGCACAGAAATGAGTCAAATGGAAGTTCAGGACCTAACTAACTTGGTGTACCCCATTTTTGGGTCTAAACTCACAGAACTTGTAAGGATTTGCCCTTTTTTAGATTCCGTATTAAAGCTCTGTCTTTAAAAGAAAAAAAACTAAGCCACACTCAACCTAAGACCATGTCGAATGTACACTGTGCAACGAAGTTTGCATATGTTGTAAATGGGTTTCAACCAAAATGCCATAGTCAAACCAAGCACAAACGTTTAGACATTTACAAAAGGTCGGCTTGGCTTGACTTGAGAGGGTCATGTTGGGGCCTCCGGGTAGGATTGGTTGACAGGATCGATGAATTGTATAAATTCTGCCCCTGAACAATTTTCTATTGCCAAAGCTGCGGCTAGACGTACATATTGTTGGTCGCCTTTTTCGGCAGCTTTTTTTCTTTGACTTGCTACCTCCACTGACATCACACAACCTCCACCGCCTTTTTTCTAGTGCTAGTCTTTTTTCCAATCGGTGAATGGAAAAAAAGGCTGCCGAAAAAGACAAGCAGGCGAAGAAAATATGTACGTCTAGCCGCGGCTTAAGCCAAAAGTAAAAAGCTTGTCGCAAAGCTTGGCTTGGCGTGAGCTCGGATCCCATCCCTCATTCGTCGTCACACGAAATCAAGTAAGATGAAAGAAAAGTATTGAAGAAGATGTTAAAAAGTTACGATGCAGAGACGGACGTCACCCAGTCTCAGCTGAGAACGTGACAGCTGCAAAAGGGTAATCTGTGAAGCAGACAGCGTAAGTAGCATACTTTAATATGTTACGACGGATGCGTTGTGAGATGCATGAACAAGCTTTTTGAGCGCTACTGTGTTGCTTCCTGGAAGTAATTAACGTAAGTCTTTTAACCTTCTTTATCAGATTGGCACCTCCAAATCTAAGCCCACAAAACGCTGACCATTGTCTCTTGAGTAGGATCACAGGATTTGTGGGCCTGGTTTGGCAGGAATACCAGCACAGGGAGCTCAGACTGTTGCTGCTCCTCCAGCTACTCCAATAAGAGTCAAACTTAAAAAGAGTCTCAGTGCTTCTATCGGCCATACCGGAGAAGAAGTCATCAATGCAGTCGAAGGTGGGCAGGAGTATTGCACCTGAAGACAGCACCGCAAATAAGAGATAACAGAGCGTCTTCTATGGACAGGAAAGGCAACTGTGTTTCATGTTCTACTCAGTTTTGTCTGCCAACTCTCTGAAGCCCAATTTTCTGAAAAGACATCCTGGATTGAAGGACAAGGGGGAAAGCGTTTTTCCATGAGCGCTCAAATATTCTTGACAGACGGACAAGCAGAATGAGGTTGCCCTTCAAGCTTCATACCAGGCGTCACTTCGGACTGCCGGTTACAAAAACCTCACACAATTTTGGAGGACTTCAATCCTCCCTTGTTGCCAAGATTGTGAGAGTGATGCTTGGTGAGGAGGCTGCGAAGAATTCTTCTGCATGCACTGTTGTGTCTGCAGAAGAATCTCTGACATGGGCGCAGAAGAAATGTACATATTCAAGTTGCGGAAGAAGTGAAAAATACTCCTTGAGGCCTCTTTGCCCCCCTCCTCCAGATTGACAAGTCCACAGAGCGGCAAGCATGGTCCAGCTTATGGAGTTCGTGAGGTACGCGTCAGCAGCAAGAGGATCCAAAGAGGATTCCTCTTCTGCTCTTTTTTGTAAAAAAAAAAAAAAAAAAAAAGGTACGACTGACCAGGATATTTGTAAGGAACCCTCCCAGGCCAAGTGCCCTCGGTGCAAGACTTTTTCGTTTGCCGAATCGAGACAAAGATTTCTGATCATCAGACCAGTGCCTTTCCACGCGGAAGTGAGATGACTTTCTTGGCCAAAGGTTGTTTCGAGATTCTGCTCTCTTTAGGAAGAGATAAAAGAATTCTTGGCCTGCCAGGGCAAAGAAAGTCACAAAGAATTTGCATAAAATTCTCAAAATAAAGCTCTCCAGAATGGATTCTGAGCTTTGCGTACTTTTTAGACTTGGGAAGACATTTTTGAAAAGACAAATAACCTTAATCGATAAGATAGGAATGTCACAGACTTTAAGGACAATTTCAGGAGTTCTTTCTAAAGTTGGTGCGGCCTGGCTGAGCAAGGAAGACTGTTGCTCGACAGCCGCAGAAAGCAAAGCATGGCATTGTGCTGAACGTGTCTTGAGAGTTGCTCAGGTGCACTCGGAAATCCTCAAAAAAGAGATTCAAAGTGACCACCTGCCTAACAAAAGTAATGGCGAAGCTCAACAGGTGATAAATCTTCCCTTTCTCACTGCGGAGGAGGTGTCAGAGGCCTCGTAAGAGCATTTTCTTCTCCTAATAATGGATCCAAATGCCAAGGGCTGGTTTCCAGAAAAGCCACTGATCCTTTTCCCTTAAGCTGCTGCTAGACGTACATATTTTTGGTCGCCTTTTTCGGCGGCTCTTTTGTCTTGAGGCACCTCTTTTTTCTTGTGTGGCCAGACGGTCCATTAAAAAGTTGCAAGAACAAACAGTTGAGCTGACAGCTGACTGTTTAGGTTGTGGAAGCACAAGAACAAGACATGAAGAAACTGAGAGCTGTTGCAGGCTTGTTGAAGGTCAAGGGCAACCTGGAGAAGCTCGAGGCAGGGCAAAGGCACGAGAGGATTTGGGTAAACCTATGGGCAGGAGAGAGAGGCCACGCTGACTCTGTTTTCAGGGAGTTCGAGGAAAAGCATGCCGAGAAGTTCAAGTGAGCATTGTTGGGTACTAGCAAAAAAGAGCTCCATGAGCTACTTGTACTTAAACAGTGTTGCTGACACCGGGGCCGCCACCACCGCCGCTGCCGCCACCGCCACCACGCCCTTCAGCATCTGTCACTTAAAATTGGCCCCAAAAATGCCAGAAATCAGCCGTGAAAATCAGCCGTGCCAAAACATGGACGCCCCTGTCTTCTGCCACGTCAAAGCCAGAAATCAGCCGCAAAAATCAGCCTCGAACAGACAGTCAGTCACACACACACATGCACGCACGCACACACGCACGCACACCACCACACAAAGATACACACACTTGTACATACAGGGCTGGTGCTTTGTAAAAAAACTAGATGCACAAAAACTTTCAGGCTTGCAACAGTATTGAAATTTTCAGCTATTCATTTAGGATGGATGCCTGTGTCTTCTGCAAGTTGTCGACCCTCATGGAGAACAAGCTGACCAAGAAGTCAACAACAATGCGGGAGCCCATCCCCTCAAGGTCCGGCTGCAGGTGACCCTGCGGTACTTGGCATCTGGAGCGAATTTCCATGTGTTGGAGGAACTATTCCGGATCCCTCATCAAACATTAGGCATTATTGTGGCAGAGACATGCCAGGCATTGTGGGATGTATTGCAGCCCATGTACCTGAAGACACCAGACAGCACTGTCATGTGGAACAACGTCATGGAGGGCTTTGAGAAGTACTGGAACTATCCACACTGTGTAGGTGCAATTGACGGGAAGCACTGCCAAGTACTGGCACCAGAGAAGAGTGGGACTCTCTTTGACAACTACAAGGGGACCTTCAGCATTGTCCTTTGGGATGTCGCCAACTTCAACTATGAATTTCTTTACGTTGAAATTGAAGCTCCAGGATCAGAAGGTGATGCCGGCCTTTGGGGGAACAGTTCATTTCGTGATGCCCTAGAGAGTGGTCAGCTGAACATCCCCATCATAAGTGATCCCTGTGCACACCTTATTGGCGATGATGGCTTTGCCCTAGAACAAACCTTGATGAAGCCATACTGTCGTGGGAGGCCGTTGACAATGGAGGAGAAGGTCTTCAACTACCGCCTGTCACGAGCACGACATGTTGTTGAGAATGCTTTTCGTCTTCTTGCTGCTCGATTCTGCATCTTCCGTGGGCCCATCCTGCTACGTGTGGACAATGCCTGTCGTGTGGTCCAGTCTGCTGTGGTTCTGCACAACTTTCTGTTGCGAGAGCAGCCTGGAGCAGCAAGGAAGATCATATGCAAGCTGACGGCAGCATTACTCCAGGCCAGTGGCGGCAGGAAGAATTGGGGGGGGGGCTAGAAGATTTGGAGCCTTACCATGGAACACATGGAAGTGGCTCTGCCCAACTACAACGCAACAGAGTGACTACAAAGTTCATGACAACACAAGCTGTCAAGTGGCAGTGGAAGCATGTGTAATCTGTGGGAGATGAAACTGTGAATTGTGTAAATTTTTTGCACTGTCGATGAAGTAACAAATAAGCTCTGATCGACAGCTTTTTTGAAAAGAAATTACTAAAGGAATTCTGTAATGAGCCTTTTTGTCTCTTTCAACATGGCTGCTGCCTTTTCTGACGGCAGATCCCTGAGGACACCAACCAGGTACATTCCGAAGTGGTGAAACTTGTCCTTTTCCTTCTCCTCCAGGTCCAACTTTGAAAGTTTTTCCTTGATGCTCTTGCAAGTTTCTTCAATGTATGTGGCAGCCTTCCTCTTGCGCTTTCCCTGAGGATGCCAGGAGCCTTCGCTGTTACTGTTGCTGCTGTTGTTGTTATTGTCGGTGCTGCCATGCACTGGGTCATCCTGAGTCTGCCAGGAGCTAATGTTGCTGTGGTTGTCAGTCCCACTGCAAAGCACATTATTGTTGTTCTCCCTGGCATCAATGTGAACTGCTTGAGCACCTTCATCATGGGCCTCTAAAATCCCATCGTCATCTCGTCTAGCGCTGACCTTGCCAAGTATCATCTAGGTCAGGCAGCTCACCATCATTGTTGTCCGCAGCAATGAGGTCATCCACTGTGGCTAGCATGTCAGCAGCCTGGCTCTGACTCTGGTCCTTGCACAAGGAATTCACACCAAAGCCTTCGGTGGCCTTGCCGTTGTGGAGGAATTGCATGTGTGCGGTCCACTTCCGCTCCTTCTTCCTTCCAACATCGTTGAGGCTGGCACCAGACTGGCTCACACTACTTTGGTAGATGACCTCATTACAGAAACATTCCTTGAGGCTCCTGAACTTCTTCTTCCTCAAGTCCTTGACTGTGTTGAGGCCAGCTATGATCCTGCTTGTTGTCCGACTGCCCTCCTTAGTCCTTCCAGTACATCGTCAAAAGCTTTGTTGATGACATTGACGTTCTTGTGGTCAGTGAGCATGATATCCCATATCGCTTGTTGGTACTTGATGAGATCAATAAGTACCTCAATGGTTTTGTCATTGGTAGGCATCACGTTCTTCGTGTTTCATTTATTGCTGTTCGTGTTTTTTGTTTTGCTCCATTGAAATGGGGTTGGGCTTGGGTTGAGATGCAGCCTGCCAACCAGGAGGCTCGAACTGATTCTTCCCAGTCTGCTCTAACACTCAACCCTCAGGCTGGCCCGAAAACGCACTCAATCTTGCGTAGAATCATACCCTGCTGAAGAAATTTGAAGAGTTAGACATGTTTTTCTGCTTCTGCACCGACTTTGATGACTCAAGTCCTGGCATATTTGGCTGAGCACTGTAACTGGGAAATGTCTACTTGGTGTGCCCAACCTTCCCCTTGCTCAGCTGACATTTAATTGCGTTCCACACCGCTTTCGAGTACAGATCGGCCCACTAATCAGTTCGCTTTCAGAAAATCACGAATCTGAGGCCTAAGGAAACGTTTATTTGACTTGAGTCATTAAATAGCAATTGAAGGCGAGAATTCATTAAATAAAAGTTGTTTTATGACTAAAACTGCTCAGGGATCTATCTTTTAGATATCGGAAAAGTTTATCCTCTTGTAGCAGTCAAAATGTGGCTGCGCTGGTCTAAGACCTGCTGAGGGCTAAGGAGACATTTATAGACATAAAAGTTTGGGAACTCAGTCATCGGCCACGGTAAGTCAAATGTAGTAGAGCGGTAAATGAACAATTGAACAATCATTTAGTAATGAAGCCAACCAATCAACCTCTATTCAAATTAATTTGCTTCATTTGCGTCTCCATTTAGTTTTCTCGTACTTTTTTGTCGCAGTAAGCGAATTTGGAAATTATTCAGATTTTTTAAAGTAAGGCCTTTGTTTCAACACACTATTCGATCAATTCATTTAAGACCAAAAGCAGTTGCCAAGACGCATTACCACAAATCAATTGTTAGCTGCAGACAATTGGAATCTGTAACCGGTACAGTCCCCAGTCATTAGTCGACTTTGAAGCAAAAGTAGTTACTTAGAGGGAGTGGAAAGTCTAGCTCATGTCTTAACGTCTTAACTTCAGTCACGCACAAACTGCCTCGGATTTCTTAACGCAACAAGCTTTGCTCGTAAGCCATCTCTTGCAAGTAACACGTCTTGGCTCAGTGCGGCAGTTCAACTTGATGATGGACATCAAGGTTGGTGGATGTTGTGCCTTTTTGGGACTAGGATAAATATACTGATTTCGTACTTTATTAAGTGAATTTTCTGGCGGATTAATTCAGAACTGACTTTAGCACCGGTCACTTTTGTGAAATGAAGTATAACGTTGTGAATGTTACCGTAACTCTACGCAAAGACTTCCAGAGTTTTCAATTCAGAGACGTAAGGAGACCCCGCTTAGGAAGCTGCCCTGGGCGGTTAGCTGAGGGTCTCCCTGCCGATTCAGCCCCGTCGGCCGAAGTCTTCATTTACCCCCACAAACCTCAAAAACCAAAGCATACACAGTTACACACCCTCCATGTCTGACAGTTTGTTGGGGTAAATGCTCTACTATGTACAAAAGCCTCGCAACCTCCACAGGAACCGCTGTCTCAGGCTAAGCGGGGTCTCCTTATGTCTCTGTTTCAATTCGTCAATACCAGACGCAGCTGTACGGTGGCCCAAATCATCCCCACTCCTATCAAGCCAGGCAAAAGCCCTGGCCCTGTGCACACTCTAGTTCTCTGTGCTTAAGCCGCTGTAGCTGAAAGCACTCAGACCAGTATGCTACGAGGGCAATACCATGCACATGGGTCGTGACCACTTCACAGATGTGTGAAACCACGACGTCAGAGAAAAGAAAAAAAAAGTACGTCAAAGCAAAAAAGAAAAATCCCTCCCGTGGGCTACCCATCCAGTGCGCAGCCCGGGAAAATCGAAACTTCCCCTCTCTTCATTCTGCTCCAACTCAAAAAAGGCCTTCTTTAAGGAAGAGGGAGAAATATCGAGTGCAACGTACAGCAGGCATGGCCAAAAAATGGCCCTTGTGGCAAGCATTTTTGTTCGACAAATCTAAGGACATCACGTCAAATCCGAGTCACCGCCCGCTGCCTCGACCACTGCCTTCAACCGTGGCTTTCCTGGTGTCCACAGGGCTGGTGGAGTCCTACGCTACTGTGAAGGCTGCCTTCAAGGACCCCACATTCGGGTGGCTGGCGGCGTTGGAGCAGGCAGCACTGGGCCATGTACTGGCCGCTTAAGCAGTGAGTGTGACACAGTCAATATCTTCAATGGAGTCAAATTTACTCAGCATGGATAGGACTGAAGAAGTTCAGTTGAGACTCTGTCCTCCATGCCTGGAAGATGTATTGATAAAGCTTCTTCATAGTGCCAGGCCTCTTTCCCATAGCCTTCCCAAGATACAAAGGACAAACCAAATACTGAGTGACCTCTGAGGATACATCAACAAAAGATCTGTCAAAGCAGACCAGTCAATGGTGTTTGTGACGGAACTTTTGGAGCTCACTGTAACTTCGTAAATGAAGAGTGGATCGCACACGACAGAGTCGGCTCGGACGATGATTTCCTCTTCGGCATGGCGAGCGAGACAGTGGTAGATGGCCCTGTGAACATGAGAAAGATTGCCTCGGTGCGAACCTTGGTGTCAGAGGCCGCCAGAAGTCGTAGAAACTGAGCTCACAGAAAGGACACCTCAAGGGTTTTTAGGAGGCCGACAATCTCCGTGTTGGAGTGTCCAGTACGGTGGAGGTTACTTCAAATTTCAGTCAAATCAGTTAAAAACTCAAACTTATTAAGAAAAAACTGAAAAAAGGATTGAAGAAGCGGAGCTGATCAATTGACCAACCGGGTAGTTATCGTCTGAGTTCGTCAAGAACCACGGGGTCAAGGTCTTGCTTCATTTAGCAGGCTCACAACAGTCAAAACGATAGGGTCTTGGCCTAGAAATGAAAGACGTGCCTCAGAATGTCCACTATGATTTAGGGACCCGAAAGCCGAAGAGTATCATGGTGTCGGCTGCTATTACTGAAGATGGGAGGTCGCCGCTGGTGTTTGTGCTAAGTTGGGTGAACATCAACTCAGAGTAGTACGTACATCAACACTATATCACAGAAAGAACTGCTTTCGTGGGCCACCACGCGCTTCAACAAGAAGCAATAGACCTTTTGGCAGGATGCTGCCTCGAGTCATAACGGCAGGAAGACTTAGGCAGGCTGCATGGAGCACATTCCAAACTTCTGGGACAAAACTTCTTGGCCTCCATTTCCCGCCAGACCTTAATCCCTTGGGTTTTGGAGCATGGCCAGTTTTGGAGAGCAAGGAGTGGTCAAAACCCCGCACCAGCCACGAAGCACTCAAGTCCTCCAGGTCCACTCCAGTCCACATGGAGTGTCCATAGAGGACGACTCATGCTGCATGCAAGGTTCTGTCATGTCAGCTATAGTCTATAGGTGGCCATTTTGATATCAAGAGCACGTACATGTGTCGTGTATGATAATACCTCCTGCATCTCTAACCAAAACTTGACACCAATAATCACGATGAACATGAGAGCTTTATACAGTTCTAATGACGTCACAGGACTTTCCCAATACAGTAGTGTGCCCTACATGTGCCCACAGGACTCTACCTTGTCTCATTTAGCAGAGGCAAGGGAGCGGCCTGCAGGGAACCTGAGAGACGTCTGGTCAACCTCACTTTGGTCTCCAAGCAGCCCCGTTGCCCCCCCCCCTCGGAACTATGGGGTCTGGGGCGCCATGAAGAGCAAGGTTCGACCGACTCCTCAACTAAATTTGGCCAGTTCGAAGGCAGCGGGTCTGAAGAAATGGATGGAAATGTCAGTTTGCGAAGAAGATACGTGCGATTGTTGCCCAAGACGATTATTGCTGCAGAAGGAGGTCACTGCTGTTCAGAAGTGAGGACATCCCTCGGATGGACGACAAAAACTGCGATTTTTCGCGCAATTTTCAGTGCCGAATTTGCAAAAACAATTGCGTCGAAGGAGAATAACCCCACCCCCTTCAAACCCACACCTCAGGTGGGCTCCGCTCAACCACCCCAAGTCGCTGGGCCAAAAGGTATTTTTGCGGCCATGCGTGAGACAGCATAGTCCGACTTCCAACGTCATAATTCCCTTGAGTCTGCAGCTACACAAACTTTATTTTTACCTCTGGGAAGTTTGACGCCTCTCAAGTGAAACTTATTTACTTTACTTCAAATGAAAATGCATATTTAAGGCGGTGCCGGCCGGTTTCTTTTTACTGTAGTGAACTGGTGGTCCGACCTCCACCAGTTATTTGCCAGCACTGCTTTTAAAGAGCAATTTTATCCAAAAGTGAAGTAAAGGACTTAAACTAAAAACCTCAAACTTTCCAACGCTGAAAAGAGGGTCTGTGTAGCTGCAAAATCAAAGAAGTCGAAAATGACTCACATTGGCACAGTACACAAGCTAAGTGCATAGACGAAATGGCCGCCGCCGCATTAAAAAAGCATTGCCAACAATGCCCATAGAGTATTGCAAAGCTGAAGCCTTAAGGAAGTTTAGATGTCGGCAATAGGTGTGCTCTGACTTATGGACATGCACTAAACAGGTCTGCATGGCCAAGCACCGGAGGGAGAGGCAGGGCAGAGCAAACGCCGGTATTTAGCGTGTGATGCCCCCTCCTGCACCAAAAACATTTTTGCAATTTTACTTGCAAAAAAGAGGGAAAATGCGATTTTCCCTCTTTGCCAGAGGGGTGCACTCACCTCTGCACGGCAGCGTGAGGCAGAGTGATGTCCCGTAACAACTGAAACCTATTCACCTTACTTGAAACCTACGGTTAAAAAAAAGACTTCTTTCAACGATTTTCTACTTTTTTCATTGATTTTACTCCGGAGAAAATAAATTTTCTGGGTCTGATATCTTGGAGAATGACAGTGTATTGCAAACTACTGTGAAAAAAGTCGATTAGTTAAAGATACGAACATGTTTGATGAAAAATCAGTAGTTAAACTCGCTCGCAAATATAACTCTGATCGTCTCGTGTGTCGTTAACTTTTTTTCACTTGTTTTTCGTGGAAAATAGCTGTACAAGGCTCACTCAAGAATCAGTGAAATTTGCTCATGACTGTACTTATTTTTCGTCAAACAAATAATCTTTCTTCATCTGTGCACGCCGTCTCTAGAATGATGGTGCACCTTTGTACGTACGTACTTCCTTTTGCTTCTGTTTCTCTGTCGGGAGCTGGACTGAGTACTGGACACAGAGCTCCTTGTCCGAGTACACAATGCCGCAGGGGACATCAGACCTCTTACAATGTCTGGAGGCCTGTTTTTAGCATGGGCGCGCGTGATTATGTTTTCATTTCGTACATGTCGATCAAACCTTTTTATTGTGCGTGTAAGTGAAGGAGAGTGACTGGAAGTTTAAGAAGCATATTCACTCAACTCCCGTGTATACTCTTACTACAAGCTGCTCTGAATCTCATTTCCGACGTTAGGAGGTCAGCAAGAAATGCGTCCAAGACTTGGACATTTTCGCACATGGACCTGGTGTGCAGCTGCTTATTATCAGAGAATTTTTCTTTGTCAAGTGAGGCGTGGAAAAAGACCTGTCCTAAAACTTGTTGAGGAGCTCATCGCCATCACTAATGCCTGGAACAACATGTCAGCAACATACATGAAGAAAGCACACAAAAGCTTGGAGGAGACGGTGGCCATGGAGGGTGAGCACACGGACTGGCGGAAGGGACACCCAGCTGGGGAATTACCCAATTGTGCCGAGACCTCTCGTGTTTATTTCCCCAAAATTAGGGGCTTTCAGCACTCTCAATTTTATGAAAAGTTATGTCCACCCTTCCCCACCCCATCTCTTAATTATCTTGCAGCTACACTCAATCATGGCATGAACATAGATGGCACCATAGTGAGAAGCAATTAAAAACGATAGTAATGGTGTTCACAGTGGAGGTTCTTCAGTAGAATTAACTTGCTGCGAGGTGAAGAAGTGACGAAGTGAAGACTCGAGATTGATGCCGTGTGTATTGGATGCTTTTTGCTGTGGGCCCGTTATTGCACAAGCACTTCGATGTGACAAGGACTTTCAAACCTTCACGATGTCGATGATTGATGATTCTACGCAGCAGCTGACATCGCCAGGTTCCAAAGGTTGTTCTGCTTGCCGGACCTGGCGGTGCCCATCACAGCGACAGACTCGAAATCACGTAAGGGGGATCTCGCATAAGGGAAACCCAAGCCGACTGGACAAACCATGCACTGCATAGACAGTATCGCATGGGGGAAAGCAGTACCAACAGTTTTGCATAAGAAACATTTTTCTCCACAAATGTATCAGCACACCAGCAATCTA